>VFQR01001286.1_pt1 | contig 20162 bp, 22 predicted proteins | sample 3512321 | NCBI WGS metagenome assembly VFQR01 (sample SAMN10412374, study PRJNA504923) | tailings metagenome | isolation source: Relicate 3 Philex TSF1 revegetated site | place: Philippines: Tuba, Benguet | collected 2017-08-29
TGCTGGACGTGTCGGTTCCGCTTCGTCGGGATCTCCGGCACGGCGCCGCGGTCGCGCAGATCCTGCCGGATCGGGTCACTGTCGTAGCCCTTGTCGGCGAGCATGATGGCGGGGTCGCTGTCGCGGGCCTCCATCAGAGCATCGTAGTTCGAGCAGTCGGCTTCCTGCCCGGCGGTCACGTGCAGGGCGATGGGCAGGCCGTGTGCGTTGCCGCGGATGTGGAGCTTGCTCGTGAAGCCACCTCGCGAGCGGCCAAGACCCGCTCTATGAGTCCCCCCCTTCCGCCGGCGGCGCAGTGGTGCGCCCGGATGCTGGTGCTGTCGATCATCTGCAGGAGGTCGGCCTCGCCGCCGCCATCGGCCAAGGCCTCCAGCATCACGTCCCACAGGCCCGACGCGGTCCAGCGCCGGAACTGGCGGAACACCGAGTTCCAGTTGCCGAGTTCGGCTGGCAGGTCACGCCACGGCGCGCTGGTGCGCGATCCAGAAAATGGCGTCCAGCACCCGACGGTGATCGCGAGCGGGCCTGCCGCCAAGCGGACCGGCCGACACCACGAAGGGTTCGAAGAAGGACCACTCCTCGTCCGCCAGCAGCCCGCGGATCAACGCCGATCTCCATGCCAGAGATCAGCGTGGAATCACGCACACGCCCGGCTGGGAATCCCCCAGTCACCGGTTTGTCCACGCGGCCTAGGAGTCGCGCCCACTGCTGCATCGCTGGCCGCACAGGTTAGCGTGGTGAAAAGATGTACCAGCGCGCGCTGGTCTGACCACGGAACGGGATCTCAGTGTCCTGGGGTTGGTGGCGCAGCACCAATCCAGACTCGCGACATAGGTCGAAACGGGCGCCCTGAGCCGTCACAGTGACTTCGCGCTCGCAACTTACCTGCGAGGTGTGGTTCTCGATCTGCGCCACCAGCCTCTCGCCGCGCGCCTCGAAGAAGACGGTTGCGCTCCCCGCCCAGGGCGGGATCGGCATGGGCCACATCATTGTCCACCTCAGCGGCGCGAGGAGGGCAGCGCGCACGGCTTCCGGTGACTGCGCCAAAGCCGGCGTGCCCGTCACCGCCACGACCCATCCAATGGCGGCGAGCGAAAGCGACCTCCAGCGCATCCTGACCCTCCCATGACAACATTGAGCCCGACGCCCGGGCATCGGCGTGGCGATTACCCCCCGGACGTCGACGCCATTGTGCCGCAGCGGAGCGGAGGCAGCGTTGATCTGCCGCAAGGATGGCCGGCGCTGAGAGCGTACGAATGAGCAGGTCACAGATCGCCTCAGCAGAAGTGGCGGCGACGTCGGCCGACGAAGATTCCGTCCGGATCAAGCGACGGGAAGTCGTCAACCGATCGCACCATGACCAATGGCTGCCTCCATCTGTTGGTGCGCTCGATGATGTTGCGTGCCTTGTAGGCGCGGGCGTCCAAGGGCTGCGGGGTCTTGCGGGTCGGGTTGTTCGGGATGACGGGCGTGTTGCCGCGCCCGAGCAGGAAGTGACGCAGGCCGTTGCTGTCGTAGGCGGTGTCGGCGGCGCAGAGGGCGGGTGGCGGCAGGTTGGCCAGCAGGCCATGGGCGGGGCACAGATCACCCATCTGCCCGGGCGTGATGGTGAAAGCGAGGATGCGGCCAGCACCATCGACGACGAGGTGGATCCTGGTGCCTCGACCGCCGCGCGAGCGGCCTATGGCCTGGCAATCGCCCCCCCCTTTCCGCCTGCGGCCGAGCGGTGCGCCTTTGCGGTGGTACTGTCGATCAGTTGCAGCCCACCGGGTGTTGCCTCGATCAGGGCGGCCAGTATCGCTACCCAGATGCCGCGTCCCGACCAGCGGTGGTAGCAGTTGTAGATCGTGGTCGAGGGGCCGTAGCAGGCGGGGCAGTCCTGCCAGCGCCCGCCGTTCTTGAGCATGTGCACGATGCCGCTGATGACGCGCCGGTCGTCCACTCGCCGCGCGCCGGGTTGGTTCGTCGGCAGCAGCGGCGCAAGCGCCGCCCACTGCCGGTCCGACAGCCAGAACTCTCCCGCTATGATCCTCGCTCCACTCATCGCAAAGCTTGAATCACAGCGCTCCGCGTCGCGCATAGAACTGATTGGGTTTGGAGCCTAGGGCAAGCGGACACCTCGAATAACCGGCGGACTGAACGGGGCCGAGCCCCGTAGACGGCGGCGGCGCGGGCGAATGTGCTGTTTTCGAGCCTCTGCGGGGCTCTCCGGCATGGGCTGCGCGGCTTTGCCGACGCCATACCTGATCAGGCGGGCGCACCTCTCCCTTCGATCCACGCCAGACGACGCATGTTGTAGGCCAGGTTCGCCAGCATGATTCGCGCCGTGGCGCGGACCAGTCCAACGCACCGCACGACGAGGCCCATGCACCGCGTCTCGGCGGCGAAGACATGCTCGACGAGGCTGCACACCCGCGCTCGCGTCGCGTTGCCGCGGGCGATGTGGGCGGGCATCGGCCGCCCTCGCGGCTTGGCGCGCTGGAACTCAGGCCGCAGGCCCCGCCGGTCCAGCAACTCGAGGTTGGCCTTGCTGCGGTAGGCCGTGTCGGCCCAGACGCCGCTGCCGGTGTTGGCCGGATCCAGCACGCTGACGAGTTGGGCGCCGTCGTGCCGCGCTGCGTCGGTGACGACGAAGCGGCGGATGAACTCATGGGCGCGGTCGACGCCGAGGTGGTTCTTGTAGCCGAACATCGGAACCGCGATCTCGGCCGTGGCCTGGCGGGGCGCGCCCTCTGGCGGCTTGGCCTTGCGGCCGCGCTTGATGGTCCAGCGGCCGTCCCGGTCGATCTGCCGCGTGCGCGCCTTCGACCAGCCCGCGGGCGTGCTGCCGTCGCGCAGGGTCTGCTTCTCGTCCTTCGTCAGCCGGGGGCGCCGAGCCTCGACCACGGTCGCGTCAACGATCTGCCCGCCCATCGCCAGGAAGCCACGCTCGGCGAGCATCGCATCGAAGCGCGCGAACAGCCTGGCCAGCGCGCCCGCGCGCGTCAGCTGCTCGCGGTAGAGCCAGATCGTCTTGGCGTCAGGCACCACATCCTGCAGCGCCAGACCCGCGAAGCGCATGAAGCTCAAGCGGTCGCGCAACTGGTACTCGGCCTGGTCATCGGACAGCGTGTAGAGCACCTGCAGCACGAGAACGCGGAACATCAGCACCGCGTCCCAGGGCGGGCGTCCGCCGCGATTGCGGTCGGCCCGCGGCAGCGCCGCCTCCAACTCCGCGCGGAACGCCTCGAAGTCCACCACGGCACGCAGCCGCTCCAGCGGGTCGCCCGACGCCAACAGCCACCGCAGCCGCTCCTCCGCATCGAACAACCCAGGCTGTCCCGCCATCTGTTGCTCCCGCCGTCACCAGCAACAGCGAATCAGCCCATCCCCGTCAGCGCCAGGGGTTTTTCGAGGCGTCCAAGCGACGCTGGCGGTGGAGGTACGAAAGCGAAGGATGGAGTGAGAGAGACAGAAGCGGAGGGCTGCACGAGACCATCCGCTCCGGAAGCACCCGATGCCGAACGGCCACGGGCTTGGCCGGTCCGATGATGGCTGGCCTCGTCGGCACCAGCGGGGTGGCCGCCATCCCCACCACCGCCCTCGGCCCGCCCCTCGTGCGGCGTCTCCCCGGGAGGAACGCTGCGATGGCGCCGCGGCTTCGTCGCCGCGCCGCAGGATCTGTAGCCAGGCCGCTTAGGCTGCGCTGCGCACGAAAGCCAGTAGGTCGCGGTTTAGCATGTCGGCGTTCACCGTCAGCATGCCGTGCGAGAAGCCAGGATAGGTCTTCAGCGTGCCGTTCTTCAGCAGCCGGACCGCGATACGGGCCGAGCTATCGATCGGCACGATCTGATCGTCCTCGCCATGCATCACCAGCGTCGGCACGGTGATCGCCTTCAGGTCATCGGTCTGGTCGGTCTCGGAGAATGCCTTGATGCCGTCGTAGTGGGCTTTCGCGCTGCCGCTCATGCCCTGACGCCACCAGTTCTGGATCACGCCTTCATGCGCCGTGGCGCCAGGGCGGTTGAAGCCGTAGAACGGACCCGCCGGCACATCGCGGAAGAACTGCGCGCGATTGGCTGCCAGCGCATTGCGGAAGCCGTCGAACACCTCGATCGGCAGCCCGCCCGGATACACGTCGGTTCTGAGCATGATCGGCGGGATGGCGGCCACCAGCACGGCCTTGGCGACGCGACCGGCCGGCTGGCCGTGTTTCGCCACGTACCGCGCGACTTCGCCGCCACCCGTGGAATGGCCGACATGGACCGCGTTGCGGAGGTTCAGATGCTCGGCCACGGCGAAGGCATCCGCCGCGTAGTGGTCCATGTCGTGACCGTCGGAGACGTGGGCCGAGCGGCCATGGCCACGCCTGTCATGCGCAACAACGCGGTAGCCGTGCTGCAGGAAGAACAGCAGCTGTGCATCCCAGTCGTCGGAGGACAGCGGCCATCCGTGATGGAATACGATGGGCGGCGCGTCGCGCGGACCCCAGTCCTTGAAGAAGATCTCGACGCCGTCACGGGTCGTTACATGGGGCATTCTGGTTGTTCCTTGTCGATTGGTGGTGCTCTCGGCTCCGGCCGCGCGCGGCAGGCCGGCGAGCGCGATCATTGCGGCGGCTCCCAGTTCGATCGCCTGGCGCCGTGTCCGATCGAGTGTCATGTCCGTATCCAAGACTCCCTGGCCTCCTTCGCTCTTCGCGGGCCGTCCTCGCGATGTCTCGGGGCGGCGGGGCGTGTCGTTGTACGGCGGCCACATTCTTCCAAAGAGATCGAGCCGACCGCTGTCGCCCTTGCTGCGCATGGCGATCGCGTCCGGATCCGTGGAGAGGGCTTGGGGAAGGCGCACGAAGGCGCGCGCCTCCCTCGTCGTGGTGAGATGATCAGCCGCGATCCGGCGCGCCGCCGAACAGCCGCGCGAGCGGGTTGCGCGTGGCGGCTCCCTCGGCGGGCAGCGCACCGTCGCCGCCGATGAGCGCCAGGCGCGAAAGGCTCGTGTCGGCCCGCACATGGACGACCGACGCGTTCTCCCCAGAGCCGACAATCACGGGCACGAGGCCCGGCACCGGCTGCTGGGCGAACTGGGGATCGAGGTGTTCGACCTGCACATTCTCGCCGTAGCCGGTGACGACGACGCGGCCGCCGCCGACGATGTTGCCGCGCGGGCCGGGGCCGTGTTCGATCTCGGAGTTCTCGCCATTGACGACGCTGCGCGGGAAGGAAGCGTCGGCGGCGAAGGCAGTGTGAGCGTAAGGCAGCGCAAGCAATGCGGCGCCAGCGATCAGGATGCGAAGCGTGCGGGTCATGGTGCAGGATCCTCTGCGTGTCGTGCCGACGCACCGTGCGTCGGCTTGCGGAGGAGAATGGAGCGCGCCGCCTGAGACGTCCTTGGGCTCACCTTGGCATGTCCTGAAGCCGTCTGCGCCGCGGCTCAGCCTTAGGTCGTGCCCTCGGCCGCCCCCGAGATCACCGCGGCCACTTTCGCGGAAGGCGCATGGCGAAGACGACGAAGGCGGCCGGGGCCCTCCGTCGTCAACGCACCGGGAGCGTGTGGACGCTGTGCGGCAGCACGGCCGGCACGAAGGCGGCACCGCCGGACGCCCCGCCGAAGCGCCTGGTGCCGAACCGAACGGCGATGCTGACCTTGCCAGCAGACCTGCTGCAGCGGCCGGTCGAACAGCCGAATGCCATCGCGCTGCAGGTCCCTCCGCCATCATCGTCTTCCCGATGGCTTGCCAAGACGGTGACGATGGACGGGGCGTGCGCGGAAGTCGCCGGGCGCGCGCTGCGAGCCCCTCTAGCGGCTCAGAACGGCGCTACGCACCGGACAGCGCTTCGGCCCGGCGCAGACCCTCCAGTACGCGCCTGCCGCCCGGAAGGCGGTCCTGAGCGGGGGGCAAGGGCGTCGGCTGCGCCACGTCGTCCAGCGCTGCATCCGGCTCGGCGCGGCGGAACACGGCGAGCGCGGCCCGCGCAGCGTCGTCCTGCCCAGCCATGGCCAGCGCTGCCGCGAGCAGTGCGTGGGTGCCGGCGAAGGTTGGATTTCCCGCGATGGAGAGGCGCAGCGCCTCCACCGCCTCGATGTCGCGGCCGAGCTCCAGCAGGGCGCGGCCTTCGCCCTGCAGCCAGATCCAGCGCATCGGCTCGCTGGCGCCAAAGGCGTCGGCGCGGCGGAACCAGTCGAGCGCCTCCTCGGGGCAGCCCAGATGCAGCAGATTGAGGCCGAGCTCGCGATGGACGAATACCTCAGCAGGGTTGCGCGCCAGCATCGCCTTTGCCGCGATGACGGCATCGTCGAAAGCGCCGCGCGCCCGCAGCAGCCCGAGGCGACCCTTCAAGGCGAGATAGTGGCCGGGTGCGAGCTTCAGCGCACGCTGGAACATCTCGTCCGCCTCGGCGAGCTTCGCCTCACGCGAAGCGGCGTCGCCGATGGGAAGCCCCTCCAGAACCGCCTTCACGGATAGCATGCCGATCCCTGCTAGCGCATCTGCGTGCTCGGCGTCGCGCGCCAATGCGCGGGTGAAGTACGCGCGTGCGAGGTCCAAGTGCTCCCGCAGCGGGGCACCTCGACAGAACGCGGACCAGCCGAGCAGCGTGTAGTCCTCGGCCGTGCCGCCGCCCGGCCGCTCACGTTCAGTGCGCTCCGCCCGGTCTGCATCGGCATTGATGATGCGCGGCGCGATGGAGCGGACAATGCGCCCCACGATCACATCCTGAAGCGCGAGCACGTCACCCGCGCAGGGGAGATCGAACCGGTCGGCCCAGAGATGCGCGCCGGTATCGGCACAGATGAGCTGAAGGTTCACGCGCATGGTGGCGGTGACCACCAGCACGCTTCCCTCGACCACGTAGCGCACCCGCTGCGAACGCCCGATCTCGCGCGCGTCGGCCGCGTGCAGGCGATAGGTGTCCGCCGTCACCTGCGCGGCGACAGCGCCGCTGCGCGGGAGGGCGCGCGCAAGGTCGGTGGTGATGCTGTCGGTCAGCGCATCGGCAAACCATTGATGCGCCTTGCCCTCGCCGCGGCCGGCAAAAGGCAGCACGAGCACGGAAAGAGCTGGCGCCTCCGCGGGTGTGTAGGCCGCATGGGTCACCGTTGCCGCCTCTGCGAGGATCGTGACCCGCGCCGTGAATCGGTAGCCGCGCCCAGGCACGGTTGCGATCCAGTCACGGAACGGCCCGAGCGCACGCCGCAAGGCCGAAATCTGAACCTGGAGGTTGTTCTCTTCGACGATGACGCCGGGCCAAACCCTGTCGAGCAGCGCCTCCTTGGTCAGCAGCTGCCCGCCCGAGGCGAGCAGTTCCAACAGCACGTCAAGGGCGCGACTGCCGAGCTCGACGGGAACGCCTTCCTCCAGCAGGACGCGCTCGCGCACGCGCAAAAGGAAACGGCCGAACGCATAGGCGTCCGGCGAGTCGGCTGACGTGGCAAGGGCATTGAAGCTGTCGAGCACCTGTCTCTTCCTCGTCTGCGGTTGAAATCGACCGAGCGCCGCTTCCGGCGGCTATGCGCCCGGCATCCACCTGCCGGCGCGGCGGCCGTGGCAGGAAAAATCACCGCGTGCTCGATCGGGAACGGGCCCAAAACGCGGTGGAAAGGCAAGCGGAAGTACCGCAGGGGAGCTTTCGCTAAGGCTTGGTTCTTACCGCATGCCTGAAGACCGCTCGCGAGAGGGCTTATCTGGACGACAAGGCCCACCGCAGCGCAGTTCAGAGCCGCGCCCCGTTCGCCGCCCACGCCGCCATCTCTCCATCGGCGATGGTCAGTGACACGCGCCACCGGTCGCTGCGGCGCAAGATGTAGACATGCTCCCACGCTGCGATGAGATCATCCTCATGGCCGCGCATGCGCCAGGCCAAGCGGGCCTGGGCGACATTCGGGAAGAGCTCGGTTGCCGAAAGCACATGCGCTTCGGCCCGCATGACGCCCTGTCGTCGGTAGAACTTCATCAGCCCCACACAGTGTGCGCGGAACGCCTCGCGCTCCATGACGAAGTTTCCGGTCGGCGAGGGGAACAATCCGACCGCGTCCCAGAGATCACCGAGCGCCGCGGCATCCTCGCGGTTGAACGCATCGACGTAGGCATCGAAGAACTCAGCGACGTCTTCGTGAATGCTCATGGCTGCTCCTGATGGATGGACGGATAGCTGCCCGGCACGACCGTTCTGCCGTGGCGCGATCCCGCTTCCCTGCTCGTCGCCCGCGAGGAGCTCGAAAGGATCACTGCCGCGACCCCGAGCCGCAGAGCGCTAAGGTCTGCCATCGCGCCACGCCGCCGTGACCGCGGCGCCAACATCCGCAAGCGCCGCGTCACGCGTGGCCATGTCGGCCGCCCCCTCGGTCAGGTAGGCAGCCACCAGCAACGGGCTTCCGTCCGGTGGCCACAACAGGCCGACATCGTTGCTCGTGCCGTTCGGGCCCGTTCCGGTGCGTTCCCCGGCTTGCCATCCGGGCGGCAGGCCTGCGCGCAGCCGCGTATCGCCCGTTCTGTTGGCGCGAAGCCAATCCAAGAGTTGCGCGCGTCCACGGGGCGAGAGCACATCCCCAAGCGTGAGGCGCTGCATCGTCGCCAGCATCGCGGCCGGGGTCGTGGTATCACGCGGGTCGCTTGGCCTTGCCTCGTTCAGCGCGGTCTCCCATCGGTCGAGGCGTGTGGCGTCGTCACCGATGCTGCGCAGCCAGGCCGTCAGGCCCTCTGGGCCGCCGATCCCACGCAGCAAGAGGTTGGCGGCCGTGTTGTCGCTGAGCGTCATCGTCGCCTCGCAAAGCTGGCCTACCGTCATCCCGTTTGCTCCCGCATGGCGCTCCGTGACCGGCGAATAGGTCACCAGCTCGTCACGCCCGTAGCGGATGCGGTCATCGAGGCTCACGCGGCCGGCATCGACCTGCGCGAGCACGGCGCCGGCCGCGAGCAGCTTGAAGGTGCTGGTCAAGGGAAAACGCTCCGTCGCACGATGGCCTGCCGCCCCGCCGCTGGCGCTGTCGAGCACGGCGACACCAAGGCGACCTCCGCGCGCCGCTTCGATGCCGCGTAGGACGGCCTCGAGTTGCCCGAAGCTGCCTCGTGACCACGCACGCGGCGCCACGGGCGCGCCGGCAACTGCCGCGGCGGCGCCAGCCATCAGTGTCCTGCGCGTGATCATCGTGCGGCCTCTGTGTGCCATGCCGATGGGTGAACGACGTGGGTCATGGGCAGTCTCCTTGCTTGAACACGATCGGTGTCGATCACCGTCATCACCCCAGCCCCGTCCATCGTGCGGCGAAGGCCAACATGTCGGTGAGCTCCTCGATCAACTGAGGGATTGGCTTGCCGGTGCCGTGGCCGGCGCGCGTATCGATGCGCAGCAGACGAGGGCGGTCGCCGAGATCGGCCGCCTGCAAGGCGGCGACGTACTTGAAGCTGTGGGCGGGCACGACGCGGTCATCCGCGTCGGCGGTCGTGACTAGGATCGCAGGATAGGACGCGCCGGAACGGACATTGTGGCAGGGCGAGTAGCCCAGCAGGTTACGGAAGTCCGCCTCGTTCGCTGGATCGCCGAACTCATTGATCCAGAATCGACCGCCGGTGAAACGGTCGAAGCGCAGCATGTCCATCACGCCGACGCCGGGCAGCGCGGCGGCAAATAGGTCGGGCCGCTGGTTGACCGCGGCACCGACGATCAGTCCGCCATTGGACGAGCCCTGGATCGCGAGACCATCCGGCGCGGCGATGCCTTCCGCCTTCAGGTAATCACCCGCTGCGATGACATCGTCGAAGCTGTTCTGCTTGGCGAGGAGGCGGCCGGCATCGTGCCACGCCCTGCCGTATTCGCCGCCCCCGCGGATGTTGGCGACCGCGACGACGCCGCCCCGTTCGACCCATGCCAGGATGGCAGGCGAGTACATCGGGACGACGCTGATCCCGTAACCGCCATAGACATGCAGCATGGTCGGCGCCGGGCCGGCGATGTCGGCGCGACGAATGAGGAACATCGGCACCCGCGTGCCGTCCTTCGAGGCGTAGAAGCGCTGCTCCACGACGATGCGCGCGTCGGCCACGACGCCCGGCTCCGCCCAGACCGCGCTGGAATTCGCTGCCACGTCGTAGCGGTGGATCGTGGTCGGTGAATTGAAGCTGGTGAAGATGAAGAACGCCTCGTTGTCGGAGAAGCGGCCGCGGAACCCGCCGGCGGTGCCGATGCCGGGCAGCGCCACCGTCCCGTCGGGCGTGCCGTCGAGGCGATACCGTCTCACTTCGGTTTTTGCATCGACCATGTATGAGATCACCAGGCGGCCGCCCAGCAGGACCGCATCGCTCAGCGTGGCGTCCTGCTCGGGGACGAGCTCCACGAATTCCGCATCGGCGGCAGCCAGATCGAAGGTGACGATCCTGCTGCGCGCGGCGCCTTGCTGCGTGGCCAGGATGACGTTCGTGCCGATGCACCCGATCACGACCCAGAAGTGATCGAAGTTCGACACGAGCGTGCGCGACGGCCAGCCGGGGCGCGTGAGATCGACGATCGTGGGCGCGCTTCCGCCCGAACCGGGGGAGGAGAAGATCGCCGCGTGGCGGCCATCCTCGGTGCCAGTCACGATGTGGACGAGGTGCGGCTGGTCGGGTGTGGCGTGTACGACGCGGTCCTGCGTCTGGGCTGTTCCGAGCGCATGAAAATGCACGGCATGGCCGCCCACCGGCGCCGCCGACGGCGTGTTGTCGGCCGGCGCGGGAAAGCCCGAATAGAAAAAGCCGGAGCCGTCCTTGGCCCAGGCGATGGTCGTAAACCGCGCCCAGCGAATCTCGTCCTCCAGAAGCACGCCGCGCGCGACGTCGAGGACGCGGATCGTGCGCCAGTCGCTGCCGGACTCCTGCACCCCGAAGGCGACGAGCGTGCCGTCCTCGGAGGGTGACCATTCCGCGAGCGCGGTCGTGCCGTCGCTCGACCACGCATTCGGGTCGATCAGCACACGGTCAGGCCCGTCCACTCCCTCACGCATGAGGAGCATGGCCTGGTTCTCAAGCCCTGCGTTGCGCGTGAAGAAGTAGCGTCCGCCCCGCTGCTGCGGCGCGGTGAGCCGCTCGTGATCGTAGAGCGTGGTCAGCCGCGCGCGGCACGAATCGCGCGCGGGCAGCGTTGCGAGATAGGCACGGGCGGTGCGGTCCTGGGCGGCCATCCAGGCGGTGACCTCGCGGTCGCTGCGCGCGTCGTTCTCGAGCCAGCGGTAGGGGTCGGCGATCCGGTGGCCGAAGCGCTCCTCCACGACGTCGCTGCGCCGCGTTTCCGGGTAGCTCATCGCGGGCATGGCCGCCTCCGTTGTTCGGCCTTGGGCCATTCGGGTGGGAAACAGACGCGACAGCGCGGTGAGGGAGGCGCTGCTGAGCATACCGGCCAGCAAGACACGGCGACGCGATGCGGGCAGGGCTCGCATCGTCAGGAACTGGCCGGGATACGGGCGACGACCTTGATCTCGAAGTCGAACCCCGAGAGCCAGGTCACCCCCACCGCCGTCCAGTTCGGGTAGGGCGGCGCAGGGAAGACGCGGTCCTTCACCTTCAGCACCGTCTCGAATTGGGCCTGCGGATTGGTGTGGAAGGTCGTGACGTCGAGGACGTCCGCGAGGCCGCAACCGGCTGCCGTCAGCGTCGCCGCGAGATTGTCGAAGGCGCGCTCCACCTGGGCTTCAAAGCCGGACTCGGGGCTGCCATCCGCGCGGCTGCCGACCTGGCCCGAGACGAAGAGCAGGTCGCCGGAGCGGATGGCCGCAGAGTAGCGGTGCGCCTCGTAGAGGGCGTGACGTCCAAGCGGGAAGACTGGCTCGGGCCGATTCATGTCGGTTGCTCCATGGGTGCTGGTGGAAAAACGCGCCCGCGTGGGTCGGGCTGCGCCCTGGCAAGGCCCGGGGCCTCGCCAGCGCCCATCACCGAGGGCCGCATTCCCGGCGGGTCGGATCGCGGTCGCAGCGCTGGGCGCGGGCACGGGCGCTCATGATCTGCGCGTTGAGGGCTGTCTCGCTGGCGAGGTTCGCCCGGTAGGCGCTCTCCAGGGAGCCGCCAGCCGAGCCGCACCCAGCGATGGAAAGGCCCGTCAGCAGGGCGAGGCCCGCGCGGAGGGAGGTGCGGGAGGCAGGGACGAGGCGACGGGAAGACATGGTGTTCGACCTTTCGTGGATTTGCGCCGTCCCGGCGGCCGCCGCGCGGTCCGGCCGGTGTGCGCGGGCACTCACGGCTTCGCGCCGGCCGGCGCCGCGGCCATGGCGTCCCGTCCGCGCTCCAGCCGCGCGAGCAGCACGAGGCTTGCCGCGAGCAGGAGCGCGCCGTTGAGCGGATGGAGCGAAAGGGGCAGCGCGGCGTCTGCCGCTCCCAGGGCGACCTGCGCCACGTAGAGGCCCGCGATGAGGCAGGCCGATGACACGAAGCCGCGCAGCCGCCGCACCAGCAGCGCCCCGCCCAGCAGCCCCGCCACCGGCAGGGCCAGCGCGACGCCCAGCGCGGCATGGGCGCCCCAGAGCCCGGCATCGCGAAACAGCGCCTGGCCCGCGGTGAGGAACCGCGCCAGCAGCCCGAGCGGCAGCGCGCGGGCCGCCAGCACGAAGGTGGCGGGCAAGGGGACGGAGCGCATCGCTCAGGCCTCCGCCGCAAGCGGCAGCGCGCGCGCGCGGGCCGCGACGGCCTGCGTCGTCGCCGCCATCCAGCGCTGCAGCCGCACGGCATAGGCCTCGCCCGCCGCGTCGAGTTCCGCGGCGGAAAGCCGGTTCGCCCGGAAGAGCAGATGGGGCCGCGACCAGGCGAGGCCGCAGCGATGGGCAGTCGCCTCCAGCGGCCGCAACAACTCCTCGAGCGGGTAGAGGTTCACGCCTGCCGGCCCATAGGCCTCCGGGACATTGCCCGCCGTCGCGGCCACCAGCACGGGCAAGCCGCGCAGCCGCTCGCCCTCCTCGGGACGGGCGTAGAACATCCGGCTCAGAACCCCGTCCTGCCAGGCCTTCAGCAGCGGCGGCGTGGAGTACCACTGCACGGGGAATTGCAGGACCAGCCGGTCGGCCTGGTGGAGGCGCCGCACCTCGGTGTCAGTGTCGACGACGCCCTCGGGGTGGAGGCGGGCCATGTCGGCGACCTCGACCCCGGGCAAGGGCCGGGCTGCGGCGAGCAGCGCGGCATTCGCTTTCGAGCCCGCGGGATCGGGGTGGAAGAAGAGGATCAGGGTTCGCGTCATGGCGGCCTCAGGTGTGCGGGCCGGAAACTGGGAGACCAGGCGAAATCCTTCCAACAGATATTCTGCATATGTCATTATCCATGCCATGAAGCTTCGCGGCGTGGACCTGAACCTGCTCGTCATCCTCGACGCTTTGCTGGAGGAGGGGCATGTCTCCCGCGCGGCGGACCGGCTCGGCCTGTCGCAGCCCGCCACTTCGAGCGCGCTTGAGCGCTGCCGCCAGCTCTTCGGCGACCGGCTGCTGGAGCGCGCGGCCGGGGGCATGCGCCGCACGCCCAGGGCCGAGGCGCTGCGGCCACGGCTGCGGGAGGCGCTGGTCGGGCTCGGGGACGTGCTCAACCTGCCGGAGGTGCCGCTCGCTGAGCTGCGCCAGACGGTGCGGCTGCTCATGGCCGACAGCCTCGCGGCGCTGCTGCTCGGCCCGCTGGTGGCGGCGCTGTCACGCAGCGCGCCCGGCCTTGATGTGGTCGTGCAGCCCTGGCAGGGGGCGCCGGCGGCGCTGGAGGGGCTGGCGCGGGGCACGCTCGACCTCGCGGTTTCGGTAATCCCGCCTTCCGGGCCCGATCTCCGCCGCGAGGAATTGCTGCGCGAGGAGTATGTCGTGGCCATGCGCCGCGGCCACCCGGCCCTGGAAGGCTTTGATCTGGAGCGGTGGCTCGCCTTTCCGCATGTGCTCGTCTCCGCCCGCGGCGAAATGCGCGGCGCGCTGGACGAGGCGCTGGCGCGGCATGGGCGCACGCGGCGGGTGGGCTGCGTGGTGCCCCACTTCCTGCTGGTGCCGCCGCTGCTGCTGGGCTCGGACCTCATCGCCCTGCTGCCGGGCGGGTCCATCCTGGGCGCGATGCGCGAGGGGCTCTCGGTCCTGGAGCCGCCCGTCGCTGTGGATGGCTTCCCGATACACCTCGCCTGGCATCGCCGGCGGGAGGGCGATCCGGCGGTGCGACACGTGGCAGCGACGCTGCAGGCGGTGGCGCGGGCTCCAACCTGTGACCTGCACCCGGTTTCCCTGAAGACCGCTTCGTCCCAGGAGAGACCGGCCTGATGATGTCCAGCACAAGGAAGATTGATCGTCTCTCGGCGACCGAGTGCCAGGAGACCGAGTGAGGCTGATGTGACGGTGTTCATCGCGAAGGCTCTTCAACGGTGGACACAGGATCTAGGACCCGGCGCTGGAGGTGGGCCGGATGACGATCTCGCTCGTATCGACCTCGGGCGGCTGGGCGATCACGTGGGCGATGGCGTCGGCGATCGCTTCGGGCTTGAGAGCGATCTGGCGGTAGGCGACCATCGCCGCGGCCGCGACAGGATCGGTGATCGTATTCGCCAGTTCGGACTCCACGACGCCCGGATAGACGCAGGTGACACGGATCTTGTCGTTCTCCTGCCGCAGCCCGTCCGAGATCGCCCGCACGGCGTATTTCGTCGCGCAGTAGACGGCCGCGGTCGGCGACACAGAGAGCCCACCGATGGAAGAGACGTTGATGATCTGCCCCGCCCCCTGTCGGTTCATCACCGGCAGGACCGCGGCGATCCCGTAGAGGACGCCCTTGATGTTGACATCGACCATGCGGTCCCATTCCTCGACCTTGAGCGAGGCCATGGGCGACAGCGGCATGATGCCCGCATTGTTGATGATGACGTCGATGCGGTCGAACGCTTCGACGGCGGCGTCGGCGAAGCCTTGCACACTCTCGCGCGAGGTGACGTCGAGGCTGCGGGCCAGCACCTTGCCGCGCGCGGCCTCGATCTCGGAGGCAAGGCGTTCCAAGCGATCGATGCGGCGCGCGCCGATCACAACCCTGGCGCCGGCAGCCGCCAGCGTTATCGCCGTCCTCTCGCCAATGCCGCTGCTGGCGCCAGTAATGAGAACGACTTTGTCCAATCTATCCGTCACGGCCTGAACTCCCTTGTTCGTCGGGCGCCGTGTCTTTGGCCGATCGGTGCTCGGCTGCGGTAGACCATTCGTCCGGAGTCCTTGCACGATTGTCCGGATGAGGCCGGTTGCTTCTTTCCCCCGGCCCTGCCCTCATGTGATACGGACCCATGAATCAGCTCGCGGCGCTCACGGAGACACTGAGCCGTCACGCCCCTGCGGACGGCACCTTTCCGTGCCCGCTGCCGGGCGTATCACTGTTGCGCTCGTCGACGCCGACGATGCCGATGCCCGTTGTCTACGAGCCGACGCTCTGCATCGTCGCGCAGGGGCGCAAGCGGGCCGTGCTGGGTGCGACCGCCTTCATCTATGACGCGGCGAGCTATCTGATCGCATCGGTGGACCTGCCGGTGATGGGATCGGTGATCGAGGCGAGCGCGGAGCGCCCCTATCTCTGCCTGCGTCTCGACCTCGACATGACGGCGCTCGGAGAACTCGCGATCCGCTATCCCGCAACCGGCCCCGAGCCGGAGGGCCTTCCTGCAGGGATTGCGCTGAACCGGACAACGCCCGCGCTGCTCGACGCCGCGACCCGGCTCGTGGGCCTGCTGGACACGCCGGACGACATCGAGGCGCTTGCACCGCTGGCAATCCGCGAGATCCTCTACCGCCTTCTGACCGGGGACAGCGCCGCCACGATCCGGCAAATGGCGCGCGCCGACAGCCGCCTCAACCAGGTCGCTCGTGCCATCGTCTGGATCAGAATGCATTTCCGGGAGGCCTGTCCGATCGAGAAATTGGCCGATCTGGCTGGCATGAGCCGCTCCACCTTCCACGTTCATTTCAAGGCGATCACGTCGATGAGTCCGCTTGAGTTCCGCACGCATCTGCGCATGCATGAGGCGCAGCGGCTCATGGTCGGCAATGCCATGGACGCCGCCAGCGCGGGCTTCAGCGTTGGATACGGCAGCCCTTCGCAGTTTAGTCGCGACTACACCCGCATCTTTGGCATGCCCCCGGCCAGCCACGCTGGCCGACTGCGCAGCATCGTCGAAACCCGGCACGGATCGCAGGAGTTGGCGTCTGTCTTAAAGCCGCTTCAGTGTGGGCCGGTGGGGCTGGATGGCCGGGCTGCATCGTAATTTGACCGGGTTGCGACACTTTGGATGGACGACCCGATGTGGACCCCGGCCAGCGGGGGGCACGTCGGAGGAGGTGGCGGAGGTGATCCTGGCCGCCGTAAGCAATGGCACCGACCGTTTGCGCTATGTCGCGACCGAGGGCATCCGGGCCTGGGTCGCGGCGCACCGCGACACCTCCGAGGAAGCGTACATCGCCGTCATGCGACGCGAGGTGGGGCTTGGCTGAGACGCAAGCGCGGGTGGTGGCGCGACTGCCGTGGCAGGAGGTCTTGCGGCACCTCGATCCGGCGCGGCGGCTCGATCCCTTCGATCCGCGGGTCGCCGGCACGCCGGCGCTCGGGCTCGACCTGCCCGGCAGCGACCTCGACATCCTCTGCCACGCGCCGGATCCCGATGCGTTCCTTGCCGTGCTCTGGCCGCTGTGCTCCGGCTGGCCGGGGTTCGCGTTGTGGCAATGGCCCGGCGCGTACCGTCCGCTGGTGGCGCGCTTCCAAGCCGGCGGCTGGGAGATCGAGATCTTCGCCGCCGCTGAACCGGTTGAACAGCAGATGGCTTGGCGGCATGCCCGCATCGAGGCCAGGCTGCTGCGGATTGGCGGCACGGCGCTGCGAGACCGTGTGATGGATCGGCGGCGGCAGGGCATGAAGACAGAGCCTGCCTTCGCGGCGGTGTTGGGGCTTGAGGGAGACCCGTATCGCGCGCTGCTCGCATGCGAGGGTTGCGACGACGACGCACTGCGGCGGCTGGTCGAAAGCCGGGCGCAGGCGCCAGGCCGGCGATGACGCGCCCGATACGAATCACGCCGGCGGTTGGACGGCAAGGTGGGCGGGGTGATCGAAAAGCACCGTCGCTCGCAGCCGAGCTATCGAGACCTGCCTTTCGTCCTGCGCGGCGCGCCATGCACCCAACGTCTGCGCAGCCTCATGGCTACGGCGCTTTAGCGCCCACCGCTCAGAGAGTTGTGTTCTCGGTTCCCACCGCTGCAGCGGTGGGAACCGGAGAATGAAGTTCTCTGGGCGTGTCGCCCGCCGACGAGCGCTTCCCGAGGCGAAGAGTGCCCCGCAGGAGAGCCTGCCGGTGATGTGCCGGGAAAAGGCAGTGTGCGGAGGAAGCGCAGCAGGCGTGGTACGGTGCCCTCGCCCCAGCCCGGGGCGCGGCGGAACGATCACATGAAGCTTGCAGTTGTCCAGCAACCGCCGGTCTACCTCGATCTCGAAAGATCCATGGCCCGCGCGGTCGAGCTCGTCGGTGAGGCGGCAGCGAATGGCTGCGATATGCTGGTGTTTCCGGAGGCATGGCTTCCCGGCTACCCGACCTTCGTCTGGCGGCTACCGCCGGGGGCAGGGATGGGCAAGACAGATGAGCTTTACGCCCTCTCGCAAGGGAACTCCGTCAACCTGAGCAGGGACGGGCTGCGACCGCTTCTGGACGCCGCGAAGGACCACGGGTTGGTCATCGTGCTGGGCTACCAGGAGGTCGACGGCTCGGTCAGTGGCAGCACGCTGTTCAACAGCTGCGCGATCATCGACGCGGACGGCAGGCTCGCGAACAACCACCGCAAGCTGATGCCGACGAATCCGGAGCGGATGGTCTGGGGCTTCGGCGACGGCTCGGGCCTGAACGTCGTGGACACCGCGGTCGGCCGCGTCGGGGCACTGATCTGCTGGGAAAACTACATGCCGCTGGCGCGTTACGCGCTCTATGCGCAGAACATCGACATATACGTCGCCCCGACCTGGGACAGCGGCGAAACCTGGCTCGCGACGATGCAGCACATCGCGCGCGAGGGCGGCTGTTGGGTGGTCGGATGCGCGACGGCGTTGGAAGCATCCGACATCCCCGATGGCGTGCCGTATCGCGACGAGCTTTTTCCGAACAAGGACGAGTGGATCAACGCGGGCGACGCTGTCGTCTACAAGCCCTTCGGCGGTGTCATCGCAGGGCCGATGCGTCGGAAGAAGGGCTTGCTGTTCGCTGAGATCGATGTGGCGGCCGCGCGTGCCTCGCGGCGGAAGTTTGACGCCACCGGGCATTATGCCAGAGCCGACGTCTTCACTCTCACCGTGAATCGAAGGAAGCAGGCTCCCGTTCGATTCGACTGAGGTCGGCAACGTGGCAGCGAACGGGGTCCGGGTGGCGCAGCATCGTGCCTTGCTGGAGGAAGCGCGACTCGGTACAGGCGATCTCCAGGCTGAAGCCTTGGAGAACAACTCAAGGTGCGGCTACGGCCGCGTACCTACCACATCTCACTTTCCGTCTTTGCGTGGCGGCGCCCTGGGTGAGCCACGATCATGAGGAACGACCACCAGTCCGAATAGCGGGTTTGGCCGAAAGCTCTGCGCCGATGAGACGCGGAACTACCTCACGGTCCTCCTTCTGCGTGTCCTTCCTGACGCAGTCTCGGATCCAGGAGAGGAAAGCCTGGTAACGAGGAAGGCTGGCCCGCTCGGCCTCGCAGATGAGGAAATAGCCTTCGCCGCTGGCTACAGTCCTCTCGAAAGGCGCGACCAATCGCCCGCTTCTCAGGTCCGCCTCAACGTAGACACGCTGCGCAACGGCGACGCCAAGCCCATCCATGGCTGCCTGGTAGGCAAGCGAAGCGTTGGCGAACTGCCGTCCCGCAATTGCATCAACGCCCTCGACACCAGCTCCATCGAGCCAAATTCGCCATGCCTCCGGACGCAACATCGAATGCAGGAGCGTGGCCGAACTGAGCCCTCCTGGCTCATGCAGCGTGCGCGCAACGTGGCTCGAACAGACGGGGAGGAGGGCGTCGTGAAAGAGCAACTCGGCGTGCACGCCGCGCCATGCGCCATTTCCCTGCCATGCAACGAAATCGTCATCGGGACGAAGGGCCGCCTCACGCTCGGCAGCAGTGGACACCTCGATATTGATGTCGCCATGGCGCTCGAAAAACTGTCCCAGGCGAGGAACAAGCCACCTGATCGCAAGCGTCGGCAGCATACGGACCCGCAGACGCTGTGGCCCGCTTGCAGTCATCGCGTCGCGTGTAGCGGATTCCATCAGATCGAAGGCTGGGGTAAGCCTGCGTAGCATCGCAGCGCCCTCCTCCGTGAGCGTGAGACGTCGATCAGGGCCGCGCGAGACGAGCGGCAAGCCCAGCGCCATTTCGAGTGTGCGGAGCTGCTGACTGACTGCCCCTTCCGTCACGCACAGTTCCTGAGCGGCGCGACGCACGCCGCCAAGACGAGCGACGGATTCGAAGGCGCGTAACGCGCCAAGGGGCAGCCGCGCTCTGTTTGGCATCAGAAAAACTAAACACGACCACAGGAAGAATGACTAGGGATTCCTTGCACGCCCGATGATCTTCAGGCCGCAAACCAATGAGATCGAGCGACCGGGCGTGAGCGAACCATCAAATCTCTTGCCGAAGCCCGTGCCTGGTGGCGAAGCCGCCGAAAAACCCTTGTCGCCGGCAGGTCATTCGCCTGCAGCGGCCACGCCGCAGCTCGTCGCGAGCACGATGCCTGCAGCGCCGCCGCCATCACCCGCAACCCGATCGCCCATTGAAGGAGCAGCGCCATGTCAACAACAGGAGTGACCGTCACGGTAAACGGTGAAGCGCGATCCATCGAGTGCGATCCGCGGACTTCCTTGCTCGACGCGCTGAGGGAGCACCTACACCTAACTGGCACGAAGAAGGGCTGCAACCAGGGCGCATGCGGCGCCTGCACGGTGCTTGTCGATGGTCGGCGAATCAATGCCTGCCTCACGCTCGCGGTCATGCACAACGGCGCGGAGGTCACGACGATCGAGGGCCTCGCGACGGGTGACGCCCTGCATCCGCTGCAGGCCGCCTTCATTGATTGCGATGGGCTGCAATGTGGCTTCTGCACGCCGGGCCAGATCGTGTCGGGCGTCGCTTGCATCAACGAGGGGCACGCGAGTTCCGCCGCGGAGATTCAGGCATGGATGAGCGGCAACATATGCCGCTGCGGTGCCTACCCGGGAATCATT
>VFQR01001287.1_pt1 | contig 20147 bp, 8 predicted proteins | sample 3512321 | NCBI WGS metagenome assembly VFQR01 (sample SAMN10412374, study PRJNA504923) | tailings metagenome | isolation source: Relicate 3 Philex TSF1 revegetated site | place: Philippines: Tuba, Benguet | collected 2017-08-29
GTCTTATTTATCCATAGGTAAAACGCAAATCAATGCAGCATTTTGTAACTAAGTCAAAGAAGCGATCGAAGACTCAAAATCAGATATGGAGTCTGTCTGAATTGTGATTCCTGACTCTGCTAAGTTTGATGTCTTATAAGCGTTATCTTAAACTTTTTTTAGATTATGCTGTATAAACTTTTCCGCTATTTAAGACTTCAATTGTCCTAAATAGCTAGATAAATCATGTCTATTTTTAAAACCGTAGATTTTTGTAATGGGTGTAAAACTCAAAATTACAGCCCAAACTGAATACTATACCCTCGTTACAAACTTTCGGTTTTAAAATTCATGTGGTTTAACAATAAAGAATTCAGGAGTCAGTAGTCAGAATTCTCCAATTGAATTCTGTGCGTCAAATTCCGGCTAGTTCATTTTGCTCTCAAACACTACTAACTCCAAATTGGCAATTTCAGTTACTCAACAAATTGATTTAGGTAGGTAAAAAATCATGGCAAATATCAATGGTACCAGTGGAAATGATTTCCTAAGTGGCACAACGAGTGATGACCTGATTCAAGGTTTATCAGGTAATGATAATATATTTGGCAATGGAGGTAACGACACTCTAGATGGTGGTTCCGGTAATGATGAACTGAATGCTTCCTTTTCTACTGGAAACAATATCCTCAAAGGCGGAACTGGGTCTGATATTTTAAATGTTTCCTTTTCCTCTGGAAATAACACCCTCAGTGGGGATGCGGGGACTGACACCCTTGAAATTAGCTTCTCTACTGGTAGCAATACTGTTTCAGGCGGAGATGGGAGCGATACCTTCTTCGCCTTTAGAGTTCAGGGTACAAACACCCTCAGTGGAGGAGATGGGGATGATTCCTTTTTTTTAAGCGCCCCATTTACAGCCCCTTCTTCCTTAGTGACTCAAACGGTAGAAGGAGGAACGGGTAATGATTACTTAAACATCGATTACAGCAGTTCTAACGTCGGAATCACTACGACAAATGGTTCAATTAAAGCAGGTAACAATCAAGTTAGCTACAAGAATATTGAACGATTAGAAGTTAGAGGTACAGCCTACGATGACAACATTGTGGGGAGCAATGGCAACGATGTGCTTTACGGTGGTAATAGTGGCAACGATACGATTATCGGCGGTACAGGTAACGATACTTTAAATGTTGATTATTCCACAGGCGATAACTCCCTCAAAGGTGGCATTGGTAACGATAGCTTGAGTGCTATTTCTTCAAATGGCGATAATCTGCTGGATGGTGGAGATGGCAATGATGCGATCTCTGCCTCTGCCTACTACTACTACGATCCCTTCAGTAACTACTACAACATAGGAAGTCCGTCCTCAGGCAATAACACCCTCAAAGGTGGGGCTGGTAACGATAACTTGAGTGCCAACTATTCAACAGGTAATAATCTCCTCGATGGAGGTGATGGCAACGATTTTCTCTCTGTCTCTGCCTACAGTACTTTCGACTACAACTCTGGAATCACTTCTTTCTTTAGAAGTTCAGGCAATAACATCCTCAAAGGTGGGGCTGGTGATGATAACTTGAATGCTGAGCGTTCAACAGGCAATAATCTGTTGGATGGAGGCAGTGGCAATGATTTTCTGTTTGCCATTGAAGCCTCTGGTAAAAACACCCTCAATGGTGGCGTTGGTGATGATTTGATATTTGCTGAGATTTCAACAAGCAATAACCTACTTTCTGGTGGTGATGGCAATGATTTTCTGACTACCTTTGGTGCCTCTGGTAAGAACACCCTCAATGGTGGCGATGGCGATGACAATCTCAACGGAGGAGAAGGCAATGATATTTTCATAGGTGGTAACGGTAATGATTTCATTTTGGGCAATGGCGGTATTGATACCTTTGTTTTCAATAGTTTCAATGAAGGCGTAGATAGTATTAGTGACTTCAACGCTACTAATGAACTGATTCGGGTATCAGCTGCTGGTTTTGGTGGTGGCTTATCAGCAGGTGTACTTCAGACAAGTCAGTTTACTATCGGAACATCTGCAACCACTAGCACTGAGCGATTTATTTATAACTCCACTACAGGTGGATTGTTCTTTGACCAGGATGGTAGTGCAGGTGGATTTACTCAGGTACAATTTGCACAACTATCTGGTGGGTTGTCACTAACCAACTTCAATTTTGTAGTTGTTTAGGGTTAATTAGGGTTCCATGATTTAAAAAATTTGGCGTTGCTGATTGAAAGTATGAATTAGTCTCACGCAAAGAATGGTTGTTTAGTTATATCAAAAATGTCAATTCATACTCTGATTCAGCAACGCCTGTTAAATTAGCTAAAATTTGGGCATTTAACTCTATATTTCAGATATTTTCTTTTGTTTTAGCTTTTTTAAGCTAAATAATCCAAGATTGCGTCACAAGATTGTCTAAGTAAATGTTTGCAGCATGTATACCAATAGTTTGCAAGTATTGTTAGCTATATTTTATGATATCTGCGGTTACAATTTTATCCACATTCTAACGATTATTCATGATGCTGACTTAACATCAGCGATCGCCAACTCAATTAATATGTATTTTTACTCACCGCCTCCGTCACAAGAGTATGAAGAAGACAAAAAGATAAGTAAACCTTGATTGAAATAAACAATGCTCTTTGTCCCACAAGGAATTCCAGGCTTGGTAAATTTATCTGTTTAGCAAGATTGACGAAATCTGAAGGCTTCAATACCTAATCCTGTGAAACATCAGTACTTAAAGATATCCTTTTTTCAATGAATAATATGAAGAGTATGCAAAGATATGCTTTTAGGCATAGACATGTAAGTAAATATTCAGTATTTAGTTAGTATGGTGTTACTTAAATATTGTATATTCTCAAAGTTAAACACCCACAGGTAATACTTGATAAGCAAAGTCAGAAAATTTCTTTGCTTGTTTGTTTTTATCTGTAGACTGTTTGCTAATTTTCAAGCTAGATGTTTGTGGGAGCGATCGCACAACCATAGCATGAAAACATTTTTTTCTCAGTTCAACTCCCCAGTTACAAGCTTATGGACAAAACTTTTCTAATTTACTTCCTACTTTCCTTTTTCAGCTAGATGTTGAAAACTAGCATTATTGACATTTGTTGCAGAAGACTACCAGAAGTTCTGAGATTTTATGTGTTGATAACATCACTTTCATTTCAGGGTTTTTACATAAATTTTGTCGATGTAAAATAATGTGAAGAATGTGCAAAGATATTTGTTGAAATATAGACATGTAAGTAAATATTCAGTATTTAATTAGTATAGTCTTATTTATATGTTCCCTATAAAGAGATTAACTTGCACTCAAATAGCTGAACTTAAATAATCCCAAATAGATTGGATAGTTGCTAAGCTGATGCACGCTAAAAAAGCATAGTTAGTTGTGATGGCCGTTGATTGTTGACTGTTAATTGTCAACAGGCGGCGGCTAGTTAATGTGCAATTTTTATGTGGAACAGCTTATTTACAAGCTAGTTAACAAGGAGATGATTAGAACAATTGCTAATCCTCCTCCCATCTATACCGAAATGATTGAATTTTCGGTGATTTTTTGATGCTGAAAAATAGTATCACAAGTTGATAATTCCAGTTAAAAAAGATTTAGGCAGGAAAAATTTATGGCAAATATTATTGGAACCATTGGTAATGATACGCTACTGGGCACTTCAAGCGCAGATACAATTAACGGTAAAGCTGGTAACGATATCATCACAGCCAAACTGGGCAATGATACCTTAACTGGTGGCGGTGGCAACGACAAATTTGTTTATAACTTGGGTGACGGCATTGATACGATTACAGATTTTGGTGGAGTGGGTAAAGGAACAAATCCAACCCCAGGAGTTATTGCTGAAGTTGATACCATCAAATTCCAAGGCGCTGGCTTGACTGCCCGAAATTTATTGCTGACACAGAACGGTACAAATTTAGAAATCACCTTTGAAGGGGTGAATGATACAAAAATTGTCTTGAAGAACTTCAAACTAGAAGACTTGGATAATCTCAAAGCTTCTGGTACAAGACCAGCCATTGCGAATATTATCTTTGATGGACAAACAAGCATCATTGATAGTTTTAACGTTCTCGATGCTAACTCAACAGAAACAACCATCGGCATCAAAAACACAGTTACCTTCCTCAACGACCTTGCTAACAATATTATCGGTTTAAATAACTCAGATGATGTGATTAATGGTCAAGGGGGTAACGATAAAATCGATGGGTTAAGTGGTAACGACCTTTTGAGGGGTGGAACGGGCAATGATACTCTCATTGGTGGTTTGGGCAATGACACTCTCATTGGTAACGCCGACAATGACTCCCTGGTAGGTGGCGCTGGTAATGACTCCCTGGTAGGTGGTGCAGGCAATGATACCCTTAACGGTGGTAGTGGTAACGATTTGGTGAATGTTGACTCTTCAAGTGGCAATAATATCCTAGATGGCGGCGATGGCAACGATACTCTCTCGGCTTTAGGTGACTACTACGGAGAAGTGGTATCTGGTAATAACACCCTCAAAGGCGGTGCTGGTAACGATTTGTTGATTGCAGACTATTCAGCAGGTAATAACCTACTAGATGGTGGCGATGGCAATGATGAGCTTTCTGTTTCTGGCGACTATTACAGTGCTGTGGTTAGTGGTAATAACACCCTCAAAGGTGGCATTGGTGACGATACTTTGAAGGCTATCTTTGTAACAGGTGATAATCTCCTAGATGGAGGAGCCGGCAACGATTATTTCTGGCTCAACATTGCCGACGGTGATAACACCCTCATCGGAGGTGCTGGTAACGATACCTTAAGGACTGGGATTAACACAGGTAATAATCTGCTTTCTGGAGGCGATGGTAATGATTCTCTCACTGCCTCTGGCGTAGAAGGTTATAGATTTGATAACAATTCAGGCAATAATACCCTCAACGGTGGCCTTGGTGACGACACCTTGAAGGTTGACTATTCAAAAGGCGCTAACCTGTTAAATGGAGACGATGGCAATGATTATCTCTCCGGTTCTGGTTATACCTATGGCTACGGAGGAGCGTATTACATTACCACAGGTAATAATACCCTCAACGGTGGCAGTGGCAAGGATACCTTGAATGTTGACTATTCAGAAGGCGACAACCTATTAAATGGCGGTGATGGCGATGATTATCTCACTGCATCTGGCTACGAGTTCGATGAAGATTACGAAGTCTATTATCAAACCTTAGGCGATAATACCCTCAACGGTGGTGCCGGTAACGATACCTTGAGTGTTGACTATTCACAAGGTAGCAACTTATTGAATGGGGGCGCTGGTGATGATTGGTTATATGGTGTTTATTCAACAGGCGATAATTTCCTTAATGGAGGCGACGGTTTTTATAATCTGTTGTATGTAGCTTATAGCTCTGGTAATAACACCCTTGCTGGTGGTGCTAGCTACAATGATTTTGTGATTGACTATTCAACAGGTAATAACCTAGTATCTGGAAGCAATGGCATTGATTATTTTTCTGCAATAGCCTGTTTTGGTAATAACACTCTCAACGGTGGTGCTGGTAACGATTACTTTGATATTAGTTATTCATCAGGTAATAATTTAGTTAATGGTGGCGATGGCAACGATATTTTCAATACCTTTGGTGCCACTGGTAAAAACACCCTCAACGGTGGTAACGGAGATGATATCCTTACAGGTGGCAGTGGTGATGATAGCCTAACTGGAGGAGCTGGTATTGATACCTTTACTTTCAATAGTTTCAATCAAGGCATCGATCGCATTTCTGACTTTAACGCCACTAATGAAATAATTCAGGTATCGGCTGTTGGTTTTGGCGGCGGTTTATCAGCAGGTGTACTTCAAACAAGTCAGTTGAGAATTGGAACATCTGCAAACACTAGCGCTCAACGATTTATTTATAATTCCACCACAGGTGCATTGTTCTTTGACCAAGATGGCAATGCAGGCGGGTTTGCTCAAGTACAATTTGCGCGACTATCTGCTGGCTTATCTTTAACCAACGAAAATTTTGTAGTTGTTTAAGACTAATAAGCTGTTCAACATCTAGTTCGCATACAGCAATTTTCAGGTAAATAAACCACGTTGTAGGGCGAACAACCGTTCGCCCCTAAGGGATTGTGGTTCAAATAGATGAAAAACGGTGTACGTCAATTTTCTCCAACCACAACAAAAATGGTTGATATTCTTATTGCAACGGCTCTTGATTTGATTAATCCTAAACTAAACATCTAAAAAACTGGTTTACAGACTGTTGCTACTGTACTTCATGAACCTGCAATCTGCTGTATCGGCGTTGCGTAAGTCCTAATATCTAAAGACTAAAAAATGTTAATAATAAATAATATTTTTTTCTTAACATATATTAATCAGTAAAATTTTGGCAAATTATGTAAAGTTATTTATTGAGAGTGTCGATAGCTCAGTAAATCTTTTGTATATTACTTGATTGACGGCTTATTGCAACCTTGCTAAAAATTAGTCTCTTTATTCCCTCTTACCTCAATTCCCTATTTTTCAGCTAGATACCAAAGGCGATCGCTCAAAACAAAGGCATATATAGGATTCACATTTGATTTGTGTGAAGCTAGGTACACTTGTATGATTTTTTACCTATTCCCCGTTCCCTCAACCCTATCTCTACGAGTAGTTCTCCCAATCAAATCTGATTCCTATATTTGAATAAGTAATACTTGCAAGTCAAAACAACGAGAATTTTCTAAAAAATGAGTGACCCTCAAGGGTGACATAAAAGTATGCCAAAAACGCGAAATTTTGGTGAATTATTTGCGCGTTCAAATAGCACAAACACAAGAAAGTCAAAAATTTGATTCAAGTAGGAATAAAATCATGGCAAATATCATTGGAACTAACGGTAACGATACTCTACTGGGTACCACCAGTGCTGACACGATTAACGGTAAACTTGGCAACGACACACTCACAGGTGGCGGTGGCAAGGATATATTTGTTTACAACTTGGGTGACGGTATTGATACGATTACAGATTTTGGTGGCGTGGGCAAAGGCACAAACCCAACAGCAGGGGTTATTGCCGAAGTTGATACAATTAAATTTGTTGGTGCTGGATTGACTGCTAGAAATTTGTTGCTGACTCAGAATGGCACAAATTTGGAAATTACTTTTGAAGGGGTAGCTGGCGCGAAAGTCGTCTTGAAAAACTTCAAATTAGAAGACTTGGATAATTTGAAAGCTTCTGGAACAAGACCAGCGATCGCTAATATTATCTTTAATGGACAAACAAGCATCATTGATAGTTTTAATGTTCTGGATGCCAACTCTACAGAAACAACTATCGGCATCAAGAATACAGTCACCTTCCTTAATGACCTTGCCAACAACATTACCGCTTTAGATGACTCAGATGATGTGGTGAATGGTCAAGGAGGTAATGACAAAATCGATGGTAAAAGCGGCAATGACTTGCTGCGGGGTGGTACTGGCAACGATACTCTTATTGGCGGTGCGGGGAATGATACTCTTGTTGGCGGTAGTGGTAATGATAGTCTCAACGGTGGTACTGGTAATAACCTACTCCAAGGTGATGCGGGCAATGATACTCTCATTGGTGGTAGTGGTAATGATACCCTCAACGGTGGTACTGGTAAGGATTTCTTGAATGTTGACTTTTCAAGTGGTAATCATCTGCTAAATGGTGACGCTGATGACGATAACTTAAATGCTAAATATTCAACAGGCAATAACACCCTCAATGGTGGTCTGGGTAACGATAAGTTAGATATTTTACTTTCAGAAGGCGATAACTTACTGAATGGAGGCGATGGTAACGATTTTCTCGTATCCTCTCGCCAATTGGATGATAACTCACCTATCTCCAGCGCCTCAGGCAATAACACACTCAACGGTGGTGCAGGTGACGATAACTTGGATGTAGAGGCTTCATCAGGCAATAACCTGCTTGATGGTGGCGATGGTAATGACTATCTCTCAGCCTCAGGTGGCTTCGTCGGGTCTGTGTCATCTGGAAATAACACACTCATTGGTGGTAATGGTGATGATTTCTTGAATGTTGACCTTTCATCAGGTAATAATCTACTTAATGGTGGCGATGGCAATGACAGGATCTCTGCTTCTGGTGTATTTATCTCACCTATACTTAGCACTAGTGGAAATAACACCCTTAATGGTGGTGCTGGTAACGATACTTTGAGTGCTGACTATTCTTCAGGCAAAAACCTACTCAATGGAGATGATGGCAATGATTTGTTGTTCATCTATAACTCCATTGGGAATAATACCCTTAACGGCGGCGTTGGTGACGATAAGTTTAGCCTCTTTTATGACAATGCCTCTATCGACAATGGAAGTAATAATACTATAGATGGCGGCACAGGTAAGGATTTGTTGGCAATCGAATACTACGGTACTACTGAAGGAATCACTTCAGCTTTCAATACCACTACCAATGCTGGTAATATTTCCGTGGATGGGAAAGTGGTTAGCTATAAGAATATCGAACAATTAAATATCACAGGTACAGAGTACGATGACTTAATTGTGGGCAGCAATGGAAATGATACCCTCAATGGTAACTATGCTGGTAATGATACAGTTTTTGGTGGCGCTGGTGATGACCGCTTGATTGTTGAGTATTCAACAGGCAATAACTTTGTAGATGGAGGCAATGGCAATGATTATATCTTTGCCTTTGGCGCGTTCGGGAATAATACCCTCAAAGGTGGTACTGGTAATGATACCCTCACGGGTGGCAACGGTAATGATAGCCTTCATGGAGGAAGTGGTATTGATACCTTTGTTTTCGATAGTTTCAATCAAGGGAACGATCGCATTTCTGACTTTAACGCCACTAATGAAATAATTCAAGTATCAGCTCTTGGTTTTGGTGGCGGTTTATCAGCAGGTGTACTCAAAGCCAATCAGTTTACAATCGGTACATCTGCAACCACAAGTACTCAAAGGTTTATTTATAACTCGACTACAGGTGCATTGTTCTTTGACCAAGATGGCAGTGCAGGTACTTTTACTCAGGTGCAATTTGCTTTAGTTCCTACTGGGTTATCCTTAAGCAACAACAATTTTGTGGTTGTTTGATTGTAAATTAGCGATCGCACATAACTAACCAGTAGCTAAAAATCCAAAATCCCTTAATTGCCAGGTGGAACAAGGTTAGACCAATAGACTCAAAAGTCTTTTGATGTCAGAATTTGACCGTTGGTTTATGCCGTAATCCACCTGGCAACTGTTATACTACATAGGACTCATATCAAGTTCGGATAATCAGTTATTGTTACAATTTCTCCCTTGTCCCCGCGTCTTTGCGTCCCCGCGTCAGTCCTAATGATAAGTCTTCACCCGAACATGATATTAATCCGTAACTTTACATCCATTTTTGATGGTGAAACCAAACAATATGAAGAATATGCAAAGATATTTCTATAAATTTCCAAAATCTACGTAAATATTCTGTATTTTGTTAGTAAGATGTTATTTAGATGTTTCCTATTTTTCAGTGAGATCGTCAAGAGCGATCGCCTACAACAACCGGATGCAAATTATTTGTCTATCCTGGGTCAAAGTTCAATATTTTTAAGTTAGGAATAATTACGCATTGACAAAAAAACCTACATGAAGCGTGTATTAGACATTAAAGCTTTAATTTTTTGATGTTTTTCGAGAGATGCTGAGGTTTGATTGATTAAAAAAAGCCTGAAGCCATCATTATTACTCAATACACAGCCTCATAAATTTTTACAGTGCCTAAGGCTTAGATACTCCAAAGTATTTAGATAAGTGCTATCTGCAAACCATTGAAGACGTAAAACTTTCCGAAAAATTGCTACCCCTCAAGGGTGATATCCAGTATATCGAAAGCATCAACTTTCGAGAAATTTTTGTGCGCCAAAACAGCACTAACAACCGAGAGATGAAATTACTTCAACAATCGATTCAAGTAGGAGAAAGTTATGGCAAATATCATTGGAACCAACGGTAACGAGACTCTACTGGGTACCACCAGCGCCGACACCATTAACGGTAAGCTTGGCAACGACACGATAACAGGTAACGCAGACAATGACACACTCACAGGTGGCGGTGGTAAGGATAGATTTGTTTACAACTTGGGTGATGGCATTGATACAATTACAGATTTTGGTGGAGTGGGTAAAGGCACAAACCCGACACCAGGTGTTATTGCCCAAGTTGATACCATCAAATTTGTTGGTGCTGGTTTGACTGCACGAAATCTGTTACTCACCCAAAATGGCACAAACTTGGAAATCACCTTTGAAGGGTTAACTGGTACAAAAATCATCTTGAACAATTTCAAGTTAGAAGACTTGGAAAATTTGAAAGCTTCTGGAAGTACGCCAGCCATTGGCAATATTATTTTTGATGGACAAACCACCATTGTTGATAGTTTTAATGTTCTGGATGCTAACTCAACAGAAACAACCATCGGCATCAAAAATACAGTCACCTTTCTCAATGACCTTGCCAACAATATTACTGGTTTAGACAACTCAAATGATGTGATTAATGGTCAGGGGGGCAATGACAAAATCAACGGTTTAAGCGGTGATGATTTGTTGCGGGGTGGTGTTGGGAACGATACTCTCATTGGTGGTGCTGGCAACGATACTCTCGTTGGTGATACTGGCAATAACTTACTTGATGGTGGCGATGGCAATGATTCCCTTTTTGCTTCTGGTTCTTCCATTGATTACGAAAATATTAACTATGCCTTAGGCAATAACACTCTTAACGGTGGCGTTGGTAACGATTCTTTGTTCGCTAATTATTCATCAGGTAATAACTTACTCAATGGAGGCAATGGTAATGATTTTCTCTCTGCCACTAGCGAACAGTACTATTATACTATAGGTGCTTTAGGGAACAACACCCTCAACGGTGGTGCTGGTAACGATACATTGAATGCTAAATATTCATCAGGCGATAACCTCCTCAACGGTGAAGATGGCAATGATTTTCTCTCTGTTTCTGGGTTCCAATACTACGACGTTATTGGCGCTTCCGGTAATAACACCCTCACTGGTGGCGCTGGTGATGATTACTTGTATGCTGACTATTCATCAGGCACTAACTCACTTGATGGAGGCATTGGGAATGATGTTTTGAATGTTCAGGCTTCAACAGGCGATAACCTACTCAATGGTGGCGATGGTAATGATTATTTGAGTGCTTCTAGCGATAGCACCAGATACGGCATCGAGCGCACCTCTGGGAATAACACCCTTAACGGTGGTATCGGTGACGATACCTTAAGTGTTAACGGTTCAGCTAACGATAATCTACTTGATGGTGGCGATGGTAGCGATCGTCTCTCTGCTTCTGGCTACTGGGATTACTACAATGGATTAAATAGCGCCTTAGGTAACAACACACTCAACGGCGGCGCTGGCAACGACTCCATAATTGTGAACTTATCAACAGGCAATAATCTTTTGAATGGAGGGAGTGGTAATGATTCTCTCTTTGGATCTGGCTTTGACGGTCTCTCCGATTTAAATGCATATTATGTCACATCAGGCAACAACACTCTCAACGGTGGCGCTGATAACGATTACTTAAATATTGAGTATTCATCAGGCAATAATCTCTTAGATGGTGGGGATGGCAATGATATTCTCATAGCCTCTAATGCCACTGGTAAGAACACCCTTAAAGGTGGAAATGGAAATGATACCCTCACTGGCGGCAATGGCAATGATAGCCTAATTGGAGGAAGTGGCGTTGATACCTTCGTTTTCAATAGTTTCAATGAAGGTGTTGACAGAATTTCTGATTTCAACACTACTAATGAAGTAATTCGAGTATCAGCTGCTGGTTTTGGTGGCGGTTTATCAGCAGGCATACTCAAAGCTAACCAATTTAGAATCGGTGCATCTGCAAGCAGTGGCACTCAAAGGTTTATTTATAACTCAACTACAGGTGCATTATTCTTTGACCAAGATGGTAGTGCTGGCGCATTTGCTCAAGTACAATTTGGACAATTATCTGCCGGTTTGTCATTAACTAACAACAATTTTGTAGTTGTTTAATTAAGAAATAACACCCAGAAATTAAAAATAATTTCTGGGTGTATTGATTGAAATTGAATGGTGAAATTGTCAGCGTATTGTGTACCTATAATTAGAGAGCGATCGCTAACATTAATAATATCAGTATTAATTAAAATATCATCACCATTTCCACCCGATAAATTAACATCATCAACAATTACACCCGATATAATATTAAAACGGTAAAGGATGTATTTGAAACATGAGTCCCTTTCCCCTTTAACCAAACCGTATTAGATACCAAGAGACTTTCTTTCCTTATTACCTGTTGCCTATTATAAGTCTGGCTAAGTAAAGAAAATTGCAAATGCTAGTAATGCAAGATGTTTTAAATGGCAACTCACACTTTACTCATCTATGCAATTCTAAAATCCTCCTGAGGATATAATTTATTATCGATTTTGATTATTTATCAAATCTATAGCCGTAGATATCGCTGTTATTCAAAATCAAATATCTATCCTTATATCATTATTTAAAATATTTATCCTTGACTTAATATAAAGAATTAGTAACGTAAATATTAAGGAGATATAAAAAATTCTCTTGATAGAGAATTATCTACAAATCATCTTTAAAATATGTAAAGATATTGTTGGAGCAATTAATTAATTAGTAAATATTCTGTATATTAATGATGAACCGATTATTTTAATGCCTTGTTCGGTTTATTTATACCCTGCATTTTGTGTCTTATTTTTTTTCAGCTAAATACCCACGAACATAACCCATAACAAGAGCATAAGTATCTGTTGTTGTGTTTTGGAGCTAGTAATAATTACTCATTGACAAAGCCACTAAATTATAGTCTGTAGGTTTGAGTCATTCAAGGTTGATTTTTAACTCTTTTTCAGTGATGTGTTTGGTAAATATAGGACTCATATTTGATTTTGAGAAATATACATAGGTGCTTTATGTCAAAGGTTAACGTACCAGTTAAAGATTTAGGTGCGTTAGGCTATGGCATCAAAGATCCTACAGATACTTAAATTTTTTCATAAATCAAATCGGACTTTTATAGTTACCTATGCAATTAAGAAAGGATGATTAAAATCATCTTGAAACTATTTTTTTCAATCCATACACTGATTAATTTGTAGAATGCAGTAACGGAACTTAGACAAAAATAGTAAGAAAAATAACTCAAATATATATAGCAGTCGCAAATCATTTGCGAATTCTTGCTGCTGTTGACCATTGAGTGTTAACAGTTGACAGTCAACAGTCAACAATCAAAGTTTCAAACTGTTTTGGGCATCGTTATGTATTTTCTTTGCTCTGAATAAATTTGAACCTTGGTTTCTACTCAATATTTTTGAAGTTATGCACTTCAAAAAGTAATAACAATTCAATTACAAGGAGAATAATCATCAAAAATTCTTAATCTTTAAGAATCAAATTTGAGCGTGTTTAAACTCTTAAATTGCGGCTTTGTTTGCCGTTCCCCAACAGTACTAAAAATAAAGAATTTCATTTCTTCCAAAAATCAATTCAGGCAGGAAAAAACTATGGCGTATATCATTGGAACTAACAGTAACGATACCCTAATAGGTACTAACAGCTTTGACACGATTAATGGTAAAACTGGTAACGACATTATTACAGGGAACAAAGGGTATGATTACTTAACAGGTGGCGGTGGTAACGATAAATTTGTTGTTAATTTGGGTGATGGAATTGTTACTATTAGTGATTTTGTTGGAGTGGGTAAAGGCACAAACCCAACACCAGATGTTATTGCCGAAGTTGATACCCTCAAATTTCAAGGGTATGGGTTAACTCCACAAAATTTACTGCTGACACAGAATGGTAACAGTCTCGAAATCTCATTTGAAGGTGTATATTTTCCTGCGCTATCTATTACAAAAGTTATTCTACAAAACTTCAAATTAGAAGACTTGGATAACCTCAAAGCTTCTGGTAGTAGACCAGCCATTGGCAATATTATCTTTTATGGACAAACTAGCATCACCGATAGTTTTAATGTCCTAGATGCAAACTCCACTGATACGAGCATCGGCATTAAAAACACAGTCACCTTCTTCAACGACTTGGACAACAACATTACAGCTTTAGACAACTCAGATGATGTGGTCAATGGTCAAGGAGGTAATGATATCATCAACGGTCTAAGTGGCAATGATTTGCTGCGGGGTGGTACGGGCAATGATACTCTCATTGGGGGTGCTGGCAATGATACTCTCGTTGGTAATGCAGGTAATAACCTACTCTCTGGAGACAATAATGATGATTCTCTTTCGGTCTCTGGGTATTACACAATAGAATACACTGGCTACCAATACGACTCTCGCTCAGACGGCAATAACACCCTCAACGGTGGTGTTGGTGATGATAGCTTGAGTGCTAGTGGTTCAAAAGGCAATAACCTACTGTGTGGAAGCGATGGTAGTGACACCCTCTCCGTCTTTGGCTACTATCAATCCATTAGCTATGACTACGACTACAACTCCGAGTCATCTGGTCAAAACACCCTTGATGGTGGGGCTGATCGGGATTGGTTAAGCGCTAGTGGTTCGACAGGGAATAACCTACTTTCTGGAGGGGATGGTAACGATATTATCTCTGTCTCTGGTTACTACGAATTGAAAAGCTCATCAGACGCTTACGATCCACGCACTTCTAGCCAGGAATACGATTCTCGTTCCTCAGGTAATAATACCCTCAACGGTGGGGCTGGTGATGATAGCTTGAGTGCTAGTGGTTCAACAGGCAATAATCTACTTGATGCAGGAGATGGCAATGATTTTCTCAACATCTCTGGTTACAATGATTCTAGTAACGTTGACTACTACGACGAGTACGGTAACTACGCTGGCAGTTATTTATATAATTACGAATCTCGTTCTTTAGGTAATAACACTCTCAGGGGTGGTGTTGGTAACGATACCTTAAATGCTGGCGGTTCAACAGGCGATAACCTCTTGGATGGTGGGGATGGTAATGATATTCTCACAGCCTCTAATGCCACTGGTAAAAACATTCTCAAAGGTGGAAATGGTAACGATATCCTTACGGGTGGCAATGGCAATGATAGCCTAATTGGAGGAAATGGCGTTGATACCTTTGTCTTCAATAGTTTCAATGAAGGTGTTGATAGAATTTCTGATTTAAATGTCACTAATGAAACGATTCGGATATCGGCTACTGGTTTTGGTGGCGGTTTATCAGCAGGTGTACTCAAAGCTAACCAGTTTAGAATCGGTGCATCTGCAACCAGTGGCACTCAAAGGTTTATTTATAACTCGGCTACAGGTGCATTGTTCTTTGACCGAGATGGTAGCGCAGGTGGATTTGCTCAAGTACAATTTGCACAATTATCTAGCAGCTTGTCATTAACTAACAACAATTTTGTAGTTGTTTAACTTTGATTAAGGCTCTATCAATCGAGGTAGAGCAAATTGCAATCCTATTTCAGTTGCGAACAATATCGGTGTTAACTGTTGACTGTTGACAGTCAACAGTTAACGTTCAACAACTCTAACAGGTAATATTTCACAAATTATTTGGGATTACTATATTATTTTTTAATTTCTTTTTTGAAAGTATTTGTGTGGTTGTGAATGTAAATAATTCGCTAGGAAAATATTAAGAGTATATAAAAAATAATCTCACTAGATAATTATAAGTAAATATTTTTTTCAAATATGTAAAGATATTTCTTTAAAAATCAATTATTCAGTAAATATTCTGTATATTAATAATGATGAATGTTTTATCCCTGTATTTCTGAAAGTTTGTTTCCTATTTTTTTCAGCTAGATATCCACCCATCCACCACGATAACGGATAACAATAGCATAAATAGCTGTTGTCCTGTTTTGAGGCTAGTAGGACTTACGCATTGACAAAAAACCATAAATGAAGTGTCATTTTTAATACTCTAGCTGCACCGTTCAATATTTGTTGAGCAATGTCTGAGTTCAGGTTAAGCCTGAGTTATTGCTCATAAATGATGATTGGAAAAAGCCTGCAATAGAGATTTATTCCAATGGACACATTTATAGATTTGTATAGCGCCTAAGACTTAGATAGCTTAAATATTTTGTTCAGTGCTGCCTGCAAAGGATTCCAAATATAAAACTTCCGAAAAAATTGCTAAACCTTAAAGGTGGCATCAAGTATATCCAAAGCAGCAACTTCAGCGAAAACTTAATTGACTGCAAAACATTGATTCAAGTACGAAAAAGTTATGGTAAATATCATTGGAACCATTGGTAATGATACGCTAGTTGGTACTGACAGCCAAGATACAATTAATGGCAAAGCTGGCAACGATATCATCATATCTAATAAGGGCAACGACACCCTAACTGGTGGCGGTGGCAAGGATAAATTTGTTTACAACTATGATTCCAATACCTACTTAGACGAAGGCACTGATACCATAACTGATTTTGGTGGAGTGGGCAAAGGCACAAACCCAACAGCAGGAGTTATTGCTGAAGTTGATACCATCAAATTCCAAGGCGTGGGTTTAACTGCTCGAAATTTGCTACTCACCCAGAATGGTGCAAACTTGGAAATTACGTTTCAAGGAGTGACTGGTACAAAAGTCATTTTGAAAAACTTCAAACTAGAAAACTTAGATAATCTCAAAGCTTCTGGTACCAGACCAGCCATTGGTAATATTATTTTTGATGGGCAAACTACCATCACCGATAGTTTTAATGTTCTGGATGCTAACTCTACTGACACGACCATCGGCATCAAGAATACTGTAACCTTCCTCAATGACCTTGCCAACGACATTATTGGTTTAGATGATTCAAATGATGTCATTAATGGTCAGGGGGGTAATGACAAAATTGATGGCAAGAGTGGCAACGACTTGCTGCGGGGTGGTGCAGGCAATAATACTCTCATTGGTGGAATTGGTGACGATTATTTAAGTAATGACTCTTCAATAACTGAGTTTTCAACAGGTAATAATTTACTTGATGGAGGTGATGGCAATGATTTTCTCTCTGCCTCTGGCTACAGAGAGTTCCAAAACTTGGGCTTTGATACATTCTATTTTGCATCAGGCAATAACACTCTCAAGGGTGGCATTGGTAATGATGAGTTACTTGCTCAGTATTCATCTGGCAATAACCTACTAGATGGTGGTAGTGGTAATGATTCTCTAACAGTCTCTGGTTCTTACAGTAGCTACTATGGAGACTATCGCACCTCTGGCAATAACACCCTCAACGGTGGCGCTGGTGATGATAGGTTAAGTGCTGATAACTCAACAGGCGATAATTTGCTCAATGGTGGTACTGGCAATGATTTTCTTGGTATCTTTCAGGCTAGTGGCAATAACACTCTCAACGGTGGTACAGGTGATGATACCTTGAATGCTGACTATGCAGGAGGAGACGGTAGCATATTAAATGGAGGCGATGGTAACGATCTTCTCTCTGCGTCTGGCGCAGAGCCAGACTTTGGCGGAAGAGAACTCGGCAATTATACTACTGGTAATCACACCCTTGATGGTGGTGCTGGTAATGATACTTTGGATACTGGCATTTCATTTGGCAATAACCTACTCAATGGTGGCGATGGCAATGATTATCTCTTTGGCTCTGACTACTATGAACCCTACGCTTACCCGGAACAGAGAAATCTTTACATCGCCTCAGGCAATAACACTCTCAATGGTGGTGCTGGTAGCGATTCCTTGATTGTTGATGATTCAAAAGGCGATAATCTTTTGGATGGTGGCGATGGTAATGATATTCTTTCTGCCTCTGGCGCTTCTGGTAAAAACACCCTCAAAGGTGGAAATGGCAATGATACCTTCACAGGCGGCAAGGGTAATGATAGCCTAATTGGAGGAAGTGGTATTGATACTTTCGTTTTGAATAGTTTCAATGAAGGTGTTGACAGAATTTCTGATTTCAACACTACTAATGAAGTAATTCGAGTATCAGCTGCTGGTTTTGGTGGCGGTTTATCAGCAGGCATACTCAAAGCTAATCAATTTAGAATCGGTGCATCTGCAACCAGTGGCACTCAAAGGTTTATTTATAACTCAACTACAGGTGCATTATTCTTCGACCAAGATGGTAACGCAGGTGCATTTGCTCAAGTACAATTTGCACAATTATCTAGCGGCTTGTCATTAACTAACAACAATTTTGTAGTTGTTTAATCTGATTAAAGCTCTATTAATTTAAATAGAGAAAATTGTAAATTATCGGAATGCGAAATGCCTGAAATAGCAACTCGTATTGCTAGCATCAATGTAATTATGAAACCTTACCTTGGATAAAATTACATGATTAGCCATTCGCCTTACTGCGATCGTTGTCTAGGGGCAGTATACTGTGAACAATCGAAAAATTACTAACTTTCAAGATACTAAGTAAATCGAAAATATGAGCTTTTTACGGATTTTTATGCGCTCAAATAGCACTCACAATTAAGAGTTTAAATTACTTCAAAAATCGATTCAGGTAGGAAAAAATTATGGCAAATATCAACGGAACTATTGGTAACGATACCCTGGTGGGCACCCTGAGTGCAGATACAATTAACGGTAAACTTGGAAACGACATCATCACAGGAGACAAAGCCAATGACACCTTAACTGGTGGCGGTGGCAAGGATATATTTATTTACTACTCCGATGATGGCACTGATACAATCACTGATTTTGGTGGTGTGGGGAAAGGCACAAACCCAACAACAGGGGTCATTGCCGAAGTTGATACCATTCAATTCAGTGGTGCTGACTGGACTGCGCGAAATATGTTGCTCACCCAGAATGGCACAAACTTAGAAATTACCTTTGATGGAGTGGCTAGCACAAAAGTCATCTTGCAAAACTTCAAATTAGAAGATTTAGATAATCTCAAAGCTTCTGCAACAAGACCAGCCATTGGTAATATCCTTTTTAGTGGAGAAGAAAATACCATTACCGATAGCTTTAATGTTTTGGATGCCAACTCCACTGAAACAACCATCGGCATCAAGAACACAGTCACCTTTCTCAATGACCTTGATAATAACATTACAGGTTTAGACAACTCAGATGATGTAATCAATGGTCAGGGGGGTAATGACAAAATTGACGGCTTAAGTGGCAATGACTTGCTGCGGGGTGGCGCGGGTAATGATACTCTCATTGGTGGTGTCGGGAATGACACTCTTGTTGGAGATTCGGGCAATAACACTCTAGACGGTGGTAGTGACAACGATGTATTGAATCTTGACTATTCACTCGGCAATAATACCCTCAACGGTAGCATTGGTGACGATTACTTATTTGCGAGGTATTCACAGGGCAAAAATCTGCTCTTTGGAGGCGATGGTAATGATTATCTTTCCACTTCTGGCTTTGGCAACGACTACGGAGTAACTTATTATCGCACATCAGGTAATAACACTCTTAACGGTGGCAATGGTGATGATTTCTTGGTTGTTGATGATTCAACAGGTGATAACGCTTTAAATGGTGGCGCTGGTGATGATTACTTAAGTGCTAATGATTCAACAGGGGATAATCTGCTTATAGGAGGTGATGGCAATGATTCTCTCTACGTAAATAAAGATATCGATAGTGCCACGATATCTGGCAATAGCACTCTTAAGGGTGGTGCTGGTGATGATTACTTTAATGCTAGATATTCAACAGGTAATAACTTTCTCGATGGAGGAGATGGCAATGACTCCTTCGGCTTGAGCGCTCTATACTTATATGATGTTCCTGCCCTATCCTCTTTAGTGACTCAAACGGTAGATGGAGGAAGAGGCAACAACGATATCTTGTACATCAATTACTCTTATGCCAATGGAGGAATCACTTCAGCTTTCAATCCCACTACTAACATTGGCTCGATTACGGCGGGCATAAATCGGGTTAACTACAAGAATATCGAACGATTAAATATCACGGGTACAGGCTACAATGACAATATTGTGGGTAGCAATGGCAACGATGAACTCGAAGCGGGTTGGAATGGTAATGATACGATAATTGGCGGAGAAGGTGATGATTTCTTGAATGCTGGCTCTAATTCAACAGGTAATAACCTGT
>VFQR01001288.1_pt1 | contig 20131 bp, 14 predicted proteins | sample 3512321 | NCBI WGS metagenome assembly VFQR01 (sample SAMN10412374, study PRJNA504923) | tailings metagenome | isolation source: Relicate 3 Philex TSF1 revegetated site | place: Philippines: Tuba, Benguet | collected 2017-08-29
ACATTCTGGCGCGCACACTCTCCACGGGTGGCTATGAGCCGTTGGGTGTCGTGGCGACGAGGTCTCCCGCCAGGGACATTCAAGTTTCATCGAACTTCGAACGATTGCTTTTCGAGGCGACGGGGCGCGATGCCGTTGCGGTTCGCCGCATGATGGGTGAACTCGCGCAACAGAAAAAATTCGCGCTGCCGGAAAACGCCTTGAAGGTGATCCGTTCGCAATTCGATGCCGAGCGTGTGGATGAAGCACAGACGGCGAAGGCGATCCGGAACATCCACAAGGAGTTCAATTACGTGATGGATCCGCACACCGCCGTCGGCGCCGTCGTCGCGCATCGCCGCAAGGACGACAAGGCGGCACCCATGGTGATCCTCAGCACGGCCCATCCCGCGAAATTCCCGGAGGCCGTGGAGGCCGCGACCGGCGTGCATCCTGCCTTGCCGCCCCGCCACGCCGGATTGATGCAGAAACAGGAACGCATCACGCGGCTTCCCGCTACGTCCGAAGCGGTCGCGAACTTCATTGCGGAGAAAAGCCGTGCCGCCCGCACGGGGGCGCCCGCATGACCGCAAGACTCGAAACGCTGCCAAGCGGACTTACGGTCGTCACCGACCGGATGGATCATGTGAAGACAGCCTCGCTCGGAATCTGGGTTGGCGCCGGCGCGCGTTACGAGGAGCGGGAAGAACACGGAATTTCGCATCTGCTCGAACACATGGCGTTCAAGGGTACGCGCCGCCGCAGCGCCACCGACATTTCCCACCAGATCGAGGCGGTCGGCGGAGAATTGAACGCGGGCACGGGATACGAGACCACCGGTTACTACGCGCGCGTGCTGGGAAGCGATGTGCCGCTGGCGCTCGACATTCTCGCGGACATTTTGACCGAGCCCCAGTTCAACGCGCAGGAATTGCAGAAGGAGCAGGGCGTCATCCTGCAGGAAATCGGCGCCTCGAACGATTCGCCGGATGACGTGTTGTTCGACCTCTTTATCTCGCGGGCGTTTCCGGATCAGCCGCTCGGGCGGCCAATTCTCGGTACAGCCGATTCCGTGCGCTCCTTCACCCCTGCGAAATTGCGCGACTATCTTGGAAAACATTACAGGTTGCCGCGAATGGTGGTGTCCGCTGCGGGCGATATTCACCACGATTCTGTCGTACTCGAAATTGCAGAGCGGCTTTCAAGGCTGCCGGCAGCGAAGCCTTCATCGGCGATCGCCGCGCGCTATTCCGGAGGCCAGTCGATCGGTTCGCGCGAAATGGAGCAGTCGTTGCTGATGCTCGGGATGCGCAGCAGCTCCTATCTAAGCCCGGAATATTTCGCGACCATGATCTTCAGCGTTGTGCTGGGCGGAGGTTCATCCTCGCGCCTGTTTCAGGAAGCGCGCGAAAAACGCGGGCTTTGCTATTCCATTTACGCGTATCAGCAACCGTTCTTCGACACGGGATTTGTCGGTATCTTCGCCGGCACCGACCCCGCGGATTCGCCTGAACTGATGAAAGTCGTCGTCGACCAGATCAACGACCTCTCCGAAAATGCCGGCGAAGCGGAAATCGCGCGCGCCAAGGCGATGATGAAAGTGGGCCAGCTCGGTTCGCTCGAAAGCTCAAGCGGACGCGCCGACCAGCTCGCCCGTCAGTTTCTCGCCTATGGCCGCGCCGTGCCGATGGAAGAAATCGTCGCGAAGATCGATGCGGTCACCAAGGAAGATGTGCGAACGGCCGGGCGCCGCCTGCTTGCATCGGGCAAACCAACCTTCGCCGCACTCGGTCCCGGACCCGGTCTTGAATTGGCCGCGCGTATCGCGGAGAGTCTGGAACGCCGGGCGGCGTAACGCCCGGTGGTCGCATGGCCGCCGCATGTCCCTCTTCAATTCCTTTCTATGGTCCGATCCGCTGCCGGTGATTGAAGGCAAAGGCGTGTTCTTGCGCGTACCGCAGATGAGCGACTGGGCGGAATGGGCGCGGTTGCGTGCCGGAAGCCGCGCATTTCTGGAGCCTTGGGAGCCGGTCTGGCCCGACGACGACCTGACCCGCACGGCGTTTCGCCGCCGGCTGCGCCGCTACGCCAGCGAAATACGTACGGACATGGGCTATCCGTTTTTTGTTTTCCGCTCCGCGGACAGGACGCTGGTCGGCGGCATCACACTGAACAACGTTCGCCGCGGTGTCGCGCAGGCTGCGAGCCTCGGCTACTGGATGGGTGCAGCGCATGCGCGGCACGGTTACATGTCCGAGGCCTTGCGGGCGCTTGTGCCTTTCACCCATGGCACGTTGCGGCTGAAACGGATCGAGGCTGCATGTCTCGCCCACAACGAAGCTTCCGTGCGGCTTCTGGAAAAGACGGGCTTCAAGCGGGAGGGGCTGGCCCGGCAATATCTTTGTATTGCGGGCGAATGGCAGGATCATCTGCTCTATGCGCGGCTTGCGGCGGACCCGGTGCCCTAGCTCCGGAAATCAGAATGCACAGATGCAATTCTGCTTGTGCAATTCGGCAATCGTTCCGAATACTTTTTCAATCGCATCGGTCAGCGCCTGACCGCGCTTGTCGGTCTCGCCAAGCCAGGCGGCGGTTTCTGCAAGCGACAGCGTTTCGAGTTGTTCCTTCTCGAGCTTGTTGCCGCGAGCGAGCGATGTGCGAATGGCGGAGAGCATCGTAAAGATCGAAGCGGAGTCATCGACGCCTTCGATCTCGGCGGACTTTGCAAGCCGCAACACAAGCTCGCGCGCGTCGGCTGCGACTGCGTCTTTGCCGCTAAACCGGGCGGCGGTCAGTGCGTTTGCGGCACCTTCCCTGAAAGCATCGAGGCGTTTCGTTACCGGTGAAAGCCCCTCGCGCTGTCCGGCGATCTGGTAATAGTTGTTCGCGCACATACCGGGATTGGATGTCTGCTGGGAATAGTTGGTCATTTCCGAAACCCAGCGCGTAATCAGAAAGCGCATCCATTCGGTCGACATCTGCGCATCTGCAGCACCGCGTGCGCTCAGGGCGGCCGCAAGACGCTCGGCGTTCAGGAGATCGCTGCGCCTCGCGTTGGTGGCTGGAAAAATCCGAGAGCCCGGCAGCGCGTTGTCGGGCCGCCGCATCGCATCCGCCGCATCGCGCACATTTTGCAGAACGCCCGAACGCAGCACGGAAAGTTTTTCACGGAATGCGCCGACGCAATCGGCCGCGTTGATATTGACGGTCGCAGCGGCTCGCAACTTTTCGCCGGCAGCCGCTTCAATGCTGATTGCGCTTTTCGATGCCGGGAAAGGCGCCTTTTCGATCCGCAGCCGGAGCAGTTTTTCAGAACTGGCACCGGCCTCGATTTTTGCGATTTCGCTCAAGGCTTTACCGGAAGCGTCGGCGCTCCAATCCGGCTGGTTCTCAAGCTTCATGCCGTCGAACTGGGCGGAAAGCTTCACCGGGCCGATGGCTTCCCGGGTTTCGTTCTTGAGCGTCACCTTCAATGTGACGGGTGCGCCCACCGGCAGGGGACGTTCTTTCGCCGCGGCCCCTTGCGGCGTTGCGGTGACCGAAAGTCCCGGCGAGGACCGATTCTGCGCAAATCCGCTCGCGGCAAATGCGAAAACGCCTGCGGCACAAAAAACGACGGATAAGAACAGGAAGCGAGCGGATAAAATTGTTTGCATGGGGCTGATGGGAGGCGGAGGTTTACTGGTTCGTCCGTTCTTGCGACGACGGAACACTCGCTGACTGTTCGGTTTCGCTGGATGGCGCGGCGGTGGAATCCGGCATAGCCGGGGGTGCCGGTGTAGCTTCCGGAGGCGCTTCCGGCTCCGGAGGCTTGCGTGCCGGTTCGGCGGCGGGCGCCGGGCCGTGAATCTTTTGGTAGATCGCCGCGTAGTCCGGCAGCAGATACGGCCGCGTCCACGATCCCTGCACGATGAACGGAACGTCGAATGGCTGCGTGCCGGAGCTTTGCGCGACGGGACGCACCAGCGTGGCACGGCCGCGCAGTTCGAGGTCACGGTGCACAACCGAGGCCTCGCCGTTCATCCGCACGCGCAGCAGGGAATTTTCCATCTGCGCTTCTTCGATGCTCGCCTTGCCGTTGTCGATCCTGAGCTTGGCGGAAAGTTTTTCGAATACCGTGCGGCCCGCGCCAAGCTCCGGTGTGTTGGAAAACGGCCGGCGCTCGATCCGGCGCAGCGCCTGCTCGACATTGATGCCGTTGAGCGTGCCTTGCACGGCGTTCAGGCCCATGCGTCCGGAAAGATTGCGTACAATCGCTTCCGCATGCGGGCCGCTCCCTTCCACGGCGAGTTCGATGGCCGCCTTGCCTTCGACGCGGCGGACCCCGGTGATTTCGCCGAGTGTGCGTTCGAGGTCTACGTCGGTCGCATTCGCTTCGAATTTCAGGAGCGGCTCTCCACCCGGACCCGGGCCGATGCCCGCACGGGCGCGCAGTTTGCCGCCAAAAATTCCGGCATCACCGACGGCAACGCCAAGCTGGCCGCCCTTCAGCGTCAGCGAGGCTGCCACCGGTGCCGCAGAGACCTTGCCGAGCGTGACGCGTTTTGAGGAAAGCCGCAGATCGAGGTCGAACGCGTTGAGCGCATAAAGGTCGATGTAGCGGCGGCTCCAGTCTCCATCCGACTCGGACCGGACCTGCATGCCGCGGAAATAGGGCGTGAAATCCGCGCTGTCGCTCGCGAGCGTCGATTGCAGCAAGGTGCGGCCGGATTCGCGCTTGACCGTAAGCCCACCTTCGGAACGATTGCCGTCGAGATCGAGCGAAAGACCGGTCATCGTCAATGCACTTGGCGTGAGTGATGCTTGAGCGCGGAGTTTGAGCGGACCAAAGCCGCCTTCGGTAAGCGGCACGACGCCGAACAAAGCCAGCGCGCCTCGCAGCGAGGAAGTGTCGAGCGCGAGCGGCCCCTCGGCGAATACGCCGTTGTTGACGCGCATGCTGCCTTCGAATGCGGCGCGGCCAGCCTTGGAATCGACGCGCATCCGGAAACCGCTCGGCGCGCCCTTGTTGAGCTGACTGGTATCCGCGATGGAAAGGTTCATTTCCATCGGAACGGCATGCCAGTTGAAGGTGCCCGCTGCGGCAAAGCCGGTTCCGATCCAAGCGAAGGAAGCATCCACACCCGTGAAAATCTCGGCGCGGTCCGGATTGAGGCCGCGCATTTCGACATGTCCGTCAACGATCCGCAGTTCCGGCGGCAGCACGTCATCGCGTCCGCCACCGCTGGGTGCGCGCAACGGAAGCCCGAGAATCACGAAACCCGACTCGCGGGATTCGATCAAAAAATTTGGCCGCTGAAAGGTGAGGGAAGATATTTCAACTTCACCGGTCAGCAGCGGCAGCAGCCGTACGGTGGCCAATACTGAACCGGCACTGAAGCCGGGCGTCGCACCTTCGCCGTGGTCGAGCTTTACGCCCTCCAGCCGGATGGCCGGGCGAGGGAACAGGGACAGGTGCGCGCCGCCTTCTATGCGGGGCACGATGCCCGTGGCTGCAATCAGCGAACGGCTGGCCGCGTTACGGGCCGCCTGCTCCGATACAAAATGCGGCAGGATGAACAGAGCGGCAGCGGGCACGAACAGCGCGGCTAGGGCCACGAGGCCGATCCGCTTCAGTCGGGACCATCCGCTTGCAGTGGGCATCGATTGTCAAACCGCCAGGAGAGGAAAAATTGGGCCGGGTTCAGAAGCTGCCGTGCGGGATGCTTCCATCCTGAATGTCATTTTCATGACCTGACATCGCAGGCCGGAATCGCTATGAATCCGGGATCTGATCGAAACTGTCTTCCATACGGATCGCAGCGCGAAATATCCCATGCCGGACAAGACCGAGCAACCGCTTTGGACACCCGATCCCGCGAAAGTAGCGGCGAGTGAGATCACCCGCTTTCGAGAAGAGGCAAATCGCCGCTACGGATTACGGTTAACCGGGTTCCGCGACCTGCATGCCTGGTCGGTCGAGCGGCGCGAGGACTTCTGGAGCCTGGTCTGGGATTTTTGCGGCGTCATCGGCGACAGGGGCACCCGCGCCGTCGAGCACCGCGACCGGATGCCCGGCGCGAATTTCTTTCCCGATGCGAAGATCAATTTTGCGGAAAATCTCCTGCGCGGCGGAAAGGGCGACGCGATCCTGTTCCGCGGCGAAGACAAGGTGTCGAAACGCGTCACCCACGATGAATTGCAAGCGTTGGTCTCTCGCCTTCAGCAGGCGTTGAAGGCCGCCGGTATCGGCAAGGGTGACCGCGTCGCGGCCATGCTGCCGAATTTGCCGGAATCGATCGCGGTCATGCTCGCGGTTACGTCGCTCGGCGCGATTTTTTCTTCTTGTTCACCGGATTTCGGCGAGCGCGGAGTGCTCGACCGCTTCGGTCAGATCGAACCAAAAGTGTTCGTTTCCTGCGACGGCTACTGGTACGCGGGGAAGCGCATTTCGATTGCGGACAAGCTTGCCGCCATCACCGCACAACTTCCATCGGCCAAACAAGTCGTCATCGTTTCCTATCTTGGAGACGCCGGGGCTGTTGCCGGAAAACTTGCCAACGGCGTCACGCTCGATACTTTCCTTTCGCCATTCGATGCGAAGCAAGTCAGTTTCGAACGATTGCCGTTCGATCATCCGGTTTATATTTTGTTTTCTTCAGGCACCACGGGCGTGCCGAAATGCATCGTGCATGGTGCGGGCGGCACGCTGTTGCAGCACCTGAAGGAGCATCGGCTGCATTGCGGGCTGAAGCCCGGCGAGCGGCTGTTCTACTTCACGACGCTCGGCTGGATGATGTGGAACTGGCTGGTGTCGGGTCTTGCCTGTGGCGCCACGCTTTGCCTGTTCGATGGATCGCCTTTCCATCCGAAGCCGGAAGTGCTGTTCGACTACGCGCAGGATGAACAGATCGCGGTCTTCGGCACATCCGCGAAATATATCGATGCGGCGAGAAAGGCGGGCGTCGAGCCGGCACGCACGCACAACCTTCAGGCGATGCGGATGCTCACTTCCACGGGTTCACCGCTGGCGCCGGAAAGCTTCGATTACATCTATCGCTCCGTGAAGAAGGATTTTCACCTTGCCTCCATTTCCGGCGGCACCGACATCGTTGCTTGTTTTGTGCTCGGCGATCCGACCTCGCCGGTATGGAAGGGCGAGATCCAGGCCCCCGGTCTCGGCATGGCGGTCGACGTCTGGTCGGAAGAAGGAAAGCCCGTTCGGCAGGAGCGCGGCGAACTTGTGTGTACCAAGCCGTTCCCGTCGATGCCGGTCATGTTCTGGAATGATCCGGACGGCAAAAAATACAGCGCCGCTTATTTCGAGCGCTTCCCCGGTATTTGGCATCACGGCGATTTTGCCGAATGGACCGAACACGGCGGCATCGTCATTCATGGCCGCTCGGATGCGACGCTCAATCCGCAGGGTGTGCGTATCGGCACGGCGGAAATCTACGCGCAGGTCGAACAGATCCCGGACGTGGTGGAATCGATTGCCATCGGACAGGAATGGGATGGCGATGTGCGGATCGTTCTGTTCGTGCGGCTGCGAGACGGCGTTTCACTGGACGCGGCATTGACCGACCGTATCCGCAAACAGATTCGTGACGGGGCATCCCCGCGGCACGTTCCTGCGAAGATCGTGGCCGTCGCCGACATTCCGCGCACGCGCTCGGGCAAGATCACGGAGATTGCCGTTCGCGAGGTTGTGCATGGCCGTCCGGTGAAAAACACCGAGGCGCTATCCAATCCCGAAGCACTCGATCTCTACAAGAATATTCCAGCGCTATCGAGCTAGTCGGCGCTTGCGCCTGTGCGTCCGCTGAGCACGAGCAGCGGGCGGCTCATGCGCGCGAGCAAGATGACCGGAATCAATCCCGCGAGAACGATTAGCAGGGCGGCAACGGCCCCATCTTCATAGGTGCCGCGCGAAGCTTCGGCATAGATATGCGTGGACAGCGTCTCGAAACCGAACGGACGCAGCAGCAGCGTCGCCGGCAATTCCTTCATGCAATCGACAAAAACAAGGATCGCAGCGGCGCCGAGTGCCGGGGCCAGCATCGGCAGATGAATCCGCCGCACCGTGCCGAATTTCGATTCGCCGAGATTGCGCGCGGCGGCGTCGAGGTTGGGTGAAATTTTTGCAAAACCTGCTTCGATCCCGCCCGCGGAAATCGTGAGAAAACGGATCACATAAGCGAGCACGAGTGCCGCGCCCGATCCGGAAATCAGCAGCCCCGTGCCGAAGCCGAGGAACTGCCGCGCGGCGGCATCAACCGCGTTGTCGAATGTCGCCAGCGGCGTCAGCAGGCCGACCGCAAGCACGGTGCCGGGGATCGCATAGCCAAGACTTGCCACGCGCGTGGCGGAAATCGCCGTACCGGTGCGGTCAAGCCGCACCGCATAGGCGAGTACCAGCCCGAGCGCGATTGCGACGAACGTCGCCGCGGCGGCAAACAGAACGCTGTTGCGCGTCTCAAGCAGCAAATTTGAAGACAGTCCAAACTGCGCGGTCCGCACCCATGCCTCGTGCGCGAGATGCACGACCGGAACGATGAAGCCGGCGAGCAGTGGAAATAGACACGCCGCGAACGCAGCCATGCCGCGAAGCCCTGACAATTCCAGCGGCGAGGGCGGATGCGGTTTTCGCGTGCCGGTGGAATAGCGTTGGTGCCGCCGCGCCCAATGCTCCGCGAGCACGAGGAGTACGACGGCAGCAAGCATGAACAGCGCGATCTGCGCCGCACCGGGCAGGCTCGAGCGGTTGAGCCAGGTCGCATAGATCGAGACGGTCAGCGTCCGCACGCCGAGAAATTCGGATGCGCCGATATCGTTCAGTGCTTCCAGCATCGCGAGTGTCGCGCCCACCACAATTGCGGGCCGCGCCAGCGGAAGCGCAACGCGAAAAAATGTCCGCATTCCTCCAGCACCCAATGTGCGCGCCACTTCGAGCGCGGAAGCCGATTGCATCAGGAACAGTGCGCGAGCGGGCAGGTACACATAGGGATAAAGAACGAATGAGAGCAGCAGAATGCAGCCGGGCAGTGAGCGTACATCTGGCAACGAAAAGCCCCGCACATCCGTAATTCCAAACAGACTGCGGATCGTGCTCTGGATCGGACCAAGCGGATGCAGCACGTCGAGATAGGCGAAGGCGACGATATAGGTCGGCACCGCTAACGGAAGCAGCAGCGCCCAGTCAAAAAAGCTGCGCCCCGGAAATTTGCAGGCGGTCACGAGCCAGGCAGTGCCCGCACCGATCACGAAGGTCAGAAGTCCGACCCCGAGCAGCAACGCCGCCGTTTGCTGGAGCGCGTAGGGCAAGACATAAGCCGCAAGATGCGGCCACAGATCGCCGGAGTCTTCGAAGGCGATGACGATCAGGGCGGCGACGGGCGCCAGCACCATTGCCGCGATCAGTAATGCGGCGATGGTCCAGCCATATCCATCGCTGGTCTTGGCCTGACGCGCGAAACTGCGGATCGCCTGCATTTTGAAATGGCGGCGGGCCAATCACCCGCCGCCTTTTTTTTGTTACTGGTCGAAGCCCACTTTGTCGATCAGCGCGCTCGCCTGCTTGCGGGCCTTCGCGATGGCGCGAAGATCGGTAGTGTCCGATTTCAGCGAACCGAGGGCAGAGATGATCGGATCGATCTTGGCTCCCGCGCGCACCGGGTACTCGTAATTGGCTTGGGCGTAGAGCGCCTGCGCATCGTTGGAGACGAGATACTCAAGCAGCTTCACCGCATTCGCCTTGTTCGGCGCGTTCTTGGCGACCGCCGCTCCGGAAATGTTCACATGCGTGCCGCCGCCCTGGAAGGTCGGCAGGATCACGTTGATGGCCTCGCCCCATTTCTTCTGGTCTTCGCTCGCCTTCGGGCTGCGCATGAGGCCGACGTAATAGGAATTGCCGATACCGATGTCGCAAATGCCGCCGAGAATGTCGCGCGCGACTTCACGGTCGCCGCCGGCGGGCTTGCGGGCGAGATTGGCTTTCACGCCTTTCAACCATTCCTCGGTCTTGGCTTCGCCGTTGCGGACGAGAAACGCCGCGGCCATCGCCGTGTTGTAGGGATGCTGGCCGGAGCGGATACAGATTTTGCCCTTCCACTTCGGATCGGCGAGGCCTTCATAGGTGATCGCCGTGTCCTTCACGCGCTCTTTCGACGTGTAGACAAGGCGCGCGCGCTGCGAGAGCGCGAACCAATGGCCGTTCGCATCGCGCAGATGCGCCGGGACCGCCGAAGAAAGCGCTTCTGACGAAACCGCCTGCGTCACTTCCTGGTCGACCGTGTCGATCAGGTTGCCGATATCCACGGTCATCAGCACGTCGGCCGGCGAGTTGGCGCCTTCCGCTTTCACGCGCTGGGCAAGACCGTCCTTGATGAAGACGGAGTTGACCTTGATCTTGGTGTCTTTGGTGAATGCATCGAGCAGCGGCTGGATCAGGCCCGGCTCGCGCGTCGTGTAGAGGTTCACTTCCTGCGCGCTCGCAACGGACGCAAATCCGGCGCTGGCGGAAACAAGTGCTGCGCAGGCAATCGCGCGGCTACGGTTCACGAAATTCATCGGCTTTTCTCCCAGGGTGGAAACCGCTTGCGGGCACCGAAAAAAGTGCCGCGTCACTTCACTAATGCTTACGAATGGGGGACCCCGGACGTCAATAAAATGCGCCGTGAGATCAAAACGTTAGATCGAATCCAAACTGGATTTGTTTGGAAGCATTCGAAACAAAAAGCGCCCGCGCGGCGAGCCGGCGGGCGCTGAAGTCCGTATTTCCGCGAGGGTTAGTCCTCGCCCATCTCACCGATATATTTCTGCGAATAGAGTTCGATGCCGATCTTGCTGATGACATCGAGCTGGGTTTCGAGGAAGTCGATGTGCCCTTCCTCGTCCTTCATCAGTTCTTCGAAAAGCTCGCGGGAAGGATAGTCCTTGACGGAATGACAGTAGGTCGCGGCCTCCTGATAGAGGTTGCGCGCGTCATGTTCGGCGGCAAGGTCCGATTCCAGTACTTCCTTGACGTTCTGGCCGATGCGGAGCGGGTCCAGCACCTGCATGTTCGGGAAGCCTTCGAGAAACAGGATGCGGTCCGTAAAGCGGTCCGCATGGTGCATTTCCTCGATGGACTCCTTCTTCCACTGCTTGGCGAGCTCCTTGAACCCCCAATTGTCGAGCATCCGGTAATGCAGCCAGTACTGGTTGATGGCGGTCAGTTCCGAACGCAGGCCGCGATTGAGATAGTCGATGACTTTCGGATCGCCTTTCATGGCTCTTCTCTTTCGAATTGTTGATCTTCGATGATTGGATGAGGGTTATTTAGAATTATTCAAATCTATTGTCCAGCGTCCGGTGCGAAAACGCTGCGAATGGAAAGAAAATCGGAAAAAATTATTCCGCGGCAGTGAGCTTCTGCGCCGGGCAAACGGCCGGGCATGTGTTGCAGGCGCTGCCGATCGCTTCGTTCATGATCGCGCGGATCGTGCGCGCACAGCGGCCGCATTGCGGGCTGCAACCGAGGCAGCGGTAAACTTCGATGGTCGTGCGCGGCCCGCTCTCGGCGGAACAGGTTTCCCGCACCTGGGTGTCCGACAAAACGTTGCACGAACAGACAATCATCGAACCCGCGCCGCCGCTCTTTAGAATAGCTATAAGCTATTGAAGCCCCACGCTTTTTTCATCGCAGGGATTTCCGGCGGCGTCAATCGGTCTGCGGAATGGCGTTGGATTGCCTGCGGATTATTCCGCCAGTACCCGCGTCGAGGGAAACGCGACTTCGACCAGCGTGCCGGCGTTCACGGTGCTCTTGATGACGAAGCTGGCGCGGTTCGCTTCCACGAGCGCCTTCGTCAGCGGCAATCCAAGTCCGGTGCCGCCGGTGCCCGTGCGTCCGCGTGTATTGACCTGACGGAACGGTTCGAGCGCCATCTTGATTTCCGACTCCGACATGCCGACGCCGGTATCGCGCACGCGCAAATGTACTTCGCCGTTTTCGGTGAGCATCGTCGAGACGATGACCTGGCCGCCGGGCTGCGTGAACTTCACGGAATTGGAAAGCAGGTTGAGCACGATCTGGCGGATCGAGCGCGCATCGGCAACCACATGCGGAACGTCCGGCGACAGCGCCGTGCGGATGATGATGCGTTCGCGGTTCGCCTGCGGCTGCATGATCGCCATGCATTGCCCGGCGATCTCGTTCAGGTCGACGCTGACGAAATTCAGGTCGAGCTTGCCCGCCTCGATCTTGGAAAGATCAAGCAGGTCGTTGATCAGCGAAATCAGATGCTCGCCGGACTGATGGATGTCGCGGAGATATTCGCGGTAGCGATCGTTCCCGATCGGCCCGAAGCGCTCCTCCATCATGACTTCGGAGAAGCCGAGGATTGCATTCAGCGGCGTGCGGATCTCATGGCTGATCTTGGCGAGAAATTCTGATTTGGCGGAGCTTGCGCTTTCCGCGTGGCGCTTGGCGTGGATCAGGTCTTCTTCCGCCCGCTTCCACTGCGTGATGTCGCGGAACACGGCGCAGAATTTCGAGCCGTTGTCGCCGACGCGGCCGAGCGTCATGAACAGCGGGATCAGCCCGCCTTCGCGCACGCGCCCGATCACTTCGCGGCCGTCGTTCAAAACGCTTGCGACGCCGTTCGAGGCGAGGCCGTCGAGATAGTCCATCGACGCGCGGTGGCTTTCCGGCGCGAACAGGGCCGTGAAATTCCGTCCCTCGATATCGGAGGATTCAAAACCGAACAGCGCTTCCGCGGAACGGTTCAGGCCAAGCACGTTGCCCTGGCGGTCCAGAAGGGCAACACCGTCCGTCGCCGTGTCGAGAATGGAGCGCAACTCGCGCGCCGTGGCTTCCGCCTCGCGCAGCGCCATTTCGCCCGCTTCCATGCGCTCGTCCATGCCGGAGCCGGCACGGCGCAACACATAGACCAGCGCCGTTTCGCCTTCCCATGGCGCCGACAACAGCCGCGCTTCGACCGGAAACTCACCGCCCTTGCCGATGATGTGCAGCGGCTTGCCGGCGGTATCCGCCTCGTCGGCATCGAAATCCTGCGTGCCCGCGAACAGGCGTGAGAGTCCGCCCGCACGCTGCAGGTCTTCGGCACTGTCGAGGCCGAGCCATTCAAGCAGCATCCGGTTTGCATAGAGAATTTCATCGCCGCGATGAACGACGACTCCAAGCGGAAGCCGGTCGAGAACCGCGCGTTCGCCGTTGGCGGCACGCACGGGCGTTGCGATCGCTGCCACCGGCTCGCCCGCTTCGGCGGGAGCCTGCGGCTCGTCACGCGCGATCACGTCCGGCGTGACGTTGTTGCGTTTGCCAAAGCTCGGCGCTTCTTCCTGCGGATTGTCGACATCTTTCAGGCGCGTCCCGATCACGCGCGCAATTTCGCGGAACGCGTTGCGTTCGCCCGGTGTCAGCGCGATGCGTTCACCTTCGCCCGACTTGTGCAGCGGCACGACGTTTTCCGGCCGCTCGGCGAGTGCCGGGGTTTCGATATTCGTTTCCGCGGCAGCCGGCTCCGTATCGACTTCAGTGGATTCGGGGGCGGTGGTTTCGGCAACCGTTTCGGTGATTTCAGATGCAGCGGGGGCAGGGCGCTCGACCGCTTCGCGAAACACGCCGAAGCCGCGATAGCCCTCGAACTCACGTTCGCGGTTGAATACGGGCAGCGCTGCCAGATCGACCGGACGTGCCGTCTTTGAATCCACGGGCCAGAGCAGGGATACGCCGGACCAGGTATCGCGCCGTGCGATTGCATCGTTCACCGTCTCGGCGCCCGCTACGGAAAGTTTTTCCGCGATGCCGTGCCAGTCGAGTCCCGTCACCGCTGCGTTTTCATCGCCGACCACGGCAGCCAGTTCCGGCGATACGCTGACAATCTTCCCGCTGGCATCCGTCTGCCAGACAAAGCGTGAGGGTACGCGCGCAGGCTGCGGCTTGATTTCTTCCGAAGAAGAGGCGCCGGCAACTGCACCCGTGTCTTCGACAGTCTCCTGGGCACCGATTGTTTCCGGCGCACCTTCGGAGGTGTCCTCAACCGCAACGGTTTCTTCGATCGGCTCTGCCAGCGGTTCAACAACTGGCGCAGGTGCAGGTGCCGGCTCAACCGGTTTCGGGCGTGCAGGCTCGGCAATGATCGTAAGCAGCAGCGGTTCACCCGCTTCGATCCGGCGCAGGAAAATCTTCAGCACGCCGAACGGAAATTCGGTTGCGCCATCCGCCCGCGCTTTTGCGAGGGCCGCACTTGCGCCCGGCAGCGCCTCGGCGAGCGAATTGGCTCCGCCAAACAGCACGCTTGCGGAAGGATTGGCGTGCAGCGGCTTGCCGTTGAGATCGGTGATCAGCACCGGGCTTCGTTCGCCGTCGAACAGCGCCCTTGCGGTTTCCGCCAGATCCGGCCCGCGCCCGCTTTCGGGTCCAATGAGCAGCACGGCTTCGGCGCCATCGCCGAGCACGACCGGTGAACAGGCAAAAGAAATTCTGGTCAAACCCGAGGCGGCGGGAAATTCAATCCGCTCCGTGAGCGTTGAGCCGTCGGCGGGAAGATCGGCGAGAACCGCGCGCGCCGAAGCGGCGAACGCGTCGAGTTCGTTTTCCTTGCTTGCAATCTCGCTCCAGCCCTGCACGCCGAGCAGCATGAGCGCCGAAAAATTCGCAAAGCGCAGCACACCATCCTGATCGACGACGAGTGCCGGTGCCGCACTTGCGATCGTGTTCGCGATGCGCGGTTCGGTCAGCGCGAGGGCGAGCGAAATGGAAGTCTGCATGGAACTTGCCGTGGCGTCCCGTAGTTTTCCCCGTATGTCCGGATTCTTAGTTCGACGGGGCCGTGAAATCCATGTTGCGGGCGAATTACGGCAGCTTCATCGGTGTTGACGGTTAATTGCGTGGACGGCGGCTGATCCGGTAATGCGCATTTTGCGTTTATTTCTCGCGGCGCTGCGGTAGGCTGGCCGTCAAGGTAAACAGTGACAGGAGTGAGCGGCCATGAAGTCACCCTTCGAAATGACGCCGGAAATGAAAGCGTTTGCCGACCAATCCAAGGCCTTCGCCGAGCAGAGCATCGAGACGGCCCGCAAGGCATTCCACAGCTATATGGACGCCACCCAGAAAGCCTTTGGCGCCATGGGCAGCGCCCCCAGCTCCGCCCAGACCATGACCGAAATCGGCCGCACGGCGATGAGCTATGCGCAGGACAATGTGACGGCGACCTTCGCCTTCATCGACCAGGTCATGCGCGCGCGCGATCCGCAGGAAGTGGTGAAGCTCCAGACGGAATTCATGCAGTCCCAGATGGTGAAACTGGGAGAGCAGACCAAGGCCATTGGTGAGGCTGCCGCCAGATCGGCCATGGATGCCGCCAAACCCCGTATGTAGGGGCAGGACTGGTCCAGGGGCATTTCAGGCCGGGAATTAGGGAACAATTGTGCATTGCAAGAGTTATATTGCAATGCACAACTATTCGTGCTATGTAGTCACCATGAGCCTTGGAGTGCGAGCAGCGGCGGGCGCTCAGGCATCATCCCGGAATTCGCCGCCACCGGACCCGAAACCATGACCGATACCGACCTCAAGAAGGCCGCCAAGGCGGCAATGACCCCGAAATTCGAAGCCCCGGAAGCCTTCCGCGCGATGGCCGAAAAGGGCGTGGAGCAGGCCAAGGACACCTATGCGCGTTTCAAGAACGCGGCTGAAGAGACGACCGACCTCATCGAAGACGCCTATCTCAACGTCTCGAAGGGCACGGCCGACTTCAACCTGAAGGCGCTCGAAGCCCTCCGCGCCAACGTGAACTCGAGCTTCGACTACACGAGCCAGCTGCTCGCGACGAAGTCGCTTTCCGAAGCGATCGAGCTTTCCTCCACGCATGTCCGCAAGCAGTTCGATGCGCTGTCCGCGCAGACCAAGGAACTGTCGGCGCTGGCGCAGAAAGTCGCGGTCGAAGTCACGGAGCCGATGAAGACTGCGGCGACGAAGACCTTCAAGGTCCAGTAAGTTTTCGCCTATAGAAATCGCCAGAGAGCCCGGGCTTTCCCGGGCTCTTTGCATTTCCGGCAACGCTTGAACCGGGGGTCGTTTGCCCCTAGCTTCCGCCGCGCCGGGCTTGTGCAGCTGTAGCTCAGTTGGTTAGAGCGCCTGTCTGTGGAACAGGAGGTCGGTGGTTCGAGCCCACCCAGCTGTACCATTCCATCGCAAGCCGGCACCGAGCGACAGGCACACCAGCGGCCGATGGCCAAATCCCCCATCCATGAATGGACGCCGCGCATCGAGGATGATGCGCTGTTGCGCGGGCTGGGCCGTTTCATCGACGACGCGCCCGTGGCCGGACAGGCCCATGCGGTTTTCGTTCGCTCGGTCCATGCGCATGCGGAAATCGTTTCCCTGAAAATTACCGATGCCTTGAGGGCGCGTGGTGTCGTTGCGGTGCTAACGGCCGCCGACATGGATGCTGCCGGTGTGACGAATACCGCGTTCGCGCCGCCGCTCATGGGGCGCGGTGGAAAACCGTTGATCGTTCCCGATCGCCCGCCGCTTGCAAAGGAGCGCGTGCTGCATGTCGGTCATCCGGTCGCGATGGTGATCGCCGACACGCTGCATGCGGCACAGGATGCCGCCGAACTCGTGCATATCGAATACAAACCGCTTCCGGCGGTTACCGATGTGGCGGCGGCACTGGAAACAAACGCCCCGCAGCTCTGGCCGCAGGCGGCGGGTAATCTCGCGATCGACTGGCCCGGCATGACCCAGGACGACGCCAACGCGGCCGAAGTAGAGCGCATTTTCTCGGCCGCACCGGTCGTGGCGAATGTCCGTGTCCGCAATCAGCGTCTTGCGGTCATGAGCATGGAACCGCGCGGGGCAACGGCGTCCTATGATACCGCTCTAGGCAACTATTCCCTGCGCGTATGCTCGCAAGGGGCCGGTATGCTGCGCGACCAGATCGCACCGGCACTGAAACTGAAACCCGGACAACTTCGGGTGACCACCGAGGACGTCGGCGGCGCCTTCGGCCTCAAGACATCCGGCTATCCTGAATATCCGGCGCTGCTCGTCGCGGCGCGCATCACCGGCCGGAGCGTGCACTGGATGTCCTCGCGCACCGAGGCGTTCCAGAGCGACAACGCCGCCCGCGACAGCGTCACACAAGCCGAACTGGCACTTGATGTGAACGGAAAATTCCTGGCTCTGCGCGTACGGCACGTTCAGAATCTCGGCGCATTTGCAGCCTCGGTTGGCGCGCATCTGGCAACCAACAATTTCATCCGTTGCCTGCCCGCGATGTATTCGATCCCGAAGATCGACACATCCGTGCAGTGTGTGTTCACCAACACGTTGCCGACCGGACCCTATCGGGGAGCCGGAAGACCGGAAGCGAATTATGTGCTCGAGCGGCTGATCGATGAGGCCGCGCGTATCAGCGGCATCGATGCTGTCGAGTTGCGCCGCCGCAACCTCATCGCCGCATCGGAAATTCCTTACAAGACTGCAATCGGGCTCACTTACGACACCGGTGACTTTCCCGCTGTTTTCGAAAAGGCGCTTGTGCTCGCGGACCAGCGAGGATTTGCGAAACGTCGCGAGCGTTCCGCAGCGGGCGGAAAATTGCGGGGCTTCGGGATTTCCTGTTTTCTCGAGCACGCGGGCGCTTTGCCGAAAGAGGGTGCGCGGCTGGCCTTTCCGGGTGGCCAGCGGATTGAAGTTTTTTCCGCCTCGCAATCGACCGGTCAGGGACATGCGAGCGTCTATCCGCGCATCCTTGCCGCGCGGCTTGGCATTTCACCCTCGCAAGTCGTCTTCAGGCAAGGCGACAGCGCGGAAGGAATCGCGGGTTATGCGTCGGTGGGTTCGCGCACGACGCAAGCGGTCGGTGGCGCCATCGCGGTGACGGCGCATGCGATGCTCGCCAAGGGAAAAAAGATCGCGGCGAGATTGCTGGAATCCGGCGAGAAAAAAATTTCTTATCGTGACGGCGCGTTTGAAGTCTCCGGCACCAACCGGCGTATTCCATTATTTGACCTTGCTGCCCGCGCGCAGGAGCTGAAACGGCGCGGTGAAATCGAAGAATCGCTCGACACCTATGCCACGACGGATGTTCCCATCACCTTCCCGAACGGCTGCCACATCGCCGAGGTGGAAATCGATCCTTCGACCGGAGTTGTTGGCCTCGTTGCCTATACCGCGGTGGACGATTGCGGAAACGTCATCGACCACACCTTGATGGAAGCCCAGCTTCAGGGCGGCGTCGCGCAGGGTATCGGGCAGGCCCTGATGGAGCAGGTGGTCTATGACGCCGAATCCGGTCAGCTCGTTTCTGCGTCGCTGATGGATTATGCCGTACCTCGCTCCACTGAGGTGCCGGAAGTCCGCGGCGATGTCGTGTCCTCACCGGCAACCACCAATCCGCTCGGTGTGAAAGGTGTCGGCGAGGCTGGCACGACCGCTTCACTTGCGGCTATCATGAACGCAGTTGCCGACGCGATTCCAAACGGCGCCGCGAACAAGCTGGATATGCCCGCGACGCCGGAGAAGATATGGCGCGCCTGCCGTGTCGCTCAGACGTAAACGCGTTTCAGCGCTCCTTCCGGATAACGCTCTCCGGCCGCCGACCCAAGAGGAACGGCGGCTTCGATCGCGGCGAGATCCGTTGCCGATAGTTTCACATCGAGCGCGCGGGTATTTTCCTCCATCCGTTCCATCCGTTTGGTGCCGGGAATCGGGATGATGTCGTTGCCCTGCGCGAGCAGCCAGGCAAGCGCCAGTTGCGACACGGTGCAGTTTTTGCCCGCGGCAATCTTTTGCAGCTTGCCGACGAGTTCGAGATTTTTCTTCAGGTTCTCCGGCTGGAAGCGCGGATGCTCCTCGCGCCGGTCGCCCTTCACCTGCTCGGCGGATGAAATCTCGCCGGTCAGCATGCTGCGTCCGAGCGGAGAATAGGCGACGAAGGAAATTCCAAGCTCGCGCGTGACCGCAAGCGTTTCTTCCGCTTCCTTGCGGTAGAGCAGGGAGTATTCGGTCTGGATCGCCGAAATCGGATGCACCTTGTGCGCGCGGCGGATCGTGTCGGGATGCGCTTCGGAAAGCCCGAGCGCTTTCACCTTGCCCTGCTGCACGAGCTTCGCCATCGCGCCGACGGTGTCCTCGATCGCAACTTTCGGGTCGATGCGGTGGGCGTAATAAAGATCGATATGATCGAAGCCGAGTCGCTTCAGGCTCGCGTCGCACGCCTGCATCACATATTCGGGGCGGCAATCGACCTGTCCGGACCCGATCAGATTGCCGAATTTTGTCGCGAGCACGATCCGGTCCCGCATTCCCTTGAAGGCAGCGCCGACAAGCTGCTCGTTGTGTCCGTTGCCGTAGATGTCGGCGCTGTCGAAAAACGTGATGCCCTTTTCGAGCGCCCGGTGCAGCACCCTGGTCGAAACGGCGTCGTCGCCTTTTCCGTAGTTGCCGGACATCGACATGCAGCCGAGTCCGATGGCGGAGACGGAGATACCGCTGTTTCCGAGTTTACGCTGTTCGAGCATTTTTCTGTTTCACTCCCTGTGAAAGCCAAGTCTAGCAAACGCGGCGCTCGTCTCAAATTCGGCTGGTGAAACGCAGCCGCATGATAGGGTCCGGGCTTGACCGGGCCGTTTCCGGCTTGTCAGATCGCGGCGGATGTCCGTGCTTTCCAATTTGCGGAACGACCTGACCGGCGGCCTCGTTTCGGCCGCCGTTGCGATTCCGCTGGCGATCGGCTTCGGCATGTTCGCCTTCGTGGCGCTCGGCGAGGAATATTTCGCCGACGGCGCGCTCGCGGGCCTCGCGACTGCGTTCATCGTCGGCGTCGCGAGCGTGCTGCTCGGCGACAGCACGACGACGCTGTACGCGCCGCGCATCACTACGACCTTCTTCATCGGCCTACTGTTGTTCGACCTCGTGCGCTCCGATGCGCCCGCATTGCGCGAGGGTGGGGTGCCAATGGTGCTGATTGTGCTGTTCGCGATTGTGCTGTGCGCGGGTGCGTTTCAGGCGCTGTTCGGTTTGCTGAAGCTCGGCACGCTGATGAAGTTCGCGCCGCATCCGGTGATGGCGGGATTCCAGAACACTGCGGCAATCCTGCTTTTTCTGGTGCAACTCGGCAACGTGATGGGCTTCGACCGTAACGTGTCGTTCACGTCG
>VFQR01001290.1_pt1 | contig 20106 bp, 17 predicted proteins | sample 3512321 | NCBI WGS metagenome assembly VFQR01 (sample SAMN10412374, study PRJNA504923) | tailings metagenome | isolation source: Relicate 3 Philex TSF1 revegetated site | place: Philippines: Tuba, Benguet | collected 2017-08-29
GGCGCTGCTCGCCTGGCCGCTGCTGGGGGAGCGGCCGAAGGCGCGCCGGCTCGCGGCGGTGGCGATCGGCTTCCTCGGCGTGCTGGTGGTGATCCGCCCCGGCCTCGCCGGCTTCGAGCCTGCGGCGCTGCTGATCCTGGCCAGCGCGACCTTCTTCGCCTTCTACCAGGTGCTGACCCGCCACGTCGCCGCGCATGACCCGCCGGCGACCTCCACCCTCTGGAGCGCCCTGCTCGGCGCGGTGGTGCTGGGCGCGGCCATGCCCTGGGTGTGGGAGACGCCGCGCAGCCTTCCCGATGCGCTCGCGTTCCTGGGCCTGGGAGCGCTGGCGACCGCCGGGCATTACTGCGTCGCGCAGGCGATGCGGCACGGCCCGGCGAGCGTGATCGCTCCCTTCCAGTACTGGCAGATCGTGGGCGCGGTGCTGGTCGGGGCGGCGGTCACGGGGCTGTGGCCCGACGGCTTCACGCTGGCGGGCGCAACCATCATTGTTGCGGCAGGGATCGGGTTGGCCATGGTCGAACGGCGGCGTTAAACCCCCTCACAAGGTGGTGACCGCAGCGCCGTAACGTGGCATGCATGGAATTGAGAAAGGGGTCGGAAAGAATGAGTCTGGGCGTCGGCGGCTCGGATTTCGCGACGGAGCTGGCCGCGATCCATAACGAACGGGAGGCCGTGCCCCCGATCGGGGCAGAGGAGCATGCGCGCCGCGTCGAGCGGGCGCAGGCGCGGCTGCGCGAGCTGGGTCTCGCCGCGCTGTGGCTCGACGGGACCACCAACCTCGCCTGGATGACCGGCCTGAAGCACGGCCAGTCCGAGCGCCCGGTCGGCGCCGTGCTGCCGGCCAAGGGCCCCCTCACCTACCTCGCCCCCGCCTTCGAGGTGGAGCGCATCCGCGCGATGCTCGCCCTGCCCGGCACCGTGCGCGGCTGGGAGGAGGATGAGGACCCCTACGCCCTCTTCGCCGACATCCTGCGCGAGAGCGATGTCGCCGGCGGCACGGTGGCGCTCGACGATCATGCGCGGGTCTTCGTGGCCGAGGGGCTGCGCGCGGCGCTGCCGAACCACCATTTCGTCGCCTCCGGCCCCGTCACCAGCCACCTCCGCGAACGCAAGACGGAGCATGAGGTCGCGCTGCTGCGCCAGGCCATGGGCATGACGCTGCGGATCCACGCCGCCGCCGCGCGCGCACTCGCGCCCGGCGTCACCACCACCGAGGTCGCCGCCTTCCTCGCCGCGGCGCATCAGAAGGCGGGCTTCGATGGCGGCCCGGCCTTCTCCATCGTCCTCTTCGGCGAGCCCACCGCCTATCCGCATGGCGTGCCCTACCCGCAGACGCTGAAGGATGGCGACATGGTGCTGGTGGATGTCGGCGCGCCGCTGCATGGCTACATGTCGGACATCACCCGCAGCTACGTGTTCGGCGCGCCCACGCCGCGCCAGCGCGCGATGTGGGAGCTGGTGCAGCGCGCCCAGGCCGCCGGCTTCGCCGCCGCGCGCCCCGGCGCGCCCTGCGCCGCGATCGACGAGGCGTGCCGCGGCGTCATCACCGCCGCCGGCTTCGGCCCGGGCTACAAGGTCCCCGGCCTGCCGCATCGCACCGGCCATGGCATCGGGATGGATGTGCATGAGGCGCCCTACTTCGTCGGCGGCAACCGCGCGCCGCTCGCGCCCGGCAACACCGGCAGCATCGAGCCGACACTCGCGATCTATGGCGAGTTCGGCATCCGGCTCGAGGACCACATCGTCGTCACCGACCAGGGCGCGGCCTGGCTGACGCCGCCGGCGAAGTCGGCGCACGACCCGTTCGGAGTGGAGTGAGGCGATGATCACCATCTACGGCGTCTATCGCTCGCGCGCGCTTCGCAACATCTGGTTCCTCGAAGAGGCCGGCGTGCCGTTCAGGCTGGTGCCGGTGATCCAGGCCAACCGCCTGAACGACCCGGATGCGCCCGGCGCGCCGCTGCATTCGCGCTCCGCCGAATACCTGAAGATCAACCCGAATGGCGGCATCCCCGCCATGGATGATGACGGCTTCACGCTGAGCGAGTCCTTCGCCATCAACTTCTACCTCGCCCGGAAATTCGGCCCGCCGATCGGCACCGACGACATGGCGGAATCCGCACGCTTCGCGCAGTGGTCGCTGTTCGGCGCCACCGAGATCGAGCCGCATTCCATCCAGATCCTCTACAACCGCGTCCAGCTTCCGCCCGATCAGCGCAACGAGTCGCGCGTGACGGAGGCGCTCGCCGCGCTGCGCACGCCGCTCGCCACGCTGGATCGCGCGCTCGCGGGGAACGGGCACCTCGTCGGCGGGCGCTTCACGGTTGCCGACATCAACGTCGCCGAGGTGGTGCGCTACGCGATGGTGGTGCCCGGCGTGCTGGATGGCGTGCCGCATGTGAAGGCCTGGTACGAGGCCTGCCACGCACGCCCGGCGTGGAAGAAGATCTGGGCCGAGCGCGACAAGGAACCCGCTTAACCCGCGAAGGCTTCCCCCGCGCAATCGCGGCGACATGCATGAAACCACCGCGTGCTGGACCGGCCGGCACGCGGGGGGCAGGGTCCGCCGCCTTCACACCACCTGATCGCGTCCGGACATGCCCGCACCCATCACCTTCCGCCAATACGCCGAGCTCTGCGCCGGCGTCTACAACGCCTCCGTCACCGCCATCGGCGGCTTCACGCGCCACACGCCGATGGATCTGCGCCTGTCGGGCTTCCAGGGCGCGGTCTTCCGCCAGCCCAACGGCGCGGGCTTCGACTATGTCGTGACCGTCGCCGGCACCCAGCCCGGCGAGGGCGGCGGCGCCGATATCGTCGCCGATGCCGGCTTCGGCGGCGGCCGCGGCACGGCGGTGGCCGGCGCGCTGCTCGGCCCGCTCGGCAACCTGCTCGGCCTCGCCGGCCAGGCGCTGCTGCTGCACCAATGCGCCTGCGCCGCCGATCTCGTGCGCAATGCGCGCGCCATCATGGGCATGGGCGACCGGCTCACCATCACCGGCCATTCCCTCGGCGGCGGCATCGCGCAGATCGTCTCGGCGCGGCTGAACATCCCCGCGGTCGGCATCTCCGCCCCGGCCGTGACGGGCGTGGAGGGCGTCGCCGCCGCCTGGGCGCGCAGCCGCTCCCAGATCGTCTGCCTGCGCGTGAAGAACGACCCGATCAACCACACCGGCATGGTCGGCAACTGGCTCGGCCGCGTGGTCTTCCTGCAAAGCCCGCGCACCGGCGGCGACGCGCATTCGATCGACCTGACCGCGGCGGAGCTGGGGCCGGCGGGGTCGTTCTCGACACTGGGCGCCCGCGACGCCTTCGCGACGTAGCCCGCCCTCCCCCTTCCATCGCTTCCCTCCCCCGCTTGCGGGGGAGGGAGAGGGTGGGGGTTCCAGGCATAAGCGCGCGCTCATCCTCCAACCCCCACCCCAACCCTGCCCCGCAAGCGGAGGAGGGAGAAGCGGGGCGGCGGCGGAAGCGCCTACCCCCCGATCACCTTCAGATACCCCGGCACGGCGAGCGCCCCGAACAGCTTCGCCGCCGCCACGTCGGCCTCCGAATACCATTTCGCCTCATGCAGCAGGTTGATCGTGCCGAGGCTCGTGCCGTTCCAGCGCACCGGCACGTTCAGCACGCTCTCGCAGCCGAGGCTGCGGATCAGCTCATGGTCGAAGAACACCGAGGCGATGTCCTCGTAGGTGTAGCCGATATAGGGCCTGCCCTCCCCCAGCACGCCCTTGAACCAGGGCGTCTCGTTGATCGGCTTGCGTCCGCCCACCGGATAGGCGGCCGGCTGGTTCGAGTAGTAGCGCTGGCTCTCCTTCGAGCCTGGGTGCACCACCAGGATCGTGAAGAGCTTGTGCCCGATCACCGCCCCCATCGCCGCATCCAGCGCGGCGAAGAGCGGGCCCGGCTGGCCAGGCTCGGCCGCGGCGGCCGCGACGGCGGCGAGATGCGGGGCGGGGTCGGCCCGATGGGCTTTGGCTGTCATGCGTTCGCTTTCGTCCGTGTCTTCTCGGGTATCAGCCCCTGCGGCCGGAAGCGCAGCAGCAGGATCAGCGAGAGCGCGATGATGCTCTCGCGCAGCGCCGCCTTCTGCACCGGCGTCACGCCCGGCACCGCGGCGGCGAGGAAGCGCGTGCCCTCCAGCAGCAGCAGCACGAGCAGCGCGCCGATGATCGCCCCGCGCATCGCGCCCACCCCGCCCGCGGTCAGCGCCAGCACGATGTAGATGGTCAGCAGCGGCGCGAAGCCGTCCGGCGCGATATAGGCGTTGTAATGCGCGTAGAGCGCGCCCGAGAGCCCGACCACCGCCGCGCCGAGGCAGAAGGCGCGCACCTTGAACCACAGCACCGGCTTGCCCGCGACGGCGGCGACATCCTCATCCTCGCGGATCGCGCGCAGCACGCGCCCGAAGGGGCTGTGCGAGACGCGCGCCAGCATCGCGAAGCAGACCGCGACGACGCTCCAGACGATCACGAGGAAGATCAGGTTGAACTCGCGCGGCGTGACATCGCCGCGCCAGGGGCCGGGGATGCCGCTGATCCCGTCGGTGCCGTTGGTCAGCCAGATCTCGTTCGAGGCGACGAGGCGGATCACCTCCGCGAAGCCGAGGGTCACGATCGCCAGGTAGTCGCCGCGCAGCCGCGCCACGATGAGCGCCATGACGGCACCCGCGCCCGCCGCCACGGCGGCGCCGGCCGCCCAGCCCAGCGGCATCGGCCAGAGCAGCTTCGTCGTCAGCAGCGCCGAGGCATAGGCGCCGACCGCGAAGAACCCGACCAGGCCGAGATTGACCATCCCCGCCAGGCCCCAGATCACGTTGAGCCCGAGCGCCATCAGCGCGTAGAGCCCGGCGAAGACCAGCATCGCGACGATATAGGCGTCCATTATCTTGCGCGCACGAAGGCTTCGCCTTCATGCCCCTCATTCGCGTCGTGCCGAAGGCACGCCTCCGGCGTGACGCGCGGCGCATCCGCGGCCCTTGGCTTCGCCGGACAACCGGCGGGCCGCATTCGCGGCCTCGGCCCTTCGGGCCGCGATCTGGCGCTTCGCATGCATTGCATCAGTTGCGCCTCCCGAGCAGGCCTTCGGGGCGGATGGTCAGCACGAGCAGGATCGCGAGGAAGGCCGTGACGGTGCGGTAGGCCGGCTCCAGGAAGACGCCTGCCATCTCCTCGCCGAGCCCGACGACCAGCGCGCCGAGCGCCGCACCCGGGATCGAGCCGAGCCCGCCGACCACCGCGGCGGCGAAGACCGAGAGCACCACGCGAAACCCCGTCAGCGGATCGATCGAGGTGTCGAGCCCGATCAGCATCCCCCCGAATCCCGCGAGCCCCGCGCCGATGAAGACGGCGACGCGCGCGATGCGGTCCGGGTCCACGCCCTTGATGTCCGCGAGCTGCGGATTGTCCGCCACCGCCCGCATCGCCCGGCCGAGCCGCGTGAAGGCGAGCACCAGGAACAGCGCGCCCGCGGCCGCGACGGCGAAGCCGGTGTTCTGCAATTGCTGCGGGTTGACGCGGATGCCGTCGAAGCGCCAGTCGCGCAGCACCGGCAGGTCGTAGCCCTTGAGATCGTTGCCGAAGAAGAAGCGCACGATGTTCTCGAGCAGCAGCGTCAGCGCGACGGAGGCGATCGCCACCGTCAGCGCGCCGGAGGGCCGCAGCGGCTTCAGCGCCGTCTCCTCCGCCAGCAGCCCGACCAGCCCCGCCACGGCGAAGGCCGCGAGCAGCGCGACACCGGCCGGCAGCCCCCATTGCGTGTTGGCGATCCAGCCCGCGAAGGCGCCGACGGTCGCGTAGCCCGCCACCGCGAAATTCGGATAGCGCAGCACCGCGAAGATGCAGTTGAACCCGATCGCCGGCAGCATGAGGATGCTGCCCGTCATCAGCCCGTTGACGAGGATCTGCGCGACATCGCGCCAATCCTCGATCATCGCATCTCCCTCCCCCGCTCACGGGGGAGGGAAGCGCCGTGCCTCACCGCAGCTCCACCAGCTCGAAGCGCCCATTCGCCGCGCGCTCGTAGCGGAACTTGGTGCCCTGGATGTCGCCGCGCTCGTCGAAGGAGACCGGCCCCGACGAGCCTTCGTAGTTGATCGCGCGCCCCGCCGCGAGCGCGCGCAGGCCATCCGTCACGCTCTCCACCTTCTCGCCGTCGCCCTGGCTGATGCGCCGGACGTTGTCGCGGATCGCGGTGCCCGCCGCGTCGCCCGCCGCCGCCGCGGCGAGGATCGCGAGCGTCGCGTGGTCCTGCGTCTGCGCCGAGTAGGGATCCACCTCGATATTGCCGAAGCGCGTCTGCAGCCGCTTGAAGGCGGCGCTCTCCACATCCGGGCTCGGCTGCCAGGTCAGCACGCCGTTGGTCACCTCGTTCGGCAGCGTCTGGAAGGTGGTCTGGTTCACCGCATAGGCGGGGGTGAAGCGGCGCCCGTCGAAGCCGGCGCGGAACAGCTCGCGCAGCAGGATCGTGACATCCGGCAGGTAGCCGTTGAGGAAGACCGTATCCACCCGCGCCCGCATGATCTGGTCCACCTCGGAGCGGAAGGCGGTCTTGTCGCGCTCATAGACGATGTAGTTGGTCACCTGCCCGCCGCCCTTGCGGAGCGTCTCGACCAGCACCTCCTGGCTCGACTGCGCGAAAGGCGATTGCGCGGAGATGTTGAACACGCGGCGCGCACCCTGGCGCAGCAGGAATTCCGCCCCCGTCGCGATCTGCAGGCGCGAATTGGGCTGGGTGCGGAAGATGTAGCCCTGGTGCGGCAGCAGCGTGATGGAATCGGCACCCGAGACGGTGAAGAGCGGGATGCGGTTCTCCCAGCAGAGGGGTGCGACGGCCGTCGTCACGCTGCTCGCCCAGGTGCCCATCAGCGCGGTGACGCGGTCCACGTCAATGAGCTTGCGCGCGCCGCGCACGCCGGCATCGGGGTTGGTCTGGTCATCCTCCGCGACGACGCGCACCTGGCGGCCACGGACGCCGCCGGCGGCGTTCGCCTCCTCCACCACGGCCTGGATGGCGCGGAGCATCGCCGGCCCATAGGGCCCGCCGGCGCCGGTCAGCGGCGGCAGCGCGCCGAAGGTGATGGGGTTGCCCTGCGCGAAGGCGCGGCCCCCGATGGCGAAAAGCGGCAGCGCGGCCGCGCCGAACAGCGCCGCGCGGCGCCCGAGCGTGAAGCGGGTCATGGTGGTCTCCCTCAATCTCCCTTTCGTGATCCTGCCCGAAAACTAGCCGCCCAGGAACAGGCGCCGGACCTCCGGATCGGCGGCGAGCGCCTTCGCCTCGCCGGTGCGCGCCACGCGCCCATCCACCAGCACGATCCCCTCCTCGGCGATCGCCAGCGCCTCCAGCGCGTTCTGCTCCACCATCAGGATCGCCGTGCCCTCGGCATGGATCGCCGCGATGGAATCGAACAGGAACTCCGCCGCCTTGGGGCTCAGCCCGGCCGAGGGCTCGTCCAGCAGCAGCAGCTTCGGCTGCACCATCAGCGCCATCGCCATCGCGAGGATCTGCCGCTGCCCGCCCGAGAGCGTCCGCGCCGCGCGCCGCCGCTTCTCCGCCAGGATCGGGAAGCGCGCGAAAAGCCCCTCCACCCGCTCCGCCACCCGCGCGCGGGGTTCGAGATAGCCGCCCATCTCCAGGTTTTCGCGCACCGTCAGCGAGGGGAAGATGTTCGCCTCCTGCGGCACGAAGGCGACACCCTTCGCCGCGATCGCGCGCGGCGGCAGGCCGGAGAGCGGCGCGCCATCGAGGCTGATCGAGCCCGCCTTGAGCTTCAGGATGCCGGCCACCGCCTTGAGCAGCGTGGATTTCCCCGCCCCGTTCGGCCCGACGATCGCCGCCATGCGCCGCGGCGCGAGCGCGACGGTGATCCCCTTCAGGATCTCATCCGCCGCGCCATAGCCGCCGACCACGGAGGAGACGGTGAGCAGCGCCGTCACGCGTGGGCCACCCGGCGGCCCATATAGGCTTCCTGCACGCGCGGATCGCCCGCCACCGTCTCGAAATCGCCTTCCGCCAGCAGCTTCCCCTCCGCCATGCAGATCACCGGATCGCAGAGCGAGGCCACGAAATCCATGTGGTGCTCCACCACCAGCACCGTCATGCCCTCCTCCCGCAGATGCGCGATGTGGCGCGCGATCTCGGCGGCGAGCGTCGGATTCACCCCGGCCACGGGCTCGTCCAGCAGCAGCAGCCTGGGCTCGGCCATCAGCGCGCGGCCGATCTCCATCAGCTTCTTCTGCCCGCCCGAGAGCGCCGCCGCCTGGTTGTCCAGCACATGCGACAGGTTGAGCCGCGCCGCGACCGCCACCGCGCGCGCGCGCAGTTCCTCCTCGCGGCGCCGCATGGCGGCGCCACCCAGGATGGCGGCGCCGATCGCCTCGCCGGGCTGCGCGGGGCCATACAGGAGCAGATTCTCGAGCACCGTCAGCCGCGGAATCCCGCGCGCGATCTGGAAACTGCGCACCAGCCCCGCGCCGGTGATGCGGTCCGGCCGCGCCCCGGTGATCTCCTGCCCGTCGAAGATCACGCGCCCGGCATCGGGCCGGATCACGCCCGAGATGCACTGGAATGCCGTGGACTTGCCCGCACCGTTGGGCCCGATCAGCGCCGTGACGGTGCCGCGCCGGACCGCGAGGTCCAGCCCATCCAGCGCGACCACGCCGCCGAAGCGGCGGACCAGGCCGCGCACCTCCAGGATCGGGGCGGTCATGACGGAGAAGCTACACAAGCGTCATGGCCGTGCAATCCGCCCACCCCTTGCGCCATCGGCCATCCTGCCCTTTTAGGACGCTACTGGGGAGTGTAACTCAAGGAGCGCCAGCCGTATGACCACCCGCCTTGCCCTCAGCCTCTGCGCCAGCCTGATCGTCCTCGCCGCGCCGGCCGCCCGTGCGCAGGACGCCGCGGCCGGCCAGCGCGTGTTCAACCAGTGCCGTGCCTGCCACGTCGTCGAGAATAACGGCCGCAACGGCGTGGGCCCGAACCTGCACGGCGTGGTCGGCCGGCGCGCCGCCTCGATCGAGGGCTTCCGCTACTCGGCGAACATGCGCGAGCTCGCGGAAGGCGGGCTGACCTGGACCCCGGAAAACCTGAACCGCTACCTCGCCAACCCCAAGGATCTGGTTCCGCGCGGCACCATGGCCTTCGCCGGCCTGCGCAACGACCAGCAGCGCGCCGACGTCATCGCCTATCTGACGGCGCAGCGCTGATTCGCTGAGTTCCCGTTCCGTCCGCCGCACCCCGCGGCGGATGGAAAGGGGTGAGGCCCGGGTCCTGCGCGGACCCGATGGGCGGACGCGCCCTCTCCGAAGCCGATGGCCCGCCAGAAGGTCACCCGCTGACCGCGGCTATCCGCCGAGGAAATACGCCTCCGCGCCGCCGGGCGGGAAGCTGGCGCCTGGCCCGAGCACGCAGCGCGCATCGAGGAAGAGCAGGCGGTCCGGGCCGATCGCGTAGTCCACGCCGGGCGGCGCTTCCGCATCCGCCGTCACCTGGCCGGCCTGGGTGTGCGAGCCCTCGACCACCGGCAGCCGGCCGCGCTCGGCCGACCACAGCGCGATCACCGCGCCCGGCCCGCCCGCGGCTTCCTGCGCTTCCGCCAGGCGTCGCCAGTCGCGCGGCGCGGCGAGCCTCTCGCGCCGCACCTCGGCCTCATCCATGCGCTGGAGCAGCAGCAGGTTGCGCGCCGTCTCGAAGGCGTCGAGCAGTTCCGGCGCGGTCCGGTCCGGCCGCTCCTGCGGTACGACCAGCGAGCGGTCATAGACGCCGAGCTGGCGGAAGAAGCGGAGGAAATCGTAGTCGGACTGGCTGAGCCAGCCGCGCGCGCGCATCCATTGCAGCGAGGAGAGGCTGGTCTGCTGCCGAGCCGCGCGCTGCGGCCCGCCGCCGGCGCCTGGCGGCATCACGCGGGACCGGCGCTGGATCAGCACCGCGTCGCTGCCTTCGAGCTTGACCACCACGCGCGGCGCGTCGGCAGGATTCGGGTAGGTGATGTCGAAATTGAAGCCGGCCATGCCGTCGCCGAGCCCGGCATCCTTCAGATCCGGCCGGAAGCCCTCGACCTTGCCGGCGCCGACGCAGGTCTCGTCGAGGAAGGCGAGCACCGTGCGGCCTTCCACCTTGCCTTCCGCCGACCAGACCCAGCCGAAGACGCGGTTGCGCGAGACATTCTCGATGGCGCCACGAATCATGCGATCTCCTCAGGCTGCGGCGTGCTCTCGGCGGCGCGGCGCGGCGGGCGTATTCTTACGGCGAGGCTGTTCCGCTCCACAAGCCAAGGAAAATGAACATGATGCCGCTGCTCGAGGGTCTCCGCATCGTCGAGGTCTCCGCCTTCGTCGCCGCGCCGATCGGCGGGATGACGCTCGCCCAGCTCGGCGCGGAGGTGATCCGCATCGATCCCCTCGGCGGCAACATCGATATCGGCCGCTGGCCGCTCGCCCCCTCGGGCGAGAGCCTCTACTGGGCCTCGCTGAACAAGGGCAAGCGCAGCGTCACGCTCGCGCTGAACACGCCGGAGGGGCGGGAGCTCGCGGCGGCGCTCATCGCGGAGGCCGGCATCCTCATCACCAACCTCCCCGCCGCCACCGGCTGGATGAGTTTTCCCGAATTGTCCAAGCGCCGCGCCGATCTCATCATGCTGCGGATCACCGGCACGCATGATGGCGGCAACGCCATTGACTACACCGTGAATGCGGCGACGGGCTTCCCCATCGCGACCGGCGAGGATGAGCGGCCGGTGAACCATGTGATGCCCGGCTGGGACATCGCCGCCGGCCTCTATCTCGCCACCGGCCTGCTCGCCGCGGAGCGCCGCCGCAACCGCACCGGCCTGGGCGGGGAGGTGACGCTCGCGCTCTCGGATGTCGCCTATGCCAGCGTCGCCAATCTCGGCTATGTCGCCGATGTGCAGGTGAACGGCCATGTGCGGCCGCCGCTCGGCAACTGGCTCTACGGCGCCTTCGGCCGCGACTTCGCGACGTCGGATGGCCGCCGGGTGATGCTCTGCGCGATCTCCAACCGGCAATGGCGCGCGATCGGCCAGGCGACAGGGCTCGCCGAGAAGCTGGCGCTCGCGGGACAGGCCATGGGTGCCGACCTCGCTGACGAAGGCGGCCGCTACGAGGCACGGGAGGCGCTGGCCGCGGTGCTCGCGCCCTGGTTCGCCGCCCGCACGCTGGCCGAGGTCCGCGCCGCCTTCGAGGGCAGCGGCGTGCTCTGGGGCCCCTACCAGGATTTCGGCCAGATGGTGCGCGAGGACCCGCGCTGCTCCACCGCCAATCCGCTCTTCGCCGAGATCGAGCAGCCGGGCATCGGGCGGCTGCTCGCGCCCTCATCGCCCCTGCAGCCGGCGATCCCGCCGCGCCCCGCCCCGCGTCTGGGCCAGGACACCGATGCGGTGCTCGCGGAGCGGCTGGGCTTGCCGCGCGAGCGCATCGCGGCCTATCGCGAGGCCGGCATTCTCGCCCGGGACTGACGATGACCCTGTTGACCGAATGCCGCGCCATCCTCGGCGCGGCCGAGAGCCTCGTGGAACAGGCGCGCGCCGCGCTCGGCGCCATGGTCGCACCCGGCGGAAGGCCGGATTCCGTGGCACTCGAAGCCGAGCAGTTCGGCACCCATGGCCTCGCCTGGGCCGCGACCTATGTCGAGGCGCTGCGCCAGGCGCTGCGCTGGGCCGAGGCGCTGGAAGGCAGCGGACAATTCGGCGCGACCGAGCGCGCGATCCTGACGCTCGGCTTCGCCGAATATGGCGGCCAGCTCGCCGGCGGCATCGCGATGAGCCAGGTGGAATTCGCCCGCCCCGCCGACATGGGCGTGCCACCTGCGGCGGTCGCCGCCCTGCAATCCGCGCTCGCCCCGCTCGCCGAGTCCCGCCGGCTCGCCGCGGCTCGGGGAAGCATGCTCGCCGCGCTGGAGCAGGAGGAGTTCGGCGCGATCGGCCTCGACGACCCCGACATGCTGCTGCTGCGCGAGCAGTTTTCCCGCTTCGCCGCCGCCGAGGTCACGCCCTTCGCGCAGGGCTGGCACGACCGCAACGAGCTGATCCCGCTGTCGGTCATCCAGAAGCTCGGCGAGCTCGGCGCCTTCGGCGTGACGATCCCCGAGGCGCATGGCGGCCTGGGCCTCGGCAAGGTCGCGATGGTGCTGGTCAGTGAGATGCTGAGCGAGGGCTATATCGGCGTCGGCTCTCTCGGCACCCGCAACGAGATCGCCGGCGAGCTGATCGCGCTCAATGGCACGGAGGCGCAGAAGGCGCGCTGGCTGCCCGGCATCGCGAGCGGCGCGATCCTGCCCACCGCGGTCTTCACGGAACCGAACACCGGATCGGACCTCGCCAATCTCCGCACCCGCGCCGTGCGCGAGGGCGACGTCTATCGCGTGCATGGGGCAAAGACCTGGATCACGCATGGGTCGCGCAGCGACATCATGACGCTGCTGGTCCGCACCAATCCGGACATCGCCGGGCATCGCGGCCTTTCGATGCTGATCGCCGAGAAGCCCCGCGGAACAGAGGAAAATCCGTTCCCGGCGCAGGGCATGAGCGGCTCCGAGATCCACGTCCTCGGCTATCGCGGCATGCGCGAATACGAGATCGGCTTCGATGGCTTCGAGGTGCCGGTCGCCAATCTCCTCGGCGGCGTCGAGGGCCAGGGTTTCCGGCAGCTCATGGAAACCTTCGAGAGCGCCCGCATCCAGACGGCCGCGCGCGCGCTCGGCGTCGCGCAGAACGCGCTGCGGCTGGGCCTGGGTTACGCGAAGCAGCGCGTGCAGTTCGGCAAGCCGATCCTGCAGTTTCCGCGCGTGCACGCGAAGCTGGCAATGATGGCCGCCGAGACGATGCTCGCCCGCCAGCTCACCTATTTCGCCGCCCGCGAGAAGGACGCCGGCCGCCGCTGCGACGTGGAGGCCGGCATGGCGAAGCTGCTGGCGGCGCGCGTCGCCTGGGCCAATGCCGATGCGGCGCTGCAGATCCATGGCGGCAACGGCTTCGCGCTGGAGTATCCCATCAGCCGCGTGCTGTGCGACGCGCGAATCCTCTCGATCTTCGAGGGCGCGGCCGAGATCCAGGCCCACATCATCGCGCGCGGGTTGTTGGGGCGGTTGAATTGATCATGCAGAACGCCCTCCCCCGCGCCAGCGCTTCCCTCCCCCGCAAGCGGGGGAGGGAGAGGGTGGGGGTTCCAAGCACCAGCGCGTCCTTTCTCCTGGAACCCCCACCCCAGCCCTCCCCCGCAAGCGGGGGAGGGAGCCCCTCATGCGGCGAAGGGCACAGCTGACATGCCCTTCCCCCCGCTTCCCGCCCCCCTCGCCCGCGCCCTCGCCGCGCGCGGCTACGCCGAGCCCACGCCCGTCCAATCCGCCATCCTCGCCGCCGAGACCGCCGGCCGCGATCTCCTCGTCTCCGCCCAGACCGGCTCCGGCAAGACGGTGGCCTTCGGCCTCGCCTTCGCCCCCGACCTCCTCGGCGATGCCGAACGCCTCCCGCCTCCGCGCAACCCGCTCGCCCTCGTCATCGCCCCCACGCGCGAACTCGCCCTCCAGGTGCAGTCCGAGCTCGCCTGGCTCTACGCCGAGGCCGGCGGCCGCGTGATCGCCTGCGTCGGCGGCACCGATCCGCGCGCCGAGCGCCGCCAGCTCGATCTCGGCGCCCATATCGTCGTCGGCACGCCCGGCCGCCTCCGCGACCATCTCGAACGCAACAACCTCGATCTCGCCCAGCTCAAGGTCGCCGTGCTCGACGAGGCCGACGAGATGCTCGACATGGGCTTTCGCGACGAGCTCGAAGCCATCCTCGACGTCACGCCCGAGACGCGCCGCACCCTGCTCTTCTCCGCGACCATCCCGCGCGACATCGCGGACCTCGCGAAGCGCTACCAGAAGAGCGCGCAGCGCATCGCCGCCACGGCGGAATCCGGCGGCCATGCCGACATCGCCTACCAGGCCGTGCTCGTCGCCCCGCGCGAGGCGGAGCGGGCGCTGGTGAACCTGCTGCGCTGGCACGAGGCGCGCGCCATCGTCTTCTGCGCGACGCGCGCGGCCGTCGCGCGGCTGCACGGCAACCTCACCGAACGCGGCTTCAACGCCGTGGCGCTCTCCGGCGAGCTGACCCAGGCCGAGCGCAACCGCGCGCTCCAGGCGCTGCGCGACGGCCGCGCGCGGATCTGCGTGGCCACCGATGTCGCCGCGCGCGGCCTCGACCTGCCCGATCTCGGCCTGGTCGTGCATGCCGAATTGCCGCGCGACCGCGAGACCCTGCAGCACCGCTCCGGCCGCACCGGCCGCGCCGGGCGCAAGGGCACCGCGCTGCTGCTGGTGCCGCACAGCCGCCGCCGGCTGGTGGAACGGCTGCTGGCCTCCGCGCGCATCCAGGCCGAATGGGTGGCCGCGCCCTCCGCCGAGCAGATCCGCGCGCGCGACAACGAGCGCCTGGTCGCCGAGGCCATCGCCGCCGCGCAAGCCGTCGAGCCCGAGAGCCTGCCGCTCGCCCGCACCGTGCTGGAGAGCGCCGCGCCCGAAGCCGTCGCCGCCGCGCTGCTGCGCGCGCTCGGCGCCGCGCTGCCCGCGCCGGAGGAACTCGAACCGCCCGAACCGGCCCCGCGCGAACGCCCGCCGCCGAGGGAGGGCGCCTCGCGCGAGGGCGTGTGGTTCCGCCTGAATGTCGGCCGCAACCGCAACGCCGATCCGCGCTGGCTACTGCCCTTCCTCTGCCGCCGCGGCCATGTGACGCGCCAGGAGATCGGCCGCATCTCCGTGCTGGAGCGCGAGACGCGCGTGGAGATCGCGCCCTGGGCCGCCGCCCGCTTCGCCGCCGCCGCCGCCCGCCCCGACGAGGAGGACGAGGACATCCGCATCGTCCCCGTGCGCGACGTGCCGCGTGAGGACCACGCCTCGCCCGCGCCGCCGCGCCGTGAACCGCGCCCCCCGCCGCGCGGCGGAGACGCCCCGCTGCGCCGCAAGAAGCGCTGACGCACCCTCCCCCGCGCGCGGGGGAGGGAGACTCACCCCGCCAGCTCCGGATGCACCGGAAACGCCCGCGGAAACGCATCCCGCCGCTTCAGCATCTCGAGCTTGGTCACCGGGAAACCCTGCTGCGCCGTGCCCGCCACCGGCAGCCGGCCGAGCGGGCTCACCACAAGGTGCTCCGCCGCCCAGGGCCAGGGCGCGGAGGCGAGCCCCTTCTGCGCCAGCGGCCACCAGCCGATCGCGAGGATCAGACCGCGCAGCTCGAAGGGCTCGTAGCGGCTGAGCAGCGCCTCCGGCAGATAGGGGCTCTGCTCGGCCAGCGGCAGCCGCACGCGCAACTCCCGCTCCAGCGTCTCGCCCGGCTTCAGCACGATGCAGAGCGGCAGCAGATGCACCGCGAGCCGCGTCGCCTCCGGCAGCGCGGGCACGTATTTGCCGACCGCGGCGATCCCATCCGCCCGCAGCGTCACCTGCGCCACCTGCGGATCGGCGACGCGCTCGCCCTCGCCCTCGCCGTCACGCGGCCAGGCATCCATCACCAGCAGCGGGGCGGGTCCGATATTGGCCAGCCCATACGGGAACACCAGCTCGTTCCCGACCTTGCCCGGCCGGCACTGCAGCCGGACCCAGCCCGCCGGCGGCGGCGTGCGATCCTCCGCGCCGCCGCCGCTCATCGGAGCGACCTCACGGCGGCGTCTCTCCGCCGCCGGCGGCGCCGCCGCCGCCCGGCGGCGGGTCCGGCGCGCGGCCATCGCCGAAGCTGTTGGCCGGGTTGCGGCCCTTCGCGTCATCGGCCCGGTCGTCGATCGCCTTGCCGAGCTTGTCCGGAGAGTTGGCCGGGTCGAGCCGCTCCGGGTTGTACTGGATCTCGGTCGGGCTGCCCTTGCCGGTGCCGAGCTCGGGCTTGCCGTCCGGCCCGGTGCGCCCGGTGGGCTCGCCGAGGAAGGTCGCGCCCGCCGGATCGGTCGGCTTGCTCACGGGGTCGGAGGTCTGGCCCGGCGGCGACTTCGTGATGATCACCGGCGGGCCGGCCGGCCCCGGCTTCCGCGCGGGATCGTTCGCAAGCTTGTCCACATCCTGGATGACGCGATCGGCGAAGCCGGTGTCGCGGTCAGGTCCGGGATCGATCAGCACGCCATGCACGCTGAGCTTGCCGTCCGGCGTAAGCCGCACATCCGGCCCGCGCTTGATGAACATCGTCTTGGTCTTGCGCTTGCCGCCCTTGCCCTTCGGCCGCGTCGCCAGCCAGTCCGGCGGCTCGCCTGGATCGGCCTCGGCGGCGCCCAGCGGCTCCCCGATATCAGGCGCCGGCGCGGGGTTGGCGCCGCCCGGGGCGGAATCCTTGATGATCGCGCCCTTGCTCACGATGCCGGAGGGCGTGATCTCGATCACGCTCGATCCCACCATCAGCTTGATGGACTTGCTCGCCGAGACCAGCACATCGCCCGCCGAGAGCGTGATGGCCTTGCCCGCCACCATCATCACGCCCTTGCCGACATCCGCGTTGAGATCGCCCTCCACCGTCAGGTGATCGTCCTTCACCTTGGTGTAGCGGATCTCCTTGACGGTCCGGTCCTCCTCGCCGCCGACGCTGACGAACAGCCCGCCGCCGCTGTCCTCCCCGGGCGGCGGCTTGCCGCCGCCGACGCGCACATGCTGGCTGCCGCGCGTGGTGTCGTAGCGGCGGCCCGTCGTGGTGAAGTCCATCCGCCGCTCCGCGCGCAGCAGGAACTGCTCCTTCCCCTTCTCGTCGTCGAGGCGGATCATGTGGAAGCCGAGATCCGTCGCACCCTTCCCCGGCACGCTCTTGGTGCGGATGCCGTTGCGCGTCGTCGAATCATTCGCCGTCGCCGGCAGGTCGCCGAGCGTCTGGAGGGATGTCTTGGCCACCGCCTGGCTCGGGAAGGGCAGATGCGTGCTGCCGCTCGCCGCGTTGTAGGCGCGGCCGACGATCATCGGCCGCTCGGGATCGCCATCGATGAAGCCCACCAGCACCTCCTGCCCGATGCGCGGCAGGAACTGCATGCCGAAGCCGTCGCCCGCCCAGCCTTCCGACACGCGCACCCAGCAGGTGTTGCCATCGTTGGTGAGCGCGCCCGGCGCCGGCGTGTCGCGCGTCTCGCCTTCCGGCCCGCGATCCCAGGGGAAGCGGATGCGCACGCGCCCCAGCGCGTCGGTGAAGATGTCGTGCTCGCTGGTCTCGATGCCCTTCGGCCCGATCACCACCGCCAGGTGCGGCCCCTGCGCCACCGGCCGCGTCGCCGCCGGCGTCGGCCAGCGATCGGGGCGGAAGGGATCGGAGATCGGGAAGGCCTCGAAGGCGCAGGCATAGCCGCTCGCGTCCTTGAAGGCCTTGGCGATGGTCTCGATGATGCTCGGGATCGAGGAGATCAGCAGCGTGACGCCGCCGAACACGCCGCTGCCGGCCCGGCCGATCTTGTCGGCGATGAAGCCCGGCAGGCCCGAGGGATCGGAGGCGCCCGACTTGTTCGCCAGCCAGTTCACCACCTCGACGCCCTTGCCGACATCGTCCTTCACGCGGTCGCGGAGCTGCTCGGCGGTGCGGCCGATCAGGTCGTTCTCGCGCCCGCTGTCGAGGCCGACGATCGCCTTGAGGAAGTCGAGCACCTTGGCGCCGGCGCTGCGGTCATCCACCAGGTCGAAGGCCTCGATGGCGCAGAGCTTCAGCACCCAGCTCCCGCCCTCGAAGCCCGACTTGGTCTCGTCGGCCGAGATCGGCACCTGCCGGCCCGCCACGAAGCCCGTGCTGCGCGTCCGGCCGGAGGCGGAGACGACATAGGCCTCGTTCTTGCGCATGCGCAGCCTCGCCGCCGCGTCCGGATCGGCCGGGTTCACGCCCGTCGCCGGGAAGGCCTCGGCGCGCAGCCCGATCGCCTCCGCGCCCATCGCATAGGCTTCCTCGATGATGCCGAGGCCCTCCGGCGGGTCGGCCGGATTGAGGATGTTGAAGTCGCCGAGCCGCGCATGCTGCGCGCTCGCCGTGAAGCTGCGGCTGAAGCCGCCGATCGTGTCGGGCTCGCTCTCCTGCCCAACCACGCGCATCGGCCCGTCCACGGGATTGGGCCGGTGGATGGTGTCCGAGAGCACCATCCGCTCGTGCCGCAGCTCCACATCGTGCTCGAAGCGGTAGGAGATGCCGAAGCGGTCGAGCAGGCGGTGGATGAAGGCGAAGGTGGTCTCGTTGTACTGCACGCAGAACGGGATCGGCTCGTTCTTCACCTCGCTGACCAGGTTGTGGCGCAGATCCACCAGCGGGAAGTCGTCCAGCACCTGGCGCAGGATGTCGAGCAGCGTGCGGTCCTCGAAGACGCGGTTGCGCTGCTCGAAGGCGGTCATGCGGAAGGCCGGCACCAGCCGGCCGCGGAACACCCGCCTGCCGTTCACCGTGCCGATGCGGTCGAAGGTCTCCAGCACGCCGAAGCGCTCGACGAAGAACTTCTCGCGCTCGGTGTTGACGATCTTGCTGCTGCGCACGCCCCAGCGCGCGCGGCGCCCCACCACCTTCTTCGCGTCGATCTCGGCATCCGCCGTGCCGATCATCGTCAGGTTGAAGGCATAGGGCATGGAGATGCCCTCCGCGCCCGAGACCTGGGCGAGCACGAGCGGATCGTCCTTCTCCGGATCCGCCTCGTCGCCGAGGGCGGTGTCCACGATCAGCTCGCGGTTGCGGTTCTTGAGCGCCATGGCGCTACGGCACCTGGTTCAGCACCTGGCCGGCGAAGACCACGCTGATCATGCCGGTCCAGTTGCACATCAGCTTGCAGCGGTCGTCGAGGCCGGGCTCGCCCTCGATCTGCACGATGGGGTTGCCGGGGACCCAGGGCGCCATCGTCATCGGCTGGCAGGGCTGCGGCGTCAGCACGCCCATCGCCGCGCTGGTGGCCGCCGCGACCTGCGGGTTGGCCGGGCAGATGCACATGCCGAAGGGCTTGATGTTCGCCTGCGGCTTGTGATCCATGATCGTCGCCTTGGGCTTGCCCTCGACCTTCGCCATCAGCCGCGGCGGCACGCCGAGCTGCGAGGGTGTCGTCCCCATCGTGCACATCAGCACGGCACCATCCACGACCCAGAAGGCCATGCGCGCCCTCCTGTTTGGGGTGGTCTGTCGCGTCCTGGCGGCGGCCACGGCGCGCCGGCGGGGAATGGTAGGAATGCCGCGAGCCTGGCGGCAAGCGCCGCAGGGTTGTGGCGCGTGTCGCGTGTTTCGCCGCGGCTTCGCGCGTGCGGCTCAGCCCAGCAGGTCGGGCAGCGTTCCGCGCTGGATCTCGCCGCCGGGACCCATCGGCAGCCGCGAAACAACAAGGATTCGCGAGGGCCGCTTGTAGGGCGCGAGCTGCCGCGCGAGCGCCGCCGAGAGCGCGGCCGGCTCCGGCGGCGCCTCCCCCGCGCGCGGCTCGACGAAGGCGAGCAGGTCGTCGTGATGCGCGATCACCGCCGCCCGCGCCACGCCCGCCTGCCGGTCGAGCAGCGCCTCGATCTCGCCCGGATGCACGCTGAAGCCGCCGCGCAGGATCGCCTCCCGCAGCCGGCCGAGGATCGTCAGGTGCCCCTCCGCGTCGCGCGCGGCAAGACAGAAGCTGCGCAGGAAGCGCCCGGCCGCGAAGGCCGCGCCGGTCGCGATCGGGTCGCGCCAATAGCCGAGCATCACGCCCGCGCTGCGCACCAGCAGCTCGCCCGCCTGACCCGGCAGCACCGCCCGCCCCTCCTCATCCACCACCCGCAGCTCGACGCCGGGCAGCGGCGGGCCCACCGAGCCCGCCGGCGCCGCCTGGCCGGGCCGCACGAAGGCGACCACCGGCCCCGATTCCGGCGCGGCATGGCAGGGCAGCGCCCTGAGGCCCAGCGCCGCCTCGATCCGCGCCGCCTCCTCCTCCGAGGCGGGCGGGCCGGAGAGCGCCAGCTTGCGCAGCCGGTTCGGCGTGCCCGGCGGCAGCTGCGCGAGCAGCGCCGCCGGCGCGAGCAGCGTCGTCACCCCCTCCCGCGCCACCAGCTCGGCCAGGTCCCGCGCGGCGAAGTGCGCCGGCAGCAGGCAGGCGCCGCCGGCCTGGAGCATGCCCAGCACCTCCACCAGCACCGCCGGGTCGCCCAGCGGCGCCGCGGCGAGCAGCAGGTCGCCCG
>VFQR01001291.1_pt1 | contig 20093 bp, 13 predicted proteins | sample 3512321 | NCBI WGS metagenome assembly VFQR01 (sample SAMN10412374, study PRJNA504923) | tailings metagenome | isolation source: Relicate 3 Philex TSF1 revegetated site | place: Philippines: Tuba, Benguet | collected 2017-08-29
GAAATCACGGCGTGGCAACAGGAGCGAAACGCCACAGCGAGCAAAGTCCGGTGGCGGTTCACCACCCCCGATGCCCGCCAAAAACTCCAACGCCTATACCCACATCTTTAGTCGTGTTAGACTACTAGCGAACTGTTACACATGGAGCCGCGGGTCGCGCGAATCCTGAAATCAATGTCGTTCGCCGCGGCGCGGGTGAACAGTGGCGTTCGAATACAATTAGCATGAGTATGCCTCAACCAATCTTTGTCGCACTTATCGGCGCTACGGCTGAAAGAGTCGATCGCGCCAAGAAGTTTTTTCGTCTCAGTACACCCGGATTAGGGCCGTTCTACTTGGCTTCACTAGAAACTGAGCAATCTGGCAGTACACAACCACTGGTTCAACTTCCAAAAAATCAGATTACCATTTGGATCGCACTGGATCCTGAATCATTTCTAGCAGCAAGCCTGCAACATCAAGTTGATTCGCTGAATCCACGATACACCCGTGGATTTTATGACGAACTTTTGCCTGAACCATGTGTCCTCGTCAACATCGATCAATCCCCAGAAGAATCAAAGAGACGACTTACAGATCTTGCCCAGAAAATCACTAGCGCATGGTATGCATCGTCGTGACCCTACCGCTTAACACAAAAGAGTTATGACTTCCGTTCAACGGCAATTGAGGAACCGGCAGGTTTTATTTGACGAGCGGGGATTGCTCGCCAACTCATGCGTTTCCCAGAAAGTGACTGCGCGTTATTAGTTATGAGAACATGCTTGCCCAGAGCTGCTGTCTTTTACACACATCTCTGCATTCAAGTGTGGCTGGAGAATGCGTGGCTTAGTGAGGGGTGGTTGGGGTCAAACGTCCTCGTTTGCCCCCAGGTCACGGGACTTTAATTGTTTAGGGTGAACCTGTAGAAAGTCAGAAAGGCTTGTTTTGGGTGCATTTGCGCTAGTGAATTCGATTGACCAGAGGGCGGATGAAGACATCCGACCCCTGCCACCCCGGCGAGAAGGCATGCTTGCCCAGAGCTGCAAGCATGGCACACAACACAATAAGTCCGAGAGAAGACCCTCACCCTGCCCTCTCCCACGCAGAAGCGGGCGAGGGTTCCAGAGGGGTATGCGGATGGCGCGGCTTCTTGTCGTTGTGTCGAACACAACGACCCGGCCACGAGATGGCCGGGCCACCCTGGGGTGGACTCAAAGACCAAGAAGTGTGTAATAGACCGCCCAGATCTGCAAGCAGGGCACACTGAGCGATCTGATTTCAGGGAAAGCATAAAGGTTGGGGCTTACCGTCATCCTGGCCTTCTCCCGGGAGAAGGGGTTGAAGGTCGATTTGCTCTCGCTCAATTGAAGATGTTCGCGGGCCATGGCAGTCAGAGTATAGCTGGCAGGCGACGGCAGTCAGGCGAGGATGGGGTGAATGACTTCGCCATGAACATCGGTCAGGCGGTAATCACGACCCTGGAAGCGATGGACCAGTTTCGTATGGTCAAAGCCCAGCAGGTGCATGATGGTTGCCTGCACGTCGTGAATGTGCATTTTGTTTTCCGCCACGCGGAAGCCCAGATCGTCGGAGGCTCCATACGAGAAGCTGCGCTTCACGCCGCCACCTGCCATCCACATGGTGAAGCAATCGGGATAATGATCGCGGCCCAGGATGCCACCACCCGAAGTTCGTCCTTCGCGGAAAGGTGTTCGACCAAATTCGCCGCCGCAAATGACCAGTGTGTCATCCAGCATGCCCCGCTGACGAAGATCCTTCAGCAAAGCGGCGATCGGCTTGTCCATCGTGCTGCACTTTTTCGTCAGTCCATCGCGAATATCTTCGCCGGGGCCTGTGCCGTGGAAATCCCAACCCCAGTCAAAGAGCTGCACAAAACGGACACCCTGCTCAACGAGGCGGCGGGCCAGGAGACAATTGTTGGCCAGCGAGGATTCGCCGGGTTTGGCCCCGTAGGCTTCAATGACATCGGCGGGTTCTTTAGAGATATCCATGACCTCGGGGACTGAGGCCTGCATGCGGAAGGCCAGTTCATACTGCGCAATACGTGTTAATGTCTCGGGATGACCTCCTTCGAGGGCCTGCAACTGATTCAGATCGCGCAGTGTATCGAGTGTCTGCCGGCGGAGCTGGCGATCCATCCCAGCCGGATCGGAAACATAGAGGACAGGATCGCCTTTGGACCGACACTGCACTCCCTGAAAGACCGATGGCAGAAACCCGCTGCCAAAACTGCTCTTACCACCATTGGGCTGGACGCCACTGGAAATGAGGACCACGAACCCAGGCAGATTCTCACTTTCCGATCCTAACCCGTAGGTGACCCACGAGCCGAGCGAGGGCCGGCCCGCACGCGGCGATCCGGTCAGCAACAAGAGTTCGGCTGGGGCATGATTGAACTGATCGGTCGTTACGGCTTTGAGCATGCAGAGCTCATCGGCCACTGTCTGCAGGTGAGGCAACGCATCGGACAGCCAGACGCCTCCCTCGCCATACTGGGCAAACTGGCGTGGTGTCCCGAGGAGTTTGGGAGTACCCGAGGTGAAGGCGAATGTCTTGCCTTTCAGATATTCATCGGGACATTCCTGCCCCGTCCGTTTGACCAGCTCGGGCTTGTAGTCATAGAGATCAAGATGGGGAGGTGAACCGGTCAGGTGAATGTAGATAACCCGCTGGGCGCTCGCCTGATGATGCGGCTGCCTGGGTGACATCGGATTCACGACCATCCCGGCAGGAACTCCGCCAGCGGCCGGAGTGGCATCTGCTGCGTGAGCTGCCTGTGGAAGACCTCCCATTTGAGTCGCGAGGGCCATGCTGCCTAATGAAAGACCGGTCTGCCCGAGAAAGTACCGCCGGGTTTGCTGTGCCAGATGGGACTGGGAAAGAGAGTGGGGGAACATGGTGGGAACCTTGTGGGAATTTTGTTGGTTGTTGGTTGATGGTGGTGGGTGGGAGAGTTACTTCGCAGCCTCTTTGCTGCCCAGGGGATATTGTTTGGCTCGTATGATCCGTCGGAAAGACCCTCACCCGGCCTTGCGGCCACCCTCTCCCGGGGTATCGCGAGGGTTGAAATTGCCCTCTTTTGACCGTCGTTCGCTTCGACTCTCCTCGATCATCACCGTTTCATTAACGCTTCATCCAGATTCAGAATCACATTGGCAATTGTCGTCCAGGCAGCTCGTTGTGCGACCTGATTTTCTTCGATCTGTGGATCTCCAGCCAGTTGGCGGGCCTGCTTGAGATCCTGCTGGAATGTCTGCAAAGTCGATTCGTAGAGTTGTCTGACTTTGTTCGACTCCTCGGGAGTGGGTTGTCGGCAGAGAACTGTCGACCAGATCCAGGCGATCTGTCCCTCGAGATCGGCGGGAGCTTCCTTGAGCATGCGTTGCGACAGATGCTGTGACGCTTCGATGATCACCGGATCGTTGAGTGTCACCAGTGCCTGCAGCGGTGTATTGGTTCGCACTCGCCGGAGATTGCAAACTTCTCGCGTGGGGGCATCGAAGGTAATCATCGACGGATAAGGATTTGACCGCCGCCATTGCGTGTAAATCGCCCGGCGGTACTGGTCTTCACCCTGGCTGGTCTCCCAATCGGTATTGCCACCGAAAGCGGCATTCAGACCCAGCTTAGGCTGTGGAGGACGAACAGGTGGCCCGCCCATCTTGCGCGAGAGTAAGCCACTGACGAACAACGCCTGATCCCGCACCATTTCGGCACTGAGCCGTAATCGGGGCCCGCGGGCGAGCCAGCGATTTTCGGGATCTGCCAGATAGGCTTCCTGAGTTGTGCGGGATGATTGCCGATACGTCTGGCTCATCACGATGGTCTTGATCAAGGCCTTCAAATCCCACTTCACACGATGCAGTTCTGTCGCCAGCCAGTCGAGGAGTTCGGGGTGGCTGGGAAGCTCCCCTTGTGAGCCGAACTCTTCACTGGTTGAGACCAGACCCACGCCAAACAGATCTTCCCAGTATCGATTGGCAATGACACGGGCCGTGAGAGGATTGTCTGCACTCACGAGCCAGCGGGCCATTTCCAGCCGGTTATTGATCTGCTGATGACTTTGCGACATAAAGACAGCCGGTATGCCTGGCGAAACGGGTTCACCCAGATCGAGGTAGTTGCCACGAAGCTGGACTCGGGTTTCTCGCCTTTGGCCTTCGGGAAGTTCGCTGTAAACTGGGACTGTGATCTGGCGGATGTTGGCCAGAGATTTTTCGTCGTCGGCTTTTTGTTTGCGGACTGCTTCTAACGCGGGGTGAGCTTCGAGGAACGTTTTGACGAGCAGTTGACGATCGTCATCGGTGCGTTGATCGGCAGCTTTCGAGAGGATTTCGCGGACCGCAGCGGGATACTTCATCCAGGCGGTGACCTGAGGATCGGAGGTGGCCATGATCTGGAATGAACCCAGGAGATGTTTGTCCTGACTCGATTGCTGACGGATCGTGATGACCCACCAGCCATCCCCCGGTGCCTGCCAGGGTTCTGGAGGCAAGAGTGTTAACTGATGACGTTTTTTGTGTTGCCCGCCGACTGCCCAGCCTTGTTTTGGATCAATTTTCCCCGTGGAGAGCAGGCTATCCGCAGAAAAACCCTTTTGTGAGTAATCGGCGACCGCAACGGAAATCGGTAAACTGGTTTTTCCCCGTGGAGAGATCGAAATCTGTGGCGAGGGGACTGTCGCGGGAGATTGAGAAAACACGACTTCTCGATTCTCACCCAGTAACTCGACGATGTACCCGGCGAGTCGCTGTTCGAGAGAGCCATCAGTTCGGTTCCAGAGAACGATTTCATCGATCTCGGAGACATGCTGCAGGTCAACTTCCCACCAGGGATCTTGGGAAACAGCCGTGTGAGTGACGGAATTCTGATAGAAGTCTCCGGCAGTATTTCCATCCACAGCCCTTTCGGCAGCACCTCCAAAATCGGTGGAACTTTGCCGGGCGGGTTTGTGGAGAGCCAGATTACTGGTATCGGGAACCGAAGCGTTGCGGCCCTTAACTTCGACTTCGGCCAGGTGAATCATCTTTCCTGCGCCCGGCAAACGAATACGCACAAAACGGGCCTGTGGAGCCTGCGTGCTGTCGGCTGGTTCAAACTGAGCTTCAATGCGGGAGATCACAAAGTTTCCGCCACCATGTCCGGCACCATCACCGGGTAAGGCAGGATCGGGAATGGTTTCCAATCGCAGGCCGCCGATCGACTGGCCCGCCCGGGCTGGAATCGCCAAGGTATAAACATCCTGCGGGGCCGCTTCGCGGGCTGCGATTCGCCCATCAGCCTGTACCACCAGTTCCAAGCCACTTTCCCGTGTAAGCTTCTCGGGAATCAGGGCATTCCACTGGAGTGTTCGCGGAAATGCGGTCTCCCAGGCCTGAAACTCGGCCACAAGATTTTCAGGCAAAGTCGAGAGTGCCCGTTCGTGCCGGGCAATCAGATCCTTCAATCGCTGGCGCTCCGATTCCTGCTCGGGCGTGTACCAGCTCTCCAGCGGCGATTCATCCCGTCGATCGGCGTCGGCCGTATTGTTGAGCAGGGCGTAGAACTCGAAGTATTCTTTCTGCGAGAGCGGATCGTATTTGTGAGTGTGGCATTGAGCACATGCCATCGTCGTCCCCATCCAGACGGCGAAAGTGGTATTCACACGGTCAACGACTGCCACGGTGCGGAACTCTTCGTCGTTAGTGCCTCCTTCGTTGTTGGTCAGTGTATTGCGATGAAATGCCGTTGCGATGCGCTGTTCCCGTGTGGGGTTGGGCAACAGATCTCCTGCCAGTTGCTCAATGGTGAACTGATCAAAGGGTTTATTGTGATTGAGTGAATCAATGACATAATCGCGATAGGCCCAGATGGTTCGTGGTGGATCATCGGCATAGCCGGCAGAATCGGCGTAGCGAGCCAGATCGAGCCAGCGATGAGCCCAGTGTTCCCCGTAAGCGGAACTGGCCAGCAAACGATCAACAACTTTTTCGTAGGCGTTAGGAGAATTATCTTCAACAAACGCCAGTACTTCTTCGCGTGTGGGGGGCAGGCCTGTCAAATCGAGGCTCACTCGTCGAATCAAGGCTTCGCGATCAGCTTCCGCAGCAGGTTTGAGATTCAACTCTTTGAGCTTTCGCTGCACCAGTTCATCAATGGCTCCCGCCATCACCGCCGGCGATTGATCCGGTTGATGCTGCGTGGCCACGACGACCGGTCGCACAGGTTTGACATAGCTCCAGTGTGGTTCGTATTTCGCCCCTTCAGAAATCCACTTTTTGAGCAGATCCACTTCGCGGGGACTGAGTTTTCGTCCCACGGAAGGTGGCGGCATGACCAGATCGGCGTCTGTCGAAAGGATGCGCTCGATCATCCCACTGGCTTCCGGGTGGCCCGCCTTGATCGCCTGAGCACCACCACCCAGATCAGCCGTGGCTCCTTCGAAAGTATCTAACCTCAGACCATCGGTGCCTCCCTTGCGGTCGGCTTCATCCGGGCCATGGCAATGGAAGCAGGCATTGGAAAGAATCGGCTTGATATCGCGCACAAAGCTGACAGATTCGGCCTGGGCGGATGGCACGAACGTTAGAAACGCGAATCCACAGCCGATGAATGATCCCAACCAGTGACTGGTGTTGTAACGAGCCATAGAGTTTCTCGATAAATGATTCGTCGTGGGTGCGAGGTCAAGAGGAACACCGTGGTTCGGAAGCAAGCTCACGAGGGGCCTGTACCGATCATTACGTTCTTCGCAAGAGAATCGTCAGATCATCTTGCGGCGGTGGGAGATTCGCTGATCGCTCGACAGAAAGCAGCCAGTTCCCCGGCTCGCATGACCACCACCTCTCAATTTGGCAGAAATCTCGCCAGAAGCTGCCGGAGAGGACGATCAGGTCATATAAGAATACCACAACGTTTCAGGGATTGAAAACAGGAAAAAGATCAAGCTATCTGATCAATTGCCGAGAAATCCCAAGGGACTGGACGGGTTACGACAGAAGCTTCCCGAAAATTTTTCCTCTCGATGAACCTGCCGCTGGTCTTTATCTCCAGCGAAGCGCCCAGACATCTGTTCATGATGAGTCTGTTCAATCTCGTGAGAATCGGGGCATGCTTCCCTCATGCGAACACTCGATTGTAAAACTCGAGTCACGAACGAATTTCTACGGAGAAATCCCTAATCGTCATGTTAGACTGTCAGTATGCTTTGTCCGGGCCAGTTGCATTTCCGTTAAGTGCTTCAAGCGTAATCCCCTTCTGCCAGTGCTGATTGAGGCTCCCCTCATGGCGACAATTGTCGATCGTTCGGATCCTTTGTCTTCTGCTGAGTTTGTGACCGTTGACCCTGCGATGGCCGCACTGGTCGACAGGCGTCATCGCAAGATTGCCGACTGGCTGAAATCTCATCAGTTCGACGCGGCGTTACTGACGGATCCCGCCAATCAGTCGTGGCTCTCGGCGGGTGCTGATTTTTCTGGCGCCGAGATGTCGGGCCCTTCGACGGCGATGTTCGTCACACCCGAATCGCGTGTGATTGTCTGCCATAACGTGGCCTCTTCTCGAGTTTTCGAAACCTGTATTGGTGGCATGGGATTCCAGATCAAAGAGCGTCCGTGGTACGAACCACTTGAAGTCTTATTGGCGGATTTGTGCCGTAGCCGAAAGGTGGTGCTGGATCGTTTTGGTCCGTTGGGCGAAGCCCGGACCGAGGCGTTTCGTAATTTTCGCTGGCCACTCGATGACCACGATGTGGAACAGCTCAAAATGGGTTCAAAAATCATTACTCATGCCGTGGAAGCGACTTGCCGCGGCTGGTATCCGGGGAAACGGGAGTGCGAGCTGGCTGGCGAAGTCTCGCATCGCCTGCTCAAGCACGAAGTGACTCCCGTTCGTGTGCAGATCCTCGCTGATGGTCGGGCCAGGCGTTTCCGCGACTGGGCGTGGTCTGAAGATGAAACGACCAGCACAGTCACGATCGTGGCCATTGGTCGCTACAAGGGGATGCATTGTGGAGTCAGCCGGACGGTTCTTGATGGGCCGCTGGAAGGGAGCTTTGCCGAAGCCTGGGAAAAGCTGGCACTGGTTCTTGGGACGGCCATGTTTTTCTCACTGGGCAGCACTCCGTTGAGCCAGATCTGGGGTAAAGTCGCTCGCATTTACGAAAAGTTTGGCTGTGCCGATGAATGGGAAATGGCTCCTCAAGGAGAGCTGCTCGACTACGGCCGCATTTCGGCACTGATTACGCCTCAATCCAAAGTGGCCGTCCCGGCGCGCGGGGCTATTTTCTGGCGGCCATCGATTGCGATGGCGATGGCGGGAGAAACTGTTCTGGCGACGGAAGAAGGAGCGCGAGTCCTGACTCACAGTGGCGACTGGCCCACCTGGGATGTCGAAATCAAAGGGAGCCACGTCCCGGTGACAGCGATTCTCAGCCGCAGCGAATAATGCAGAACTTCGGGTAAGTTGCTGGTCAACTGTCTCTTGAACAGTTTGCGTAAAATATTCGCTCGTAACGACTTCCCTCCCCGACTTCTCCGAACTTCGTGCTCTTCGTGATCTTCGTGGTGATCCTGCCTTCAAACCTTGGGGATCTAGTTTTTGAGCATTCTGGCGCCGTGAGACCTTTTCGTGGATTTTGTTCCCGATCCCGGAAATCCAATAGGTCTGGAGCATCGAAACGAGCATGCTTGCTCCGAGCCGCGGATGTGGCAGGAGACTTTGTGCCTCGGGTCAAACGTCTTTGTTTGCCTCCAGGTCGTTGGACTTTGATGAACTCTGTTGAACGTGCACGAAAGTCAAGAAGACTCATTCCGGATGCATTTGCGCTGGTGAAGCTGATTGATCAGGGGGCGAATGAGGACATTCGACCCCTGCCACCCGACCATACAACAATTGTTACGTTCAAGTGCGAAGACCACGCCCTTTCGCAAAGCCTGTAGGGCGTGCCACCCAAGACAAAGTCAAAAGTGGAGGTAGGTCATGCGCATGGCGCGGCTTCTTGTCATCGTACAAAGTACGATGACCCGGCCACGAGTTGGCCGGGCCACCCGAACGTCACTATTTTGTGCCATCATAGACAGCCGCAAGCATGGCACACTCGCTGGGGGTTTGAAGACTCAACCCCAACCACTGACCGAAATACTTGAGAACTGTGCGATCTGGCAGCGTCAGACCCATTCGCGAATCAACGACCGGCCCGCATACGCTGCTACAATCCCCGCGAAAGGTATCGTGAGTTCTGAGCTTTCTGGCAGCGTCAGACCCATACGCGAATCAACGACCGGTCCGCATACGCTGCCACAAACCCCGCAAGGGGGGGGGAATTGGCATAGGGGAGTTTTTTGGAGTTTGTTAAACTCTGGGGGATGGTTTGTTTTCTGGATGATTTTTGATCGCAAGGAACGCGATGACTCCCTCACCTGCCACCTTGATGGAACCGGATACCAAGACTGAAGTGAATGCCTTGAATCGAGGATCAGGTCCAGCGAGCGACTCGGGTCATGAGGCTGAGGTGCGGCGGCTGATCGCGCAGGCAAGAAGCCGTATTGAGCGGCCTGATGACGAGATTGAAAATCCTGTCTCGGCAGGCTGGGGCTTGCTGTCGATGTCGGCGGTCTTGATGTGGGCCACATTTGCACCGCTTGATCAGGGATATCTGGGCTGGCTGGCCCTGGTGCCTGTCCTGTGGCTGGTGCAGAGACCACGGTGGTCGAAACGCACCATCCTGGCGGCGTATGTGACGTCGCTGGTCAGCCAGTTGGCTTCATTGCAATGGATGCGGCTGGGTGACCCCACCATGTATGTGGCCTGGGTCGCTCTGGCGGCATACATCGCCTGTTATCTGCCGGTATTTCTGCTGCTTTCCCGGCTGGCTGTGCACCGGTGGAAAGTCCCGCTGGTTGTGGCGGCCCCCGTGATCTGGGTAGCACTGGAGTTTGCGAAGGCTCATTTGTTCACAGGTTTTGCGTGGTACCTGATGGGTCACTCGCAATATCGCTGGCTCGAAATGATTCAGATCAGCGATCTGGGCGGGGCCTATCTGGTCAGTTTTGTGGTGGTCGCTGGTGCCTGTGCCATCACGATGGCTGTCGCTCGCTTGTGGGGAACATGGCTGAGTCGGCGAAAGTCGGCTGCACAGGCTGCGATTTCGATCGAATGGGCAATTGGTCAGTCGGCTGTCGTGCAGATTCTGGCGGCTTCCGTACTGATTTCAGCCTCGCTCGGTTACGGCTATTTGCGGCGTTCACAGGCGAATTTTACTCCTGGCCCGAAAATGGCTTTGATTCAGGGGAATTACCCGGCATCACTGGTCGCACGAGCCGACGATTCGGCCCCGATGTATGTCACACATATGCGAATGACGGGGATGTCGGTGGCTCATCGGCCGGATGTAATCGTCTGGCCTGAAACCATGTTCCGCTGGCCCATGTTTGATGTCCCTGCCGACTGGACCGATGAGAAACTGAAGTCGCTGAGAAATGGCCCGCCCGTCGCGGCCTGGCGCGATCAGACCATTCGCAAGACGTTGGCGGGGGAAGCCCAGAAAGCGGGCGCTGCCCTGATTCTGGGCCTGGAGTCGATTGTGCCGAGCGAAGAGAAGATTCTCCGACACAACTCAGCAGCTTTTGTAAGGCCCGATCTGGGAGTGATGGGACGCTATGACAAAATCCACCTGGTCCCTTTTGGTGAATATCTGCCACTGGCTCAGACAATACCGGCTCTGAAGTTCTTTCTGCCTCCCGAGATGAGAAACTCGTTTGGGCTCGATGACGGCAAATCGGCGGCTGTCTTTGAGTACGGCAAGTGGCGTATGGTCCCCGTGATCTGTTTTGAAGACACCGTGCCCCATCTGGTGCGGGATATTGTTGGCAGTGTCAGTGAGAAGGAGCAGGGTCGGCAGGTCGATGTCCTGGTCAATCTTTCAAACGATGGCTGGTTTCACGGATCGAGTGAACTGGAGCAGCATCTGATTACCGCAGCTTTTCGAGCGGTTGAAACACGAACACCACTTGTTCGAGCAGTGAATACGGGGATTTCGGCATTCATCGATGGCGATGGGGCGATTCTCGAGCCAGAGGTCTATCTTGATGGTGATCGGTTGGGAAGAACCAGCCCGCGCGACCCGAAAACCGGTGCCTGGCTGAAGCAGGTCAACAGTGCTCAGATCCGCACAGTTCCACTCGATGACCGCACCAGTTTCTATGTGCAATATGGCGATTGGTTCACCGCCTTGTGTGGGTTGCTGGTGGGAATACTGCTGGCAGCCGAGTTCGTCAGCCGCTGCCAGACCTGGAGGCAGCGAAAGGCGTAACCGATCTTTCCCGATTCGGCAGAACGACATAAAACACGGCATCGGCCTGTATCAGGAGTGATGCCACATGTCCTATTTCGTTTCAATCTGCCTCATGACTGCCCGCAGTTATGGCAGAGTCATGATTCTGTGCCTCGTTCTGGCAATGACTGGCTGTGCAAAAGCCCCGCAGGATGCCAAGACAGCCACTGATTCCTCTGAGAAGGCTTTTGTCGTCTCACCGTTGACGGCTTCCGGCGGCCCGGCTGGTGCTGCCGACTTCCCACCCGATGATGGATCTGCTGCTGCGATGCCATCAACTTCTGATGGCCCGATTCTGCCAGATCTTCCCGTACAGTCAGAACCTGCGATTGCCGGCAATGAACCCCCACCCTTTCCTGCCGAAGAGCCAGGAAAGGAAGTGCCGGGTATGGAAACTGTGACTGTCACCGTGAATGGCAAAGCCGCCATCGAACCCAAAACGATCGAGTTTGGAGAATTTGATCCATCCCAAGGTGTTGCTCGCGAGATCCAGCCCCGGCCCGCGATTTCGCCAACAGCCCGGCAATCTTCCGATAGTGGATTTACCCGTGAAACCATCTACTTTGCGACCAATCGAAAACGCACGGGTTCAACCAGTGCCAAAGAGGCATACAGTTCCCATCGAGGCGAACTGCAATGGGGAATGTGCCAGGTCAGCATTCCTTACAAGCATAAGCCCGGCGAAATGGAATCGCCCAAATGGTACCAGTGGAGTGAAGATCCCAAGCAGCACATTATCCTGATGGAGCCTCTTGAACAGCTTTCGGAAGCCAATTGGATGACTCGAATTCGACAGAAGCTGGCGGGTGCCAGCTCGAGTGAGATTCTCGTCTTTGTGCATGGCTACAACGTCACTTTCGAGAATGCGGTTCGCCGGACGGCTCAGCTTTCCTACGATCTCAATTTCCCGGGGGCGGCCGTCTGCTTCAGTTGGCCGGCGGGGAACAGCATGGTTTATACGACTGACTGGACCAATGCGGAATGGTCGTTGCCGCATTGCCTGCATGTTCTCAAGCAGTTGGCTTTGTTTTCGAGGGCCGACAAGATTCATATTGTCGCTCACAGTATGGGGAGCCGAGTGGTGACTTTTTCGCTCAAAGAGCTGCTGCGCGAGTTGCCAGTACTCGATAACCAGCCGCTCTTTAATCAGGTGGTGCTGGCGGCTCCTGATCTCGATGCTGAGATCTTCCGCACGCAGATCGCACCGGCAATTCAGAAGGCCTCCCGCAGGCTGACGATTTACGCTTCTGAGCAGGATCTGGCTTTGAAGCTCTCTCAAGGACTGAATGGTGGCACTCGACTGGGAACGGCCACACCTGTCTCATTGACGACGACGGGCTTCGAGTGGATCGACTGCATCGATGCCACGGCGATGAGTCAGGAGCCCATGATGACCTTACAGCATGCGTATTACGGCGATTCGCCGCGTATGATCAGTGATCTGCGCAGAGTGCTGGCTGGTGAGAATGCCACAATGCGGGGACTTGTCTGTGAAAAACCCGGACTCTTTCAGATTCGTTGAGGCCGGGCTGATCTAAGGGGATTTGAGTAAGCCACTCGCCTGCAACACAGCCGTTTGAACGGCCAGATCGTGGGCGTATGAGTAATCGCTCGGCTTTTCGCCCCGGATGATCTTCGCCATATCGGCGGCATCTCCGACATACCGGCCGTACTTAGGGAGTTCGATCTCCTGCACACCCTTGCGATAGACCTTTCCAGTATCGGGATCAGTCACTGACTCAGCCAGAGAGAGCCGGACCGAGGGATTATCGAGTGGTTGAATGTGGAAGGTTCCTCGTGTCCCGCACACAGTGACATGTCTGCGGGCAAAACCTTCCACTTCCACGCCTGTCGAGCGAATGGTGGCAGTGGCTTTGGGGTATTCGAAAACCGCCAGCATGTTATCGATCAGACGATCTTGACCAGTGACGACCTGCCTCGAGAACGACGTGATGCGATCAGGTTGCGGAAGAACATTCAGCACCAGATCAATCACATGGCAGCCGAGTTCGAACATGATCCCGCCAGGATAGGCTCCCAGTTGCTCGCGAGTGCGGGGATCGAGGACTTTACTCATGACGGCGTGGACTTCAAAGATCTCGCCCAGCCAGCCTTGCTGAATAAACTTCTTGAGAAGTAAATAGCCCGGGTTATAGCGAAACATATAGCCCATCTGCACCAGGAGGGATTGCCGCTCGGCGTTTTGCAGAATCCGGCGGTATTGTTCGAGAGATTCTCCCGCAGGCTTGTCGAGATGCACATGTTTGCCAGCGGCAATACACGCTTCCGCTTGATCCAGCAGGTAACGAACTTCGGTCTCGATCAGCACTGCCTGCAAGCCGGGCTGGGATAGAAGTTCCTCGCGAGTCATCCAGGGGAGATCTCGAAAAGCCGGTTTGTTCTGAGCCGCCAGCCTGAGTTTTTCATCCGGCTCAACAATTCCCACCACCTCGTAATCGGGCGAGTTGCGATAAACCGCCAGCTTATCCGCATGCGCATGCCCGACGCCGATCTGACCGATCTTGACGCGTGGTAATGGTGATCCGGGAGAGACATTGCCGTCCTTTGCTGTGGCCCGCGAGGACTGCGCTAACGCCATGCCAGTTGCAGCAGCCGCGCTTCCGAACCATTTCAAGACATCGCGTCGATCGAGCGTGAACATGGGATTCTTCTCTTCAGAGGATCTACTCTTCAGCGTCAAGCGGACGAATCTGGCTCGTGTGCGGCTGGGCTGTCAATTGGGTCACTGTCACATCCCAGTAGAGACCCTGTTCGAGTTGATACTCCTAATTCCGCCTTAACCCGAAAAAAAGCCCCTGCTTAACACATAGGTATCACTCTAGGCATTCTGATCATCATGAAGATGTTTTCGATAAAACAAGTGCGCAACATTTGCCTTAAGCTTGATTACTTTTAGAAGTTAATCTGCCATGATCGACTCGCTTTAGTAGCTTCTCAGCAATTCGCTTGAGTGTTTGTGCGCAATACTCTTCACTTCTCTCAATAATCATCCCTACAAGCTCTAGCTGGCTAATTTCGTCGATTGCTAGCTTATAGTCTGCTTTTCTTACTTCCCCACCGACTGTGAATTCAATCGACAGGCCTTCCCGATCCCATGAAACAGAATGCACATTACATATTTCTCTGTATACCGAATCCGGGAATCCATGTTGGTACTCATAAGCTGCCTGTTTTGATTTGTTCGCTCTTCGAAGAACCTTTATTGCCATGGAACACTCTTAAAATTAATTTGAAGCGAGGCTCGTTGCGTGGAAACAGTAATGAGGTCGATCTTTAAGCTCTTGAACAAAACTAGTAAATACACTCTGTGTATTCAGTTGAAGTTCCTTGCTTTGGAGAACTTGTTTCATGATGCTCACTCATCCGTCACGCAGCCCTCGCTGGCATTCTTGACATTCTTAATGTACTTGTACAGTGTGCCGCGGGTGGCGAGGTAGGGTGGGGCGACGAAGGCGGCTTTGCGGGCCTGGTAGTCGGCTTCTGTCCAATTGACGTCGATGCTGTTTTTCTCGGCGTCGATGGTGATGATGTCGCCGTTTTTCACGAGGGCGATCGGGCCACCTTCCTGGGCTTCGGGTGTCACGTGGCCGACGATGAAGCCGTGAGAGCCACCACTGAAACGACCGTCAGTCAGCAGTGCGACATCGCTCCCTAGACCGGCTCCCATAATGGCGGAAGTCGGGGTGAGCATTTCGGGAAGACCTGGCCCACCCTTAGGCCCTTCGTAACGGATGATGATCACATCACCCTTTTGAATTTCGTTGTTTTCCAGCCCCTTGAGCATCGCTTCTTCCTGATCGTAGCAGCGAGCGGGGCCCTTGAAGACTAACCCTTCCTTGCCAGTGATCTTGGCGACGGCCCCTTCAGGACAGAAATTGCCTCGCATAATGCGGATATGGCCAGTCTCTTTGATGGGTGTTTCAATCGGCACAATCACGCGCTGGCCTTCCGCCAGACCGGGGAGTGGCTCCAGATTCTCTGCCAAAGTCTTGCCTGTCACCGTCAGGCAACTGCCATCCAGCAAGCCTTTTTCGAGCAGATATTTGAGAACCGCGGGAGTTCCACCCACGTTGTGCAGATCTTCCATGACATATTTACCGCTCGGCTTGAGATCAGCGATAAAGGGAATTCGGTCCGAGACAGACTGGAAGTCGTCGATGGTGAGCGAGACGCCAATCGCGCGAGCCATCGCAATGAGGTGGAGAACAGCGTTTGTTGAACCACCAGTGGCCATAATGGTGACCATGGCGTTCTCGAAAGCTGCTCGCGTCATGATATCTGAGGGCTTGATATCCTTTTCGAGCAAAGTGCGAATCGCCTTGCCTGCGGCCAGGCATTCTCCCATTTTGAGAGGATCTTCAGCCGGGATCGATGAACTGTAGGGTAATGACATTCCCAAAGCTTCGATCGCACTGGCCATCGTGTTCGCGGTGTACATGCCGCCACAGGCACCGGCACCGGGACAGGCATGTTCGATGATTTCCTGCCGCTCTTCGTCGCTCAGTTTGCCGGCGAGGTATTCACCATAAACCTGGAAGGCGGAGACAATATCGAGCTTGGGATGTCGTGGAGTACAGCCTGCGCGGATGGTACCGCCATAAACCATGAGGGATGGGCGATTGAGTCGAGCCATAGCCATGATGCAGCCAGGCATGTTTTTATCGCAACCGGGAAGGGAAATGTTGGCGTCGTACCACTGGGCGGACATCACGGTTTCGATGCTGTCGGCAATCAGATCGCGCGACTGCAGCGAGAACGACATCCCATTGGTGCCCATCGAGATGCCATCGGAAACGCCAATGGTGTTGAATCTCATGCCGACCAGACCGGCGGCTACAACGCCTTCTTTCACCTTGTCAGCGAGCTTATTGAGGTGCATGTTGCACGGGTTGCCATCGTACCACACGCTGGAAATGCCAACCTGGGCTTTATCCATATCTTCGCGGCTCATGCCTGTGGCGTAGAGCATGGCTTGAGAGGCACCTTGCGAGCGTGGCTGGGTGATTCGTGACGAGTACTTGTTGAGCATGGGATAACCGTTAATTCATCTGGAGATCGTGAAGAGATTGAAGCAATACAGGCTGTCATCAACTATTGAACAAGGTCGCTGGGGTGAGGTACGCGGTCAACTTTGGGAAGCACGCGAGGTACATAAATGGTCGTGTAGGCTTCGGCAAGGCGATGGGCATCCAGGGCGGTTTGAGATTCCCAGTGTTCATTGAGGATAAAGACTTTCGAGTCATTCTTTGACTGATAGACTTCGAACCGCAGACAGCCGGGCTCCGCCCGCGAAAGCTCGCCCTGCTTCTGGAGCAACTGGCGGATCTCGGGAACATCTGCGGCTTCGCGGACTGTCAGAAGAACATTGACGTAAATCATGCTAACTCCGCCGAATCATCATGGGTGACTGAGAGCTGGCCGACAGGAGCAACCGTCTGGCTGGAAGTCCTGAGGCAATCCATCGCTGAAAGTTCGTGGAATGTAGCATAACGGCCGTCTTTGTGTTTCGCTGCCACTGTGACGAAGTTGATCATGTGTCAATTCGTACACCACGGCTGTACTACGGCTTCAAAACGGTCCAAGACTGCCAGAAATTCTGCGGCGTGGATCGGTCAATAATCTGCCTTTGTTCATCATAGCGGCTAAACGCGATTTGACTTGGCAGGAACCGACATCATAATGATTGCGCACGTCTACGTTTTGAAATCAAAACGCACAGTGCGACAATGATTGTTAATCTAAGTGATACACCGACGAATCTTCGGGATTCGGGGCGCAACAGATAAACAGAGAGAATCCCATATGGCCGCTGGCTGGTTGTCTCGAAATGAGTTTCGTCAGGCTGCTGAATTCCCTGATTTGCCGGAATTTTCCGTGTGGCAGCAGGAGGTTTTTCAGTTACTTCCGCGGGTGACGTCTGTCGATGCATTCGGGCGGGAAGTCGCGGCACGACTCGCCGGCCTGCTGGGGGTCAGCTATGTCGCCATCTGGCAAAGATCACCTGCCTGGGCCTCGATGGTTCAATACGGCCGACTGGCCAACGATGATCTGCCCCAGAGCCTGATGATCGAAGCACTCGACCGTGATGCAGCGACGATCGGTGTTCAAGCCAGTGGAAGCTGTCTCGTCGCCCCCTTGCCTCAGGAAGATGGGCTGTCTTCATTGGGGACGGCTGTCCTTGTCATCCATGGCAAAAACCTGCATGAAAAACATTTGCCGGCCGCGCTGTTCGCTGCGCAAACGTTCGCGACCGCGCTGGCCGTGTGCCAGAAAACGATCAAGGCACTCGATCGAGCCGAAAAGCTGCGCGAGATTCTTAAGCTGGCTGCACAACTGGCCAATGAGCAACAGACAGAGAAACTGCTGACGAGAATTGCCGAGGAAGCGACCCGACTGCTCGACTGCGATCGCGCCAGCATTTTCATTTGGGATCGCGAACATCACGAAGTGATTGCCTGCCCTGCACTGGGTGTCGAAGGGGGTTCACTTCGACTTTCTGACAAAGTTGGTGTGGTGGGAGAAGTCATTTCCAAGGTGCAGTTAATTCGTGTGGACGACGCCTATGCTGACCCGCGATTTCATCGCAAGGTGGATGCCTCCAGTGGCTATAAAACCAGCAATCTCCTCTGCGGCCCTTTGCGCGATCTCGATGGCAAAGTTCTCGGCGCTTTTGAAGTCATCAATCATCGGCAGGGCCCCTTTTCACAGGAAGATGAGACCACACTTCTTGACCTGTGCATTCAGATTGCAGCGGCCCTGCAGAATACCAGAGAACGCGAACTGCTTGTCACATCGAATCGTCAACTGACGGAGCAGGTCTCGCGTGGGGTCCACATCGTTGGCGAAAGCCCGGCCATCGTCGCGATGCGGAGTACCATCCGCCGCCTGGCGGGAACCGATCTTCCAGTCCTGATCCTTGGGGAAAGTGGCACGGGGAAAGAAGTCGTGGCTTCTTCGCTGCATTACCAGGGATCGCGGGCTGACCGGCCATTTATTGCTGTCAATTGTGCAGCACTCACGGAAACACTTCTCGAAAGCGAACTCTTCGGGCATGAGCGTGGGGCGTTCACCGATGCCCACGAGATGCGGCGAGGCAAGTTTGAACTCGCAGAAGGGGGCACGATCTTTCTCGATGAAATTGGTGATCTGAGTGCGGGTGGTCAGGCCAAACTTTTGCGTGTGCTGGAGCAGAAAGTGATCACGCGTGTGGGTGGTTCGCAGACGATTCCGATCAATGCCCGCGTGATTGCCGCCACCAATGCCCGACTGGCGGAAGCTGTGCGCGCGAAGAAGTTTCGCGAGGACCTCTACTTCCGGCTCAATGTTGTGACGTTAGAAATCCCACCGTTGCGCGAGCGAGCGGACGATATCCTGCCTTTGGCCGAATATTTTCTCGAACAGTTTGCTGTGCAGGCCCGTCGAGGAAAGATGCATCTGTCGGCGGAAGCCAGACGCCGCCTGCAATCGCATGCCTGGCCCGGCAACGTGCGTGAACTGCGGAATCTGATGGAGCGTGTCGCTTTTCTGGCACCGGCTGAGCGGATTGAAGTTGAAGATCTGGCCTTCATACTCAGCCCAGAGCGCGACAGCTTTCATGAGCCATCGCTCGATATGGGCCTTAGTGAAGCGACGAACTCCTTCCAGCAGGAATACATCCGCCGGGCGATCAAACGCGTGCGGAACAACATGAGCGAAGCAGCCCGACTGTTAGGCCTGCACCGCTCGAATCTGTACCGCAAAATGCGGCAACTCGATATGGCGGAAGCGGGGGATGAGGATGAGGATGAGTAACCGAATTTATGATAAAAAAAATTCTGCAAGCGCACCTTAACAATTAATAAAGATCGTTAATTTCAATGGCTTATTTCACAGACCTTTTTACTGTAAACACATACGAAGCGTTCCTGAAATCACCACGTGGGTTTTCGGGATTTCGCGAATCACAGCAGAGGATGGCAGATCGACTAAAGCCCGGGGATAAACTTCTCTGCTATGTCAACGGTCTATCGCGGTGGGCAGCAGTGCTTGAGGTTTTGGGCAAGGCCTTTATCGACCGCACCCCTCTATTCATCGAAGACAACGACCCTTTCGCCGTACGAGTTCCCGTTAAGACCATTTGCTCGCTTCCACTGGAAAATGCGATACCCATTCGCACGGATAACATTTTCGACAATCTCAGTTTCACCAAGGGAAAGGGGGACGGATACTGGCTGGGGCCCCTTCGACGCAGTTTGCAACACATCTCCGATGCCGACGGCCAACTCTTGGAAGCTGCGCTGATGGAACAATTGGCCGTTAAGAGGACGTATCCCCTTGACCAGAAAAAGTTCGATCGACTTCAAGGAACGACTGTCAATCGCGCAGACGGAGCAGTGACCGTGACAGTCCCCGACGATGAAACAGAAGTCACACCGCTCAAAGGAAAGTCAGATTGGGAATCAATCAGGATGCAGGCAGCGATTGCCAAGTTGGGCGAGGAGATGGGTTTTCGTATCTGGCTTCCAAAAAATGATCGGAGTGCAGTCTGCGCGAACTGGAAACCTCAAGCAGGTACACTGATCGACGTTCTACCATTGAACTACGATCATGTGACAATCGCCACGATAGAACAGATTGATGTGCTCTGGCTTAAGGGACGTTCCATCAGAAGAGCTTTCGAAGTCGAGCATACGACGGCGATCTACTCGGGAATTTTGCGCATGGCAGATCTTTTGGCCTTACAGCCTAATATGAATATCTTGCTCCACATCGTTGCCCC
>VFQR01001293.1_pt1 | contig 20078 bp, 9 predicted proteins | sample 3512321 | NCBI WGS metagenome assembly VFQR01 (sample SAMN10412374, study PRJNA504923) | tailings metagenome | isolation source: Relicate 3 Philex TSF1 revegetated site | place: Philippines: Tuba, Benguet | collected 2017-08-29
CTATTCGTCTCCAAAATGGCATTCGCGATTTAGAATACTTAGGTATCCAAAAACCATAAAGGGTTTTAGAATACAAAGTCTACTAAATCAGGGGTGTGATTTAGTAGACTTTGTCTCATGCTATAAGATTAGAAACATAAAGATAATGCAACTTTATGAGTTACTAAGAAAAGAGGAGCTGGATAAAGAAAGAAAAATAGGAGAAAAGCCAGAGATAGTCCTAAAACAATCGCGGTGGATTTAGATAAAGCAGTAAAAGAAGACCAATCATTTGGCACTTGAAAATACATGATTTTTACTATTCGAATATAATAAAAACAACTTAAAACGCTAGTTAAAACCGCTACTATTGCAAGCACATATTGAGAAGCGCTAACAGCTGCAAACATTAAAAAAGCTTTACTATAAAATCCGGCTAATGGGGGTATACCAGCTATAGAAAACATGGTTATAGTTAAAGTTATAGCAAGAAGAGGATTTGTTTTTCCTAACAAAGCCAAATCAGTGGTATATTTAACTCTTTTTAAAGAGGCGTCACCATTCTGGGCAGTTGGTATCAACTCTCTGCGTAAAGTGGACAAGATGATAGCAAATAAACTAGTGGTCATCACTATATATATTACTAAATAAACCAATAAAGCTTGAAATCCTTCAACAGTACCACAACAAAAACCAACTAAGATATATCCTACATGAGCTATAGAGCTAAAAGCTAAAAGACGTTTTATTTTGTTCTGGGATAAAGCGGCTAATGCTCCTGCTACCATGGAAGCTAAGCTGGAAAAGATTAAGATGCTTTGCCAAGCAAGAAACAAGTCATAAAATGAGGATAGGAACAATCTCATAAAAACTGCTAAAATAGCAGTTTTTGGTACTATAGAGAAGAAAGCAGTTACTGCAGTAGGAGCCCCTTCGTAAACATCAGGTGCCCACATATGAAAAGGCACGGCTGTTAATTTAAATAGAAAAGCCACTAAGATAAATAAAATACCTAATTCACAAGCACGTAAAGAAGAAAAAGTCATCAACAGATCTTCTCCACCTGATGTTAAAATAATGGCTAATTCAGAGAAATTTGTGACTCCAGTAAATCCATATATTAAAGAGCAACCAAATAATAAGATACCTGAAGAGAAAGCTCCTAATAAAAAATATTTAACACCTGCTTCTGTAGAGAATTCCGAGTCGCGTTTCAATGCGGCCATCACATAAAAACATAAGCTTTGTAACTCAATAGCTAAATACATTGAAATAAAATCCGCAGCGGAAACTAAAAAAAGCATACTGCTTGTTGAAATCATAATGAGAATCATAAATTCGAAACAATTCATGCTCTCCTCTTGAATATATTGAAATGATATAGATATAGTCAAAAAAGCGGCTATTAGAACTAAAAGTTTTAAAAAAAATGTAGATTCATTTATAACCAAGCTATTATAGAATATTACAGCTTTAGTTATTCCGCTGTTATTATATAAAAGTAGTGTAAAAAAAAAAGCAAGTTGACTAAGCAATGCTATATTCCCAATTAGTATTGGATATTTGTTTTGTTTACGCGCAGAATAAATAACACCGTAAACTAAAAGAACAAGTGAAATCAAAACAACAAAACTTTCAGGAAGAATTGCTTTAAAATCGTTCTCAAATAAGAAAGCTATAAAATCGTGTCTTTCACTAATTTCTAATTGATTCTCAATAAATATTTGATTATGCATACCATTTTCATTCCAATAAAATTATACTATCCCATGTTGCATCCCAAAAACTCTTAGGGGTTTTAGAGTACTAGGTATCCAAAAAGCCTTAGGGCTTTTACAAGACTATTCGTCTTTAAAATGGCATTCGTGATTTAGAATACTTAGGTATCTTATAGTACATTCGTACTATAAAAAACTCAAGTTTCCAAAAAGCCTTAGGGCTTTTAGAAGACTATTCGTCTCCAAAAGCAGATACGTTTTTTAGAATACTTTGTATCAAAAAAAATATACGCATTTTAAATTTTTATCTCTATGCTTTATCTTGCATAATTCTAAGAGTAAGGAAAAACAAGAATAAAAGAACTAAGTAATCTTCCATTTATGTTATTCATTTGATATCAGAAAATACAAACCATTATAAGACCCCATATTGTTTCTTTTGCCTTGTAAATATTATACTAGTACAATTACAAGATTTTACTGATAGCTTTATAAGAAAATAATTGAGTTTGTAAAATAGCCACAATAAATAAGATTTTTAGTTTTTTATAAGTGGTTTTTAAATTTATACATTCTGCAGGATTCGAACCTGCGACAAACAACTTAGAAGGTTGCTGCTCTATTCCGGCTGAGCTAAGAATGTAAAAAATTAATCATTTATTTTGCTTGATTTTGCGATTATTTTAATAAGAGAAAACGAGATAAAATAAGGTAAAATAATATGATATGATTGAACATTCGATTTGCATTGCAAATCGATCAGCTTTCAATTTAAATTTTTATTTTTCTAAAAAACATACGTGTTTTTAAATTATCGATTTATATTATATTTGCGAATGTAAATCCACCAGCAAATCAATTTGAATGCCATGCAAATGCAATATAATCACACAATTAATCAACTTTTGTTTGCTATAAAGGGATTTTTTAAATAGATAAAATGCTCACTATCGGACTTGAACCGATAACTCAAAAAAGAGTACAGATTTTAAGTCTGTTGTGTTTACCAATTTCACCAAGCGAGCTTTTTGTTCTCTTACACTCACTGGTAACACAAGTTTCAAATTAGATTCCTGTTTTTTTATTAAAAAACAGAATCTAAAGATTCATTGTATTTGAAACTTGAGAATTAAAGCAAAATTGAGTGAATTATAACTACAGAGTTTTTGTTGCCATAAAAAGAAAAAAGTGAATATTCTTATTTACAAATGATTAGAAATCGGTTATATACTACTTGAAAACATATCAAAACTGTTGCTATGTTTTTACCAAGTATAAGGTATAATCTTTAATTCCATTTATTAATAGCACATTCCAAAACCCCTTAGGGGTTTTAGAAGACTATTCGTCTCCAAAAACCCTTAGGGGTTTTAGAATACTAGGTATTTTAAAACACACACGTGTTTTAAAATATAACATATCCATCGATTTCAATAATGTGTCTATGTAATTATATCGAGTTATTTTTAAAAAAAGAAAGACTTTTTTTTATTTTGTTTGCATCAATAGAGAATTTATTAGAGTCACGCTGACGAGATAAGAAAGTAAGGACTAGAGATTGAATGCTCTCAGCTACAAGTTTCTGTAAGCGTTGCTGTAAAGTGCCTCTAGAAGCAGATAAAAAAGAGAGCTGAGATTGAATAGTGCTTATAAACTGATTACTGCATTGTGTCCCAGCAGATCCAGTAGATAAAGCTAATTCCGATTGAGTGAATTGAGATAATTGCAATAAAAGTGCTTTTAAATTTGCTATTTTTTTATGCTCTTGAGATAATTCTTTTAAGCACTCTTCTTTTAGATCTAATAAATTTTGCAGTTCTTTTTGTATTGTTAAACTTCTTTCATTTAGAGACTCTGTAATAGTATTGCCAAAATAATGAAAGCAAAATAAAATAAAGGTAAAAAAGCTTAATGCTACCAAAGTTTCCTCATTATAAATGATGATGTTTTTAGAGCTGAAAACAGAGAACACTAGAAACAAAACCAGATACATTCTTATTTTTTTAGTATTCAACATAGAGATTCATTGTAATATGTTATCGCATTTTCATACATTTCTCTATAATATTAATCTCGATTTACTGTGTAAAAGTAAAAACCTGAAATATTAGTGAAAGCAATCCTTTTTTAATAAAAAAGGTAGAATCTAAAGATTCTTATAGTACATTACTAAAACACCTAAGGGTTTTAGAATACTCAGGTATCTTATAGTACATTCCAAAATCACTCTCGTGATTTAGAAGACTATTCGTCTCCAAAAACCCTTAGGGGTTTTAGAATACTCAGGTATCCAAAAAGCCTTAGGGCTTTTAGAATACTTAGGTATCCAAAATGGCGAATGCCATTTAGAAGAATAAATTCTCCAAAAACCCTTAGGGGTTTTAGAAGACTATTCGTCTCCAGAAAGCCTTAGGGCTTTTAGAATACTCACGTATCCAAAAGTTGATTCGCCATTTAAACTACTGTGTATCAAAAAGAAGTTGATTCGCTATTCAGGATCGATTAGAATGGCGTTGTGTTGATCGGTTAAGGCCTTGAGGCCTTCTGTGTGATTTACAATAAGCATTTTCCAGCCTCTTCCATCGGCTAGTGCTTTGAATAGCTGTGTCTTACCAGACTCACCTTCGCCAGCAACAACTAGAATGGTTGAATTGCACCCATTTTGTAACCAACGCTGGATCTCAGGTGTTAGTTGAAAATCTGAAAGTTGAAAAGGGCTAAGTTTTGTACTATCAGAAGACTTTTGTTCCTGTATTTCCGCGAGTTTGGCTTCTCGTTTAGCTTGGTTAATGGATTCAATAAAGTTGCTTGCATTGCGTATATCCGTACGCCGCAACAAGCGTTGCGAGCAGTTTTGTAAGAAATAATAGGTACCTTTAGCGCTGCCAAAAATGGGAGCAACTCGAATTATGTATCCTTCAACGGAGAGTTTCTCTTCGTTGACAAGGTTGCTAAAATTAGTTAAGTAATTGTCATCTTTAACTATATTTTTAGCAACCTTCTTATAGTTTCCAGCTTCCTGGTAATTTGCATGGAAGCGTTTATCGTCATTAAGGATGTCGAGGCGCTTAGGATTTCTGATGTTAAATTTGGTTTGGCTTTCGAGCAAGCAATAGAAAAGCTTGCCATTATCCTGATGCCGCTCCTCAACAATTAAATAATTTAAAAAGCCCAATTCTTTATCTTTTAGCTTACCTAAGATGGCTTCTTTAGTCAAACTTTCGGGCATTTGGCTGTAAGTCAAAAGAATTCGCTTGGCACAAATACGAAATCTCTTATTTTCAGAGGTTTTGGTTTTAGACATAAAAATTTATGATAATTAAGGACTAAGGTTAAATATTTGTACTAATATAAAGCGCGCAAGATGCGCGTTTTAAAAGATTGACAGTAACCTTAAAATTCCAAAATTTCGAATGTGATCTTAGATTATAGATAAAGATGCGTTATAAATGAAAAAGAAAATAAGAAATGGAAATTTATTTCTTATTCTTGCCTACTTTTTTTGATTCTTTCTTCTGTTGAGAAGTTGTTTGTCGGCTTGCTTGATAGGCAGCATTAGTCAAGTTACTTTTTTTATCAGCTTTAGATTCGGCGTCAAGGCGCTTACCACCTAAATTGTTTCCAAGACGCTTTTTTATACTTATCTTGTTTCTAGAATTATTAGTCTTACTAGAAGATTTTGATACAAAAGTTTTTTTTTGCAAAGATGCAGAATTCATTCTTTGTATAAGTGAATGTAAAAAGATTTTAGTAGACACATTTGTAAAGATACCTTGTACAGAAATACTATGAGACAAGCTTGTCTTACCTACAGAAGAAAGATAAGAAGAGTTTGTGTGTAAAAATTTTGTACGATTAGTCTGATCTACAAAATTTGATAACCAACTTTCAGTGGTTTGTAACATATCTTTAAAACTAGATTTTCCACTTTTTAGTGCATTTTCAATTACAGCATCTGCACTATCTGCAAGTTTTACCTTTTCTTGATTAATATCTGTAACACCCTGATGTGACTCATTTAATCTTAGTTTTCGATACTTAAGAATTCTGCTCATTTCCGGAATAAAAAATTTAAGAGATGCAATGTAAAATGTGAAAAAAAACACACACAACCAAAAAAACTGTGATAAAAACGAAACTTTATCTAATTGAGGCATAATTTATTATTTCTTAGATTAAAAACAAGCTTACCGGGGCCTTGTTATCTTATACAAAAAGCTATATCTATTTAAATTATACCAATCAAGTGTATAATGTCTATACCAATAAAATACAACATCAAAACAAAAATAAATAAAAACAAAAATAAATAAAACAAAAATAAAAAACCATGCAAGAAAAACTTGATATAGGGATGCCGGCAGTGCTTTCAATAAAAACCAAAATCTTATTTCTTATGCAAAAGAAGTCTTATCTTATTTCTTATTTCTTATATAAAAAAAGTCTTATAGCACACAGGTTTTATACTAGATTGAAACCTCTTGATATTTATATATATTTTTGCTTTTAAAAATTCTAATCGTTTTGTAACAAAATAGGTTATAACACTCTATATGAAATAGATTTTGTTTTTTTTGCTTGATCTTTAGATTCCGTTTTTTTTATAAAAAACTGGATTTAAAAATAAAACTAATTATAAAGATCCAAGAAACCACACGTGTTTTAGAATACTCTGTGTTGTGCTATAAAAAACTCATGTATCCAAAAACCCTTAAAAGTTTTAGAAGACTATTCGTCTCCAAAAAGCCTTTAGGGCTTTTAGAATACTTAGGTATCCAAAATGGCGAATGCCATTTAGAAGAATAAATTCTCCAAAAAGCCTTAGGGCTTTTAGAATACTTAGGTATCTTATAGTACATTCGTACTATAAAAAACTCAAGTTTCCAAAAAGCCTTTAGGGCTTTTAGAAGACTATTCGTCTCCAAAATTGCATTCTCAATTTAGAATACAAAGTATTCTAAATAGCATTTGCAATTTAGTAGGCTATGTTTCAAATTATACGTTAAGGAATTTAATGTATACTTTTCTTTTATATCTTTATACGCCTAAGCTTTTATACGTCTAGGCTTTTATACGTCTCGGCTTTTTATTATTTGTTTATAAGTGTGTAGAATGGGAAAGGTAGGATTCGAACCTACGTAGATCGATATCAACAGATTGACAGTAGATTAAGATATGCTAGAATATACAATTATATTCACCCTATTATAAAAAAGTATGTTATTAAAATAATTATTATTGCATTTATTTTGTAAAAGCATCTCGATTCTTTTTGCAGTTGTTATTTAAAACAACTGGATCTAAAGATCTCACGAATGTTATGCAAGTTTGTTCGGACTTGGTATCAAGATACCCAGCGCGCTAACACCTAATCACACCGGAATATTATGTAATATTCTGCAATATTCTAAGGAAAAACACTTTAATATCTCAGGCATTAATTAATTCTTTACAAATATTAATCTCTTCTCGAACTTTGCAAGCAAATCTCTCTGCACAAAGCTCTTTACACTTCTTTTTACATAAAAATCTATAAAAAAACTAACCACAAATCTATAGTATTTTACATTTAATGCAATTACACAATAAAAGCACAACAATAAAAACTTGGATTGTTATAAATATACCGAGTTTAGCTTTTTATAGTATCATGTCATTTTAATGCAATAGATTCTTTTTTTTTCTTATAATAAACTTGTCGGAATATATTTTATATTATAAAATTATATTATAAAACGATCCGAATGCGATGCAAATCGATTTGAATTCACTTTAAAGAATCTTCACATCCAAAACAATACCATTATTTTTAATTAAAGACATTGGGTAAAAGAGATAGAGTCTACTAAATTGCAAATCCATTTTGGGCACGGAGTATTCTAAAACCTTTAAGGATCTTTGTAGACGAATAGTCTTCTAAAACCTCTAAGGCTTTTTGGAAACTTGAGTTTTTTATAGTACGATACGGAGTATACTAAATCACGAATGTGATTTTGGAATGTACTATAAGATATCTAAGTATTCTAAATGGCGAATGCCATTTTGGATACCTAAGTATTCTAAAAGCCCTAAGGCTTTTTGGAATGTACTATAAGATACAGAGTGTTTAAATCACATTCGCTATTTAGAGAGCATTTACATAGAAGCTTATCTCTGTTAACAATAAAATTTGCTATCAAGAAGCTCTGTTATCTTATCTGATAATTAGCTTATTAATACATTTTGCTCTTTTAATTATTAATAATCAAAAATGGTTTGTTACATGGAAACTTTGGTTGACTTGTACATAAAAAAATATTCTAATTTAGGTGCTAAAATACCAAAATGAGAGGAATGTGTTCTAAAACACGAACGTTTTTTCGGGTAAATAAGATAGATTTTCTATTGTTTGTTTTATTATATTATTAAAAATCTAAGAAAAAGCATAGAAGAAAATCTAACTTTGCTAATAGATTAGAACAGTATAGTAACCATTTCAACCTGTAAATCAAAAATATTGAAATGTACAAAAAATAGAAATCTGAAAATAAGGAAAAAATACTAACTAAAATAAGTATATTTATTCACCAAATTGGTATAGCAGATAATTTGTGGGATATCTTTTCACCATACTAGAATTTTCCATTATTCTTTAACATACAAATAAGTGGTATATCATCTATAAAAAATCACTAAAGACTCTCATGACATAAAAAAAGTTTATGATTTTTTTTGGATACCTAATATTCCAAAACCCGTATGGGTTTTTGGAGACGAATAGTCTTCTAAAAGCCCTAAGGCTTTTTGGAATAAAAAGTTTTATCTGGTCCTTTCAATTCCAACGCGATTTTGAAAAAGATATACAACAAACTTAATATTTATAAAATAAGTAAGCATGCTACGGTTCTTTTATATGCCAAACAAATTATTAAGTTTAATAAATAATGTGTTTAAAATAACTAAGAAGTATTAAGTTAAAAAGTAAGCTTATAGGAATATTTTTCTTCAAGCCCTTTTTTATCACATCTGATGGATATATTATATCCTAATACAGATATTGTTTTTGGATACGTGAGTATTCTAAAAGCCCTAAGGCTTTTTGATACAGAATATTCTAAATGGCGAATGCCGTTTTAAAGTGTGATATTCAAGACAAAGTTTTCTAAAACGTTGATGTGTTTGTCTTGGATTCCAACACCAATTAAATAAAAACAACTTGCCTTGCATATCCTAAAAAAGGGTTTTATTTTTACTTACGTACAAGTCCTCTCAAAGCGCACTTTACAGTCTGTCGCCTTTAACCACTCAGCCACTTTCCCGTTTTCAATAAAGTTTCAAAAGATTTTTCAAAAATGACTAATAGTTCTTACAGTAATTAATAGTTTTTACACTTCTTATAAGTCAAAAAGAATTTAAAGAGGCCACATAAAAAGTAACAATAGTAGTATATATTTAAATTTTAATCTTTTATTTACCTGTTTCTTATATTATCCACCAACTAAAAGTTGCTTTTATTTGGTTTAATTAACTTTTTCATGGCAGGCTTTTTTTGTTTAAACAAATAACAGTAAACTTACTAAAAAAGTCTTGAATTTAGTAATAATAATAAAATATTAGGTAAGAGGCAGAATTGAACTGCCATTCTGAGGTTTGCAACCTCATACATTACCATTATGTTACCTTACCAATTTAGAAACCACGCTTTGATTTTCACTCACTTATTTCTGTACTTACACTATCTTCTACAATTACACAAGTGGTATAAAGGGGGTGCTGAGCTTTTTAAAAGCCCAGCACCCCGGTGATTCTTAGATTAAAATACAAATAAAATTAAAAAAGCCATCATAAGTGCAAATAAAGCGATTGCTTCTGTTAACGCGAATCCTAAAATAGCGTAACCGAATAATTGTTTAGTTAATGATGGGTTTCGAGCCACTGAGTTTATCAGCGATCCAAAAACTATCCCAATACCAGCTCCAGCTCCAGCTAATGCGATGGTAGCGCATCCAGCTCCTATTAATTTTGCTCCGTCTAACATAATTGATTCTCGTTAATTTTCATATAAAGACAAGGATTGCTATTTTTAGAGTTTTATTGCATATAAAAATTGCATATAAAAACAAGGACTGCTATTTTTTTAGAATTTTATTGCATATAAAACCAGGATTGCTATTTTAAATTATAGTTTTTATGGAAAAGGGATTACTATTTGAGTTAAATTAGAATTCCCATAAAAAAGGAGTTGGTATTCTAATTCAATAGTTGAAATCCTTTTTTTGCTATAACACGCATGATACGGAATATTCTAAAACACATACCTGGTTTTTGGAGACGAATAGTCTTCTAAATCACGAGAGTGATTTTGGAATGTGCTATAAGATACCTAGTATTCTAAAACTACTAAGGGTAGTTGAAATTGTGCTATCAGATTTTAGATCTTACTAATAAAAACAATGATTTTAAACTATCTTATATCTTGTTTTTTACTTTTTCGTGAGATTTTTTAAACAAAACGACCAAACGCTAGAATAAAAGTATTTATTTTATTTATTTGATGTAAAAACAAGTTATAAAAAATAGAAATAAAAGATAGTAACAATCTTTTGATATATCCTTTGGGGGAATTGAACCCCCGTTTCCGCCGTGAAAAGGCGATGTCCTAACCACTAGACGAAAAGGACAAGAGAGAAAAAGAGAGATTATATTTATTATTTATTTAAGAGTCAATAATTAAAAAAGAGAACTAAATAAACAATAGAGTTAAATCCATTACTTGCATGACTCCTGAAGGATATGGCGTATGTATAAATTACATACGCCATACCCTTCAAAAGCTTTGTATACAAAGAGTAAATACAAGTAATATAGAAAGAATAAGATTTTGATAAATCTACTGAATTTGTAACAAAATCGAAATAATGCCTTTGCCCTTGTTGAAACACAAAAAGCTAAATAGCAAATGCTATTTAACTTTTTGTGTTTTGACAATTTATTCTACAAAACCGCGCTAGCAATTATGTAAAAAGGGACAAAGATATTTATATTTCTATTGAGGTGGAAGTGTATCTTTTATTGATGGTATTTCTGAAAAAGTATGAAATGCTGGAGGAGAAGGTAGCATCCATTCTAATGTTGAAGAGATGCCAGGTACAGTTTGCCATGGATTTTCAGCACACTCTTGTTTTCCAGTTAATGTATGATATACTACATAAAAAAAGAAAATAGCCGCTAATAAAGAAAGATAGCTTCCATAACTAGCAATAGCATTCCAACCAGCGAAAGCATCTGGATAATCAGGTATACGACGAGGCATCCCTGCAAGCCCTAAGAAATGCATTGGAAAGAAAGTGATATTTACACCTAAGAAAAAGATCCAAAAATGAATTTGACCTAATATCTCAGAATATTGTAAACCAGTCATTTTACCAATCCAATAATAAAAAGCTGCAAATAAGGCAAACACTGCTCCCATAGATAATACATAATGGAAGTGTGCTACTACATAATAAGTATCGTGCAAGGCAATATCAATACCGGAGTTAGCTAAAATAACACCAGTTAATCCACCAATAGTGAATAAAAAAATAAAACCTACGGCAAAAAGCATAGGTGTTTTAAACTCAATACTTCCTCCCCACATTGTGGCTATCCAACTAAAAACCTTAATTCCAGTAGGAACCGCAATGATCATTGTAGCTGCTGTAAAATAAGCACGTGTATCAATATCTAAACCTACAGTATACATGTGGTGCTAAGTACATGTTCGCTTTCGTCGAACACAGGGACTCTATCTTCAAGTTTTATTATAAAAATAATTCTCTCATAAAATACAAAGCAATGTGAAAAAATAATTAAGCAATTTACTCTATACATATCCTCGGTATAGTACACGATAAATAAGCATAGAATAAATAAGCATATCCTCGGTATAAAATAGAATAGAATAGAATAGAATAGAAGAAAATAGAATAGAAGAGAACAGAATAGAAGAGAACAGAATAGAAGAGAATCGAATAGAATAGAATAAATAAGCATTTTTAGTTATAGCTATAGCTATAGCTTTTCAATTAATCTTTTTAATCTGTTTATAGATTTCTCTGTGTTGCAAGAAGCTTTAATGTCTTGTAGCTTATTAAAAATAGAACAAAAGCGAGTATAGCAAACTTTTTTTTTAGTTTTTAAAGGATATTTCTGTAGATATGCAATACACTTTAAAATACTTGCAGATCCGTAAAAAACTACTCTATACATATCATCTGACGGGGGTTGAGTCTTTGTTTTCTCTATGTACCCACAGGTAAAAAAAGATTGTATCTTTTCTAAAAGTGGTTTTTCATTCTTTTCATCTATTATAAAGCTAAAGCGTAGATAAACTCTAAAGCCAACTCGAGATGTTTTATCATTTTTACGGTATGCTGAGAAATATGCTTGAGCATCTATAAAACCAGTCAACCAAGAAGACTTATCAAAATCAATATCGGGTAAAAGTGTAGGACTTTTATATAATATTTTTAGCAAAGCATAGCTATTACGTACCTGTAGCCACTTTTGAAAACAATTATTTGTTTTCTTGAATAATAAATTGCCATTAAATATACAAATAAGCCGATCAATGTTCTCTCTATCAGCTACGATATATCTACCATACCCGTTATAGGTACTAACTTTACCAAAGCCTAAATTTTTACGTATCGAGTATAAAATTTTAATATCTTTTTGATTACTATTAATTATAAAAAAGAGTCTGTTCTTACTAACTATAAAGCTTGCATTTCCTTCACTAAACCCTATAAACCACTCTAAAAAAGGTTTATCTATTGTTTTTTTGTGTGAAACTTTGAATTGCTTGTAGTCTATAAAATTAAAACTTGTTTCGCGTATAGTCTCTGAGGATCCTAAATATGTTGTATAATTTTTTATATTCTGTATTTTTGGTATGTGTTTACAAGTATAAAAAGAAATGTTTTTATATTGTGTTTTCATATATATATTTAGTTTCCTGCTGATTAACCAATCTTTAAGATTTTACCAAATAATTAATAATATAATTAAAGGACTTAAAGCTCTAAGGAAGTTCCAGCATATAGCGAAAATTATTACCTTTTATTCACATAAAAGGGGACCCATACATGTATAAGCCCATACAATAAATCCTAAAATTCCAATACTTAACATGGCATAAACCATTCCTAAATATCCAAAGATAGGTTTTTTAGAAAAAGTTGACACAATATGGCTAATTATACCAAAACCAGGTAAGATTAAAATATATACTTCTGGATGACCAAAAAACCAGAAAAGATGTTGGAATAATACTGGATCTCCACCTCCTGCTGGATCAAAGAAAGTGGTATTAAAATTACGATCAGTTAATAGCATAGTAATAGCTCCTGCTAGAACAGGTAAAGATAATAGTAATAAGAATGCAGTTATTAAGACTGACCACACAAATAATGGTAGACGATGCATACTTAATCCAGGTGCCCGCATATTAAAAATGGTAGTAATAAAGTTAATAGCACCTAAAATACTACTAATTCCAGACAGGTGTAAGCTAAATATAGCTAGATCAACAGCTCCTCCAGAATGGCTGGCAATACTGCTAAGGGGCGGATAGATTGTCCAACCAGTTCCAGCACCTACCTCTACTAAAGCTGAGCTAAGTAAAAGCAATAAAGATGGTGGAAGTAACCAAAAACTAATGTTATTAAGTCGTGGAAAAGCCATGTCTGGAGCACCTATTAAAATTGGTACAAACCAGTTACCAAAACCCCCTATCATTGCAGGCATTACCATGAAGAAAATCATAAGTATGGCATGAGCTGTGATAATCACATTATATAATTGATGATTTCCTTGTAAAATCTGATTTCCAGGTTGAGAAAGTTCCATACGAATCAGTATCGAAAAACATGTTCCTAATAATCCAGAAAAGGCACCAAAAATTAAATAAAGAGTACCAATATCTTTATGGTTTGTTGAATATAACCATCGATTTATAAATGAAAGCATAAAAAATTTATACTATCTTTGTCGAAAAACGTTTTTTAGTAATATCCCTTATTTATAATATAACATTCAGCAGCACCCTTCTTTTGTCCCTTTGTTGCTTTAAACTTATAATTTATTATTATAATTTATTATAATTTATAATTTATTATAATTTATAATTTAAATTTAAAACCCCTTTTCTCGCTTTAAAACCTTGTTTTGGGTTTTGGGGTTTGAGTGCATCAATAACCATTTGTAAAAGCTTAAAAAATTGTGTGAAATAACATTTATTTTTACTAATTCATTTTTACTACATTATATTTAATAGAATTATAGTCAATATATGTAAATAATAAATGGAGATAACCGGAGTCGAACCGATGACTTTATGCTTGCAAAGCATACGTTCTACCAACTGAACTATACCCCCTTTTACTTGTTATTGCCTTTAGTCAGCAAGAGCAACAATGCGTATTTTTCAAATGAATGGTTATTGCGTATTTTCCAGATTAATAATTATAATTATTATATAAATTATAGAAATGTTAAATTCAAACAAAACCTTTGGCTTTGTCGAGATGCTAAACCACTGACCCGATTTAGCGGAATAAACCTCGAAAACAAGGTTTTTTAACAAAAGGCTTTATCTCCATCAAAACCTTGTTTTGATCTCGACTAGGGAACAAAGAGACAAAAGTACAAAATAAGATACAATAAAAAAAGCAACGGAGGAAATGGGATTCGAACCCATGGTATAAATTAAAAATATACGTATTAGGATAGCTTGCACTTTTGCAAATGCACCCCCCTATTGAACCGTGCGTGCGCCTTTCAACGCACACGGCTCTTAGATATATTAATTTAAAATCAATTCTACTTTTTTATACTTAGAGGTAAATAATGAAAAACAATACATGGAATTGATTAAAAAAATATTATCTCTATTTCATAGCATTTCAACTGATTTGCATCATAATCGTGACGATTTTTAGATCCAGTTGTTCTATTCGTCTCCTAAAAGCCCTAAAGGCTTTTTGGAGACGAATAGAACAACTGCAAAGAGAATCAAACTGTATTTATTTTATAAATGCAAAACGAGTATAATTATACAAACTTAATAGATTTAAGCATTTTTTCAGCATAAAATAAGAAATAATCAAATATTTAATATTTAAGAAATAATCAAATATTTAATATTATATCTATTATAATTAGCCTTTATAAAAAAAAGCATGTTTGTAATATAAAATTTAGAAATTTATGAAATAGTCTTTAACCCAAATATGCTTTATAATTCCTTTCGAAAAAACATCTCCTTTACTTGTGCTTTATATCTTTTTATTTTTGCCAGAATTATCTTTGTCAAAAATATCAATTTTGACAAAGTCTTTATTTCGATTACTTGATAACCATTTAATTGTTATTCATATTTTTTCAAAACTTTTAAAATAGATCAAAACAAGATTTTGAAAAAGGAAAAAACTAAGAAGGTAGCAAAAGTGGCACAATTTATAAAAAAAATGCATTACAAAAGATATAAAATCAAGAAAACAGTTGAAATCTTATTTAAAGAACCATAACATAAGTTTGTTTCTTATAAAAATAAAAAACCTTTTTATTCTTATAACACATTTTTATGGCACCTTATAATATAGCATTCGCCATTTAAAATATAAAGTTATCGTTCTATAAAAATAAAAAGTTTGATGCCTTATATTATTATCAACTGAGAGAACATTTTGGGTTTAACGGGTTCTATAAAACACACTTAATATTTTAAAGATATGGAATTCTCAACTATACTCCGTTGGCTATGACACAAAATGTTTTTACTAAGAGATATTTCAACTCTTTGATAGCATATAAGAATTTATTTCGATTAAGAACCGAAACTGGGAATTTATTAAAAAAGAAATAGATCTCTTAGAAGGCTATCAAAGAGAATTATTTACTCTATCATCTTTTTATCCCACCTTTGTTCGCTAAATAGCGAGTCCCATTTAGGTATCGACAAAGAATCTTTTACTCAGTTAGAAAAACAATTGTATCTTAATAAAATCACGATAATGTCAAAATCAGAAACATTATATCAACCAATATTTTTTGTTATATCATAAATTATAAAAAACAATAAAATTTATATATAAAAAACAATAAGATTTATAAGTTATAAAAAACAATAAAATTAATAAAACATGTCTTTCAACACTGAATGTTTATACAATTATTAAGTAAAATACTGATACATATTATATTACTGATATATATTATATCAAACAAGATTGAATCCACCTGTTGAAACCGAGCTTAAACTGGCTATTGCAATATTTATTCTTATTAATTAGTATATTAAAAACAACTATTTTATATTTACTATCTCACTCATATTTTTAATTGCACTTATAGCGTTTATTATGTAAATGCTAAGAATACCAACTAAAAAAATCAGACATTTTTTTTTGTTGCGAAGCCTCTACGTTGATTTATTACAATTGTTCCTTACTTTAAAGAAAGTTGATAGCATTGTTTTATTTTGTTATATCGATTAAAGCTTTGTAAAAGCAAGATTATAAAACAATTTAGTAACTTTTCTTTTCCCGAATATCGTGATACTAGTTAGTAGCATCAAATTTATTTTTTTTGTTTTTTCCTTATTAATTTGTTTGCTTCGATAAAAAATATTGCTTTTTAACTAATACAAGAAGAATAAAAAGCATTTTTAATTATCTATTGCACAACTCTAAACAACTAAAATCCAATAAGTATTAACTAAAGCTTCGATGTTAGATTACTCTACAACATCGTTTAGATGGGAAAAAAAGGTGATTATCTTAATGTGGAATTTCACCACGTTGTGTTTTATAGCTTACCGCCACACTGATTTAGCAAACCAATGCCTTAAGCCACTCAGCCATTCCTCCTAATAATGTAAAATTTGGATGTTATGTTATGTTATGTTATGTTATGTTATGTTATGTTATAACACACATGTACATAACAAAAAAATTATGATACAACATTAAAAAATAAAAAAAGCCATTACAATCATAAACTATTGGGCATAATAGGACTTGAACCTATGGCCATCAGATTAAAAGTCCGATGCTCTACCAACTGAGCTATATGCCCTTCTTATATGTTTGTTCGATTCTTTTTGTTTTTTTCCTAAAATAAAGCATAAATCCAGCTATTCTGTTTTAATATGCTAACGCGAATCAATCAGAAGAATTGACTGAATCTAAAGCTCAATAAATTTTTGTATTCTTTTGTTTTAGTATTCTTTTGTTTTATTGTCTAGAGGAGGATTTGAACCTCCGACACAAGGAGTTGAGGCAAATTTGTAAAATAAAAAGAGTCAGCTTAATGAAAAAAAATAAATGTATTCACTATCAATAAACTAAAATCACGTTTAAATCGGAAAACGGGTATCACGAGATAAAGCAACTTTAACAGAATCTTAGTCTTTTTTCTTTATTTTTATTAAGTTATTTTTTATTAAAAAGCTGATTTTATAAAAACTGACAAACTTGCGCTACATTGAACCAGGCATGCAACTTTTACTGCACATGGCTCTTTAAATAAAACAATATTGAGTGATAAGATTTAGACACTATAAAATGTTTTATTATAAACCTTTCTTCCTTTAAATCTTGTTTTAGTATTAACTATGTAAAATTTAAGTCAAGTTTAATTCAAAAACAAAACAAACAAGTACTATAAAGATTCCGTTCTTACTCTTGAATATAAAATTAGAGAAGTAATCGTGATTACTCGTTTATAAAGGAGCAAGATCCCAAATTTTTGCAACCTTTTAATTTTTTTTTAGAATTTTATATACTATAGCTTTATTTTAAATAAAATGTTATCTTTTATTTTAACAGACATAAGTAGAAAAACAAAATAAATCTAATAAAAGAATTAATAGTCTACTATAGAATAAAGTATATGAATATAGTATAACTAAAGGCAAGTATAAAAAATTATTCATAAAAAACAAAAACACACACAAAAGAACACTTTATTAAAAGGATACTTTGAATTAACAAAGAGAGATGTAGCTCACCAAAACCAAATTGCGAATGCCATTTTGGCATCTAATCTAACTTTGATGTTATAGTCTATATTATTTATTTATGTTACGAATGCAACACTTTATTTTATAAGGACCATAAAAAGATTTTCAGTGTTCTATTTTTAGAAGCATGCTTTTTATCTCAAAATTGATCGTGATATATATATATACAAAAAGTTAATATATTATAAATATCACATAAAAATATTGACAATTTAGCTTCTTAGTCTATTATTTTTAATTGGTAAATAAAATAAAAGATCAGTATTTATACTATTTTTTATCTATAAAGCTTCTGTAACAAAATAAGATTATTAAAATGTTAAGGCATTAGAAAAGGTTTAAATACTGCTTCTTTCTGTTATATTTAAGGTTTGCAACAAAATGGCGCTTTTTTCAGTCCTTTGCTCTAACCAACTGAGCTACCTAGACTTTTATCTTTTTTATAAAAAAATATAAAGAAAAATCGCATTCAAATGTGACTTATATGACATTATTAGTCATGAGTATGTCCGTTCGGGCTCTGTCTGAACAGTTTCGTATCTTACGGATCGAAAGCAAGTAAAGATCCAGTTACAATATCTATGCTATCACAAGCTCTAAAACAAAGTAAATATTTTTATTTTTATTTTTATTGTTATTGTTTATCATGGCTAATCGCAAACCCATCTTCATGTTTTAACGATATAGTATGCTTGAAGTTATATGTTTTATACCAGATAATGGAGTGTACTGAATCGAATCGCGAGTCCAATTTAGTAGAACCTATCTCTAAAGACACGTATGTGTTTTAAAGGGATAAACTTCTGATCAGTAGTTTATGTATTTAAAAATTAATAATGCAATTCTAGTTGTTTCTTTATAATAAACAAACTCTGGGGTGAAAGGATTCGAACCTTTGAATAGCGGATCCAAATTCCGACGCCTTACCGCTTGGCCACACCCCAACAGCATCTTTTTTGATACGTTTTTATTTCTTGCTCCCTGCATCCAATCTATACTATAGAAAGTAAAAAAAATTTAAATGGATTTATTGAGTATGTCACAACATATATAGTGTCTCTCATATTTTACTTGCACAACAAGCATGTATAAAAAAAGCATGTATGAGATTTTTAGCAACACTTATTATTTAATAATTATTTCGATTTAAATTCTTATTTAAATATTAAATAGTTTATAAGATAAGGTTTACGAATTTAACACAGTATTTACACTTCAATTTAATTTTTATAGCACTGTAAACTGAGATTGAACACATACATTGAGTTTTTCATTTGAATACCCAAAAAAGCGTTAGGGGTTTTAAAATACTTTGTCTCCAAAATCACATTCGTGATTTAGAATACTCAGGTATCCAAAAAGCCTTAGGGCTTTTAGAATACTTAGGTATCCAAAAACCCTTAGGGGTTTTAGAAGACTATTCGTCTCCAAAATCGCATTCGCGATTTAGAAGACTATGTCTAATGTTGAAGAGAATTTAGCTTATTTCGTTTCTTTTTTTACTCGATATTTATTAGGCGAAGGTGGGAGTCGAACCCACGACATATGGAGTTAAACACAGAACAACTATTATTCTTGTTTGCTAAACCGAGCATACAGCTTTCACCGTACACGGCTTAAAAATATAAAGAATAAATTCTCAAATTTTATCTTTATATTGATCTTGCTTCCTATATTTCATCAATAAGTACACATACTAAAGAAAAGTAGTAACTTTACTTTTTACACTTGCCTGTTAATTTTAATCTGTACTCAAATGAAAGACCTAAAAACAGCTAGTACTACAAAGACTCCGTTTATTTTTTTCACTTTTTCTATATTTTTTTCTTTTTTTAGTTATGTTTATTCTGCCCTGCCAAAATTAAAAAATAAAATGGCTTGTGGAAGTTAAAAAAATATATAATGAATGAATAAAATCCCAAAATGTTATAAATATTTAAATTTTATTTACAAGTTTCATAAAAAGGTTTATCTCAATTCTGTGATTCCTACAGTAATTTTTTTACAATTTTGCTCATAAAACAATATTGATACACAGAAAAGGAGAGGTATATTCTATTGTCTAGTGAATCTCATCTTTTACAAGGAATTAAATCACTATCATTTTATTAGTAAACGCAAAAACCAATACAAGGTTTCTCGAATTAAGACTAATACATGGTTCCTTGAAACAGGACCTTTGCCAAAATCTTGTCTGTTTGGAGAATGTCTTCTGCTAAATCGCGTTAGCAATTTTGGATACCTAAGTATTCTAAAAGCCCTAAGGCTTTTTGGATACCTGAGTATTCTAAAAGCCCTAAGGCTTTTTGGATACCTGAGTATTCTAAAAGCCCTAA
>VFQR01001294.1_pt1 | contig 20059 bp, 16 predicted proteins | sample 3512321 | NCBI WGS metagenome assembly VFQR01 (sample SAMN10412374, study PRJNA504923) | tailings metagenome | isolation source: Relicate 3 Philex TSF1 revegetated site | place: Philippines: Tuba, Benguet | collected 2017-08-29
CCCTGCGCCTGGTGCACGCCGCGCTGGACCTGGGCATCCGCCACTTCGACACCGCACCGCCCTATGGGCTGGGCATGTCGGAGGCGGTGCTGGGCGAAGCCCTCAAGGGCCGGCAGGAGCCCGTCACCGTGTTCACCAAGGCCGGCCTGGCTCGCCCCGCATCGCCCGGCCTCATGCAAACGGCACGGGCCCTCGTCAAGCCCCTGGCCAACCACATCCCCGGGCTGCGCAGCGCCGTGCTCAAGGGCATGGCCCACCGCGCCGCGCCCGCCCATTTCCACCCTGATTTCATCGCCCGCTCGTTCGACGCCAGCCGGCGCCTGTTGCAACGCGACCAGGTGGAGGGCCTGCTGCTGCACGAGGCCCAGGCGCACGACACGCTGGCCCCGTTGGCGCCACTGCTCGACCGCTGCGTCGCCCGCGGTGAGATCGGGGTCTACGGCAGCGCCACCGGAGAACCCGCGGCCCGGCTCGTGCGCTTCGGCACGGTGCGGCAATACCGCTGCCCCGCGCCCGGCACCGACGACACGCCCACCGCGCCCACCGACATCCTGCACGGGGCGTTCCGGTTCATTGCCCCGGCCATCGCGCAGCAAATGGAACAGGACGCGCGGCTCAAGGAGCAACTGGCCAGCCTCTTGCCCGCTGGCACCGACCCGGCCGCGGCGACCGGGGCGCTGGCGCTGGCCTATGCACTGGCGTGCTGGCACAGCCGCCTGCTCTTCTCCACCAACCAGCCGAGCCGGTTGGTCACCACACTCGAACTCGTCTGGCACGTCACGGGCTCGGCCCGTTGGCGCCCGGCCATGCAAACGCTTCACGCGGCCTTCGCGCAGGCAGGTGTCCCATGCGCGAACTGAACACGCAGTTGTCCCGCTGGCTGCTGGGCAGCGCCATCTACCTCACGGGGTGGTACTACGAAGGCCCGGCGCTTCAAGCGGCCCAGATGGGCGCCATCAGCATGCTGCTCATGGCGGGCTTCTTCTCCGTGCTGTCGGGCGACACGCTGCGCATCCGGCCCAGCCTCGTCGAGTGGCTGTTCAGCACCGCCTTCCTGTTTGCCATGCTGGTGGCGTGGGCGACGGGCAACCTGCTGTCGACGATGTACGGCGCCATGCTGCTGCTGGTGCTGACGGCCATCGCGCTGGTGGTTCGCCACAACCGGGCCAGCGAGCTGGTCGCCGTGTTCCGGTGGGCCTATGTGGCGCTCCTCGGCACGCTGCTGCTCGTGGAGCCCCAGGCCCTGTTCGCATCGCTCGCCGGCAACGTGGAATACGGCCAGGGGCTGATCCGCTACCAACCCCTGGGCATGCACCCCAACCTGAGCGGGCTGGTCTACGGCGGGGGTGCGCTGATGTTCTTCCAGCGTTACCTCGCCGTGCGCAACCGATCGCAGCAGTTGTTTGCGCTGGTCATGGCGGGGTTGTGTCTTTGCGTGTTGCTCGCCGCCTCGGCCCGCGCGGGGATGCTGGCCCTGTCCGTCACCGGCCTGACAGGCGTCACCCTGATCGCCTGGCGCGGCTCGCGCCGTGCGCGGATGAGTCTGGTGCTGGCGGTGTTCGCCGGGGTGGCACTGGTCCTCTTCAAGTGGACCGACATCAAGGACTACCTGTCCCTCATCCTCGATGTCGACTCGCCCACCCGGGGCGTGGAGTCCGGCGCCACCGGGCGCACCGATCTCTGGCAAGCCGGCATCGAACTGGTGTTTTCCGACGGCGCGCTGGCGTTCACGGGCCGTGGCATCCGCTCGGCCCTGCCCGACATCATCGGCTTCCCGGTCGAGAGTTCGTACATCAACCTGGCGCTGGAACACGGGCTGTTCTTCGGCTCGCTCATCGCACTGGCGTTCATCGTCACCGCCGGCCGCGCGCTCCGGCACGGGCTGCAGCCCGGCCCGGCACGCCACCAGGTGTTCATGGCCGGGCTGATGCTGGTCTTCATCCTGGCCCAGTCCATCTTCAACCGGTACCTGATCGGTGTGGGCAACCCCTACTCGCTCTGGATCCTCGTGCTGGTGCTTCAACTGAACCTGCCGGCAGTGAGCACCCCGCGCGCCGCTTCGCGGCACTCACCGGCGTTCGCCGGCTTGAAGGGTGAACCAACATGACACACCGAGACACAGACACCACGCTGATGCTGTTCCTGGCGACCGCATTGATCACCCTGTCGCACCTGGACGCCTTCGTGCCGGACCCGCGGATCGCCACCGGCGGCGCCATCGGCAATTCGCTCTTCTTCTTTCTTTCGGGCTTCGGTCTGGCCAAGAGCCTGAACGCCGCAACAGCGGACGCCCCGCCGCCATCGCTGATGGCCTACATGCGCAAGCGGGTCGTGCGGCTGTATCCGGCTGTCCTCATCGTGGCCTGCACCATGCTCGCGATCGGCATGGTCCGCGTCGACGGCCTCACCGATCTGGCCACGGTCTTCGTCTGGCCCACGCCGTTCTGGTTCGTCTCCGCGGTGATGGCGTTCTACCTGCCGGTGTTCTACCTGGCGCGCCTGCGCCCCGCCGGCATCGCCACGGCCATGGCCCTGCTGCTGGTGCCGTACGGCTTCTTCTACGGCCAGCTGGACTTGTCCACCTTCGTTGTCGAAGGACGGGGCAATGACTTCACCTGGGCCAACCACTTCAAGTGGATCAACTACTTCGGCATCACGCTGCTGGGCTGCCTGGTCGCGCGCCTGCAATTGACGCCGCGGCTCACGCCCTCGTCCGTCGCCACGCTGCTGATCTCGCTGCTGCTGTTCCTGGTCGCCAAGCTCACGGTGTTCCGTTTCGACATGGGCCATCTGCAGTTCGTGTTCCAGGCCCTGCTGTACCCGATCGTCTATGGCTGCTTCCAGGTGTTCGCTTCGGAAGCGCTGCTCAAGCCCCTGCGGGCCACGCCCGTGTTCCCCTTCATCGCGCTGCTGGGCGGCCTGACGCTGGAGATCTACCTGACGCAGACCGCTTGGATCCGCTGGCTGGAAGCGCAAGACACGCCGTACGGCCACCTGGTCCTCCTGCTGCTTGCCCTGGTTCCCCTGCTGGTGTTCTCGCTGCTGACGCGCTGGCTGTCCAACCGCATGACCGCCAGCGCCACACGCCTGTTCCAGCCGGCTCCGGCCTGACCCTTCAACGGAGACCCGACATGCACTACGTCTTCTGGCATTCCTACCTGATGTTCCACCAGGCCGCGTACATCCGCGAGCTGGCGAACATGCCCGGCAACACCGTGCACTGGTGCGTAACGGAGGCGCTGCCCGCGCACTACCGCGAGCGCGGTTACCCGGTGCCCGACACCGGCGCGGTGCGGGTGCACGTGGCACCCACGCCCGCGCAGATCGCGAGGCTGTCCCGACTGCCTGGCTCGGTTCAGGTGTTCTTCGGCCTGCGGGGTTTCGCCTTGCCGCTGGCCGCCTTCGAGGCCAGCCTGGGGGCACCGGTGCACCGCTTCCTGATGACGGAGAACCGCTACGAGCCGGGCCCGCGCCTGCTGCCGCGCTGGCTGGCCTACACCTGGGACGCCTTGCGCCACCGCCAGCACCTCAGCGGCGTGTTCTGCATCGGTCATTCGGGCCGCTATGGCGGTGCGCGTTTCTTCGCGGCTTGCGGCTACCCGAAGGCGCGCATCGCGCCCTTCGTGCACGTGGTGGACCGCGTGCCGGTCGAGCGCCCGCTGGCGTCGAGCGGCCACCTGCGAATCCTGTACGTGGGCCAGCTGATCGAGCGCAAGCGGGTCGATCTGCTGCTGCGCGCCCTCAGCCGGCTCGAGGTGCCCACGGCACGCCTTCGCATCATCGGCCAGGGCCCGCAAGAGCCGGCGCTGCGGCGGCTCGCGGCCCGTCTCGGCATCGCCGACCGGGTGAGTTTTTCGCCCGGCCTGCCCAATGCCGAGACCGTGGCCGCCATGGCCGCATCGCACCTGCTGGTCTTGCCCAGCCGCTTCGACGGCTGGGGCGCGGTGGTCAACGAAGCGCTGATGGTGGGCACGCCCGTGATCTGCAGCAACCGCTGCGGGGCCAGCGACGTGATCGAGCACGGGCGCAACGGCTACGTGTTCAAAGCCGGCAGCACCTCCGATCTGCTGTGGTGCCTGCGCGAGTACTGCGACGACTTCAGCTGGAGCCGCACCGCGCTGGCGAACACCGAAACCGCCCGCTTGAGCGGCCCGGCGGTGGCTGCGCGCTTTCAGCAGAAGGTCACGCAACTGCTGAACACGGCGAAGCCAGCGCCCATGGCCCGGCAGCCCGCCATGCCCGGCAGGCCCACCCAGATGGTGAAGCGATGAACGTCGGCATCCTCACCTTCCACTTCAGCGACAACTACGGCGCCGCGCTGCAGGCCTACGCGCTGCGCCGCTGGTTGACGGAGCAAGGTCACCACACCCGCTTCATCGACTACCGACCCGCCCACATCGAACACGGCGGCCGGCTCAGCCTGCCCACCTCGCCAGCGGCGCTCAAGGCCAACCTGAAGGTGGTCTACCTGGCGCTGTCGTCTTTGTTCAACCGCCACTTCGGCCACGCGGGCCAGCGAGAGAAGTTCGTGCGATTCCGCGAGCAATTCCTCGGCGTCGCCGGCGATGACGCACCGAGAGACAGCGGGGCATCGCTCGCCGCGGCGCAGGCCTTCGACCTGATCGTGGCGGGCAGCGACCAGATCTGGAGCCCCTCACAGCACTTCGGTTTCGACCCGAACTACTTCCTGGACTTCGCCGCCGCGTTCCGCGCCCGCAAGATCGCGTACGCCGCCAGCTTCGGCCGCGACCAGGTGTCGCCCGCCGAGGCCGCGCAACTGCCGCGGCTGCTGCACAACTTCGACGCCATCTCGGTGCGCGAAGCCTCCGGTGTCGCGCTGGTCGAGCGCGCCACCGGGCGGGCGGCCGCCAACGTGCCCGACCCGACCCTGCTGCACAGCCACTACCCGGAGCTGACCGATCGCGCGCCGTCCGGCAACGGAGAGCCATACCTCTTCTGCTACGCGCTGCGCTCGCCGGACAACATCCGGCCGACCGCCGAGCTCGTGTCGCGGCAACTGGGCTGCCCCATCCTGTCGGCGCACAACCCGCACCGGCGCTGGGCCGAGATCGGCCGCACGGTGTACCCCGATCCCGGCGAGTGGGTTGCCTTGCTCGAGAACGCGCGCTTCGTGGTCACCAACTCCTTCCACGGCACCGTGTTCTCGCTGCTGCTGCGCAAGCCCTTCATCGTGGCCGGGCTGACGGGCGACAAGGCCGCCGCCAACGCGCGCGCGCTGCACCTGCTGCGCGCGGTCGGCCTGGAAGACCGCTTCACGCCCGCGTTCTCGGCGTCGAACGTGAAGGCATTGATGGACCGCGAGATCGACTGGGCCGGCGTGCAGCAGCGCCTGGCGGACCTGCGGCACAGCGGCAACGCGTTCCTGTGCGCGCAACTGAAGGCGGTCGCGCCATGAGCGAATCCGTCAGCGCGCTCCGTTCGATGAGGTACCGCAGCCGCTTCACCAGCGCGGCGCTGCTGCGCCGGTTCGTGTGGGAAACGGTGTGGCTGCTGACCTTCCGGCCCACGCCCCGCTGGGCTCTGCATGGCTGGCGGCGCTTTCTGCTGCGGTGCTTCGGCGCGCAGGTGGGTGCCGGTTGCCGCATCGCACCGTCGTGCCGCGTGTGGGCTCCGTGGAACCTGGTCATGGGCGAGTTCTCCGCGCTCGGCGATGGCGTGGACTGCTACAGCATGGACCGCATCACCATCGGCTCCAAGGTCGCCGTCAGCCAGCGCACGTTCCTGTGCGCGGGCTCGCACGACGTGCGCACGCTGGACAGGCCCCTGATCACCGGCCCCATCGTGATCGAGAACCACGTGTGGATCGCGGCCGAGAGCTTCGTCCACCCGAACGTGGTGATCCGCGAGGGCGCCGTCATCGGTGCGCGCTCGGTGGTGCTCAAGGACATGCCGGCCTGGTCCGTCTGCGCCGGACACCCGTGCCGCAAGCTCAAGGACCGTGTGCTGAAGGAGAAACGCCGTGCTTAGCAAGCTGCTCAAGGTGGTGGGCATCTTCAGCGAAGCCCTGCGCGATGCGGCGCTGTTCCTGCGGTTCAACGCGTACTCGCCGTTCGTGGACCCATCCAGGCGCGCGTTCTACAAGATCCTCATCGAGGCGCACACGATCGAGAAGGGCCTGTCGCTGCCGAACCCGAAGCCGCTGTTCGGCAAGGACAAGGTCCGCTTCGTGATGGCCGCGCTGTCGCGCTACGACATCCGGCACTCGCCGGTGCCGGCCCACATGTCGCTCGGCGCGCTGCAGGCCTACGCGAACTTCCACGCGCGGCTGGGGGTGCACGACCCCTTGCTCGACGAGATCGCGGTCTACCTGGCGGGGTGGGAGCACAGGCTGCCCAAGCCCTGGCAGGGCGGCACGCGCGACTACTCGTTCAACGGCCAGCCCCCGGGCGATCTGCCGCAGTTGATGGCCAGCCGCTCCAGCATCCGCACGCTGCGGCCCGCGCCGCTCGACCCCGATCGCATCGTCGAAGCGATCTCGCTCGCGCAACTGGCGCCCTCGCAGTGCAACCGCCAATCCACGCGCGTGCACACCTACCAGGACCGCGCCCGCATCCAGGAACTGCTCGCGCTGCAAGGCGGCTCGCGCGGCTTTGCCGACAACGTGGGCAACCTGTTCGTGGTGAGCTCCGATATCTGCGCCTGGGGCGGCCCCGGGCAACGCAACCAGGCGTATGTGGACGGCGCGCTGTTCGCCATGTGCCTCATGTTCGCCTGCCGCTCGATGGGCTGGGGCGCGTGCCCGCTCAACCTGGCGATCGACCACAAGACCGAGTCCGCGATCCGCCGCGCGGGCGGCATCCCGGCCGGCGAGCGGCTGATCCTGATGGTCGCCTTCGGCGAACCCATCGCCCCGCAGACCCGGGTGGCGTTCTCGCCCCGGCGGCCCGCGGCGGAAATCGCCACCCTGCACGCCTGAGAGGACCACGATGAACATCACCGCGGTCATCCTGACCCACAACGAGGCGCTCCACATCGAGCGCGCCATCCGGTCCATACAGCCGTTCGCCAACCAGATCTGCGTGGTCGACTCCGGCTCCACCGACTGCACCACCGAGATCGCGGAACAGCTGGGGGCCGAGGTCTGCACCCACCCCTTCGTGAACCAGGCCCGGCAGTTCCAGTGGGCGCTGGACACGCTGCCCATCCGCGGCCAGTGGGTGCTGCGCCTGGACGCCGACGAAATCATCGAGCCCGACCTCGCGCGCGAGATCGCCGAACGCTTGCCCCGGTTGCCGGCCGATGTCGTCGGCGTGAACTTCAAGCGCAAGCACATCTTCATGGACCGCTGGGTGCGCCACGGCGGGCGCTACCCCCTGGTGATGCTGCGTCTCTGGCGCCATGGCCACGGCCGCATCGAAGACCGCTGGATGGACGAGCACATGGTGGTCTGGGGCGGGCGCACGGTCACGTTCGACGGTGGCTTCGCCGATCACAACCTCAACGACTTGCACTACTTCATCGACAAGCACAACCGCTACGCCACGCGCGAAGCCATCGAGGTGCTGAACCAGCGGCTGGGGCTGTTCGCACGCGACGACGTGCTCAACGCCCGCAACGCATCGCTGCAGGTATCGGTGAAGCGCTGGGCCAAGGAGCGCCTCTACAACCGCCTGCCCTTCACCGTCAGCGCACCGCTGTACTTCCTCTGGCGCTACGTCTTCCAGCTGGGCTTTCTGGATGGCCGCAGCGGGTTGGTCTACCACTTCCTTCAAGGCGGCTGGTACCGCTTTCTGGTGGGCGCCCGGCTCATGGAGCTGGAGCAGGCCGTGGCCCATCTCCACGACAAGGCCGACATCTGCGCCGAACTGAGCCGGCTGACGGGGCACCGGCTGGTGCCACAGCAAGCGGCCGCGGCATCGGGCGCCGGCGCGCAGCGCCTGGCCCCCCGGCACTGACCACGGGAGCGACATGCACACACCCACCGCACGCCCTTTGGCCCGACGCGTTCTGGTTGCCACCTGCCTGGCCTGGCCAACATGGGCGCTCGCCGACGACGGCCTGATCTGCCGGGACGCCACCCCACCCGCCGGTGCCACGCAAGTGGGCGCACGGCACGCGCTGTTCCGCGATTGCCCGCGGATCGACGACGTGGATTTCAACGGGGAGGCCGACGGCCACAAGTACCACGCCGGCATCTACTTTCTTCCCCCCCGGGACCGAAGCCTCTACGCACCGGCCGACGATGGCGTGATCATCAGGAAGGGCGGCATGCTGGCCACGGTGAAGACGAGCGCGCGCCCCAGCCGCTTTCCCTTGCTGCGCGGGGACAGGCCGTTCTACATCGAGGCGCAGGTCGCGACGTCGTCCAACCACCGCGACAACTTCCCGGCGATCTGGCTCATGCCGATCGAGCACAACCAGCGGATGGAAGACGTCTACCCGCCCGACCCCAAGAGTTTCCAGCGCTGGTTCGAGCTCGACATCGACGAAGGCGGCTTCGGCCCGGGTGGCCACCACACGGCCATCTCGTGGTCCGGCATCTACCCGAACTACACCAAGGTCCAGAACCCCAACCCGACGTCCAGGGTGCCGCTGGACCGCACCCGGCCCAACGTGTTCGGGGTGTCCTACTCGCCCGAGACGTTGACGGTGCGCTGGTGGCTCAACGGCGAGCAGGTGCTGGAAGCGGCACACCCCCACGTGCCCGAGATCGCGCGGCGGCAGAACTTCTACCTGATCGTGTCGGCGCAAAGCCACCGGAACGTCAGCGACTACCACATGAGGTTCATGGGCGTTCGCGCTTTCGTGGGCGACGCCGCCACAGCTCGGCCTTCATCACGAAACGGGAGCCCACCATGAAGCTGCTCATCCATGGCATCAACTTCGCGCCCGAGCTCACCGGCATCGGCAAGTACACCGGCGAAATGGCCCAATGGCTGGCCGCCGCGGGGCATGAGGTGCGCGTCATCACCGCGCCACCCTACTACCCGGACTGGAAGGTGGCCGACGGCCACAGCGCGCGCCAGTACCGCACCGAATCGTGGCAGGGCGTGCAGGTGATGCGCGTGCCGCTGTGGGTGCCGCGCCAGCCCGGCGGCCTCAAGCGCCTGCTGCACCTGGCCAGCTTCGCACTGGCCAGCCTGCCGGCGCTGCTGGCGCAGTGGCGCTGGAAGCCGGATGTGGTGTGGACGGTGGAGCCGGCACTGATGTGCACGCCCGCGGCCGTGGCCTTCGCCTCGCTGCGGGGGGCGAGAAGCTGGCTGCACATTCAGGACCATGAAGTGGACGCGGCGTTCGAGCTGGGGCTGATCAAAGGTCGCGCGCTGCGGCACTGCGTGGAGCGGGTTGAGCGTTGGCTGATGCGCCGCTCCGACCGCGTGTCCACGATATCCGGCCGCATGCGGGACCGCGCCCTGGCCAAAGGTGTCGCACCTCAGCGGCTGGTGCACCTCCCGAACTGGGTGGATGTGCAGGACATCTCGCCGCTGAGCGCCCCCAGCCCGTACCGGGCCGAACTGGGCCTGGCACCCGACGCCGTGGTGGCCCTGTACTCCGGCAACATGGGCAACAAGCAGGGGCTCGAGGTGCTCGCCGAGGTGGCCCACCTGTTGCAGGACGATCCACGCATCCAGCTGGTGCTGGGCGGCAACGGCTCGGGGCGGGCCGAGTTGCAGGCGCGCTGCGCCGACCTGCCCAACGTGCGTTTCCTGGACCTGCAGCCACTGGAGCGCCTCAACGACTGGTTGGGCCTGGCCGACGTGCACCTGCTGCCGCAACGGGCCGACGCGGCGGACCTGGTGATGCCCTCCAAGCTCACCGGCATGCTGGCCAGCGGGCGCGCCGTGCTGGCCACCGCGCAACGCGGCACCGAACTCTGCCAGGTGGTGGAACGCGACGCCGCCTGCGGCCTGGTGGTGCCCCCCGACGACCCCGCCGCCATGGCCGCCGCCCTGCGCGCGCTGGCGGCCGATCCGGCCCGCCGGGCCGAACTCGGCGCCAATGGCCGACGCCACGCCGAGGTATCGCTGAGCCAGGACGCCGTCCTGCGCCGATTCGAAACGCAACTGCTGGCCCTGGGCCGGCAAGGAGAAGCAGCATGCGCCCGCAGCCCTTCGTGACGGCCTGGATCGCCGCGGCATTGGCTCTGCCCCTGCACGCCCAGACGCCCGTTGCCACCAGCACAGCGACAGACCCGGGCGCCACCACACCAGCGATGAGCGCGCCACCCGCGGAAGGCGTGGACCCGAACTACCGCATCTCCCCCAACGACCTGATGCAGTTCGATGTGTTCGGTGTGCCCGACATGAAGCGCGACGTGCGCGTGAATGCCTCGGGTGAGGTCTCGCTGCCGCTCATTGGCCAGGTGCCGGTGGCCGGGCTCACGACGCAGGCCGCGGAACAGCTGATCGCCGATCGCTATGAAGAGAAGTACCTGCAGGACCCGCAGGTCTCGCTGTTCATCAAGGAGTTCACCACGCAGCGCGTCGCCATCGAAGGCGCGGTGATCCGCCCGGGCATCTACCCGGTGACGGGCCAGCTCACGCTGCTGCGCGCCCTGGCCCTGTCGGGCGGCTTCGCCCCCTACGCCGACATCAACCAGATCGTCGTCTACCGCCACGGCGCCGAGGGCGCGCGTGAGCAGTTCAGCTACGACCTCGACAAGGTGCGCGCCGGCCAGGTGCAGGACCCGGGCATCCGCGCGGACGACGTGATCGTGGTGCAGCGCAATGCCCGGCGAACCGCACTGCGCGATTCGCTCTTCAGCGACATCCTGAGCACCCTCAATCCGTTCAAGTGACAGGAAAGCACCATGGCCATGGAACACCACCCACTGCCCGCGGTGCCCGGCGCCGCCGGCCCGCCGGACTGGCGCCGCGAGGCCGCGCTGTCCGAACACGTGTACACCCGGGTCGATGCGGGCAGCGCGGCACCGGACCGCCTGGACCTCAAGACCATCTGGCGCGCGCTGGCGCGGCACAAGCGCACCATCATCGGCGTGGCCACCTTGAGCGCGCTGGCGGCACTCGCGTACACGCTGACCCTCACACCGCGGTACGAGAGCGCGACCCTGCTGCAGATCGACCGCACCGCGCAGAAGGTGGTGGGCTTCAACACGGAGGTCGAGGTGGACGAGGGCCCGCTGTCCGAGCAGTTGCAGTTGCGCACGCAGGTTGAACTGCTCAAGAGCCGCAGCCTGGCCGAACGCGTGATCGATGACCTGGGCCTCTACAAGCCCGGGGGGGCCGCTCCCGTGCCGCCCGACGGTGCGCAGGCGCGCGCCGCGCTGGCGGGCAACGACGATCCGCTGGCGCAGGCCGCGGCCTGGGCCAGCATCTGGTGGGCGAAGCTGCACGCGCTGATCGCGCCCGCGCCCGACAACGCCGGCCCGCCCAGCCGCGCGGCCGCGGTGGCGCGGTTCCAGCAATCGGTGAGCGTGGAGCCGATCCGCAATTCGCGGCTGGTGCAGGTGAAGGTGAGCGATCCCGATCCCGAGCGGGCCGCGGCCATCGCCAACACGCTGGCCCGGTCCTTCATCGCCACCCACATCGAACGCAAGATGCATTCGTCGGTCTACGCGCGCGAGTACCTGGAGGAACAGATCCGCCAGACCAAGGCCAAGCTGGAGGAAAGCGAGCGGATCATCAACACCTACGCCAAGAAGAACGAGATCCTCAACCTGGGCGACAAGGGCAGCGCGGCCACCCAGACCTTCGTGGATTTTTCCGCGGCACTCGCCAAGGCCGAGCAGGACCGCATCCGCGCCGAAACGCTCTACAACCAGGTGCGGTTGAACCCGGAGAGCGCGCCCCAGGCGGTGACCAACGAGGCCATCCGTGCCTACAAGGAACAGCGGGCCCGGCTGGAGGCCGACTACGCCAAGAACCGCTCGGTGTTCAAGCCGGAGTACCCGGCCATGGTGCAGGCGCGGGCCCAGATCGCCGAGCTGGATGCGCGCATCAAGACCGAGGTGAACAACATCCTCGCCAGCATCCAGGGCCAGTACATCGCCGCCCAACGGGCCGAAGACCTGCTGCGCAACAAGGTGGCCAGCAGCCGCAGCGAGGTGCTCACCGTGCAGGACCGCAGCGTGGACATGAACCTGCTCACCCGCGAGCTCGATTCCAACCGGCTGGTGTACGACACCCTGCTGCAGCGCTTGAAGGAGGTGAGCGTGACGGCCGGCATCACCACCAACAACGTGAGCGTGATCGACGAGGCCTCGGTGCCCTTGTTGCCGGCCGCCCCCGACATGAAGCTCAACGTGGGCCTGGGCGCGATGCTGGGCCTGTTCCTGGGCATGCTGGTGGCCCTGTTGCGCGAGCAGATGGACGACTCGGTGAAGAACGCCAACGACATCGAAGCGCGGTACCACCTGCCCTTGCTGGGGCTGATCCCCTTCACGCGCCCCGAGCGGGGCCGCAAGGAGCCTGTGGCGCTGCTCGCGCACCACGAACCGCGCGGCACCTTCGCCGAGTCCTACCGCTCCATGCGCACCGCGCTGCAGTTCAGCACCGCCGAAGGCGCGCCCCAACGCTTCATGGTGACGAGCTGCGGCAAGAGCGAGGGCAAGAGCACCACGGCGCTGGCCCTCGCCATCAACTTCGCGCAGATGGGCCAGAAGGTGCTGCTGATCGACGCCGACATGCGCAAGGGCGGCATGCACACCATGCTCAAGGTGCACAACGACAGCGGCCTGTCCAGCTTCCTGAGCGAGGACCTCGACTGCGAAATGCTGATCCGCGAAACCGCGGTGGCCAACCTGTCGCTGATCACCGCAGGCCCGGTGCCGCCCGACCCGGTGGAGCTGCTGATGGGCCCGCGTCTGGGCTTGCTGCTGGAGCAGACGCAGGCCCTGGGTTACCAGCAGATCGTGATCGACGGCCCGCCGCTGCTGGGCATTTCCGATGCGATCGTGCTGGGCAACCAGATCCAGAACATCGTGCTGGCGGTGAGGGCCGGGGCGACCCGCAACGACAGCGTCAAGGACGCGCTGCGCCGCCTGCGTTCGGCGGGCCTGAGCCCCATGGGTGTGGCGCTCACGCACGCGCGCGACGAGCACACCGGCGACCGCGCCTACGCGGTCTACTACGGGCACGGCTATGTGCAGGCCGGGCCCAACCCGGTGCGCGCGGCCCGGCACAGCCCCGCGCCCGCCCCCCAACCGGTTCCGCTGCCCGCGGGCACCCGCATCGAACCCACACTGGGCCCGTCGTCGGCAGCAAGCGCATGACCCCGCCGCCGTGGAGCCGCCTGCAGCCCGCCTTGCTGGACTTCGAGCGCGCACCCGGGCGGTACCCGGTGGCGCTGCGCGAGCCGCGCCCGCTGTTCGTGCACATCGACAGCGTGATCCTGCTGGCCAGCGAGCGCCCGGTGGCCGGCCTGCAGGCGACGCCCGCGACCGAGCAGGCGCTGCGCCGCGCGGCGCGCTATTTCGTGCGCACGGTGATGCTGCGCCCGGGCGTCGACCCCTTCACACTGCTGGGCTTGCGCCCGGGCTTCAAGCCGGCACAGCTGCGCAAGCACTACCGGCTGATGATCCGTCTGACGCACCCGGACTTCAGTGCCAACGGTGATCGCTGGCCAGCCGACGCCGCCACCCGGATCAATCTGGCAAGGGATCGGCTTTGTGCTCCGCCACAGCGGGACGCTCCGCAGCCATGAGGCGCATCACTTCGGCCACAAGGCCCACATCTGCAGCGGCTGCTTGAGGGTAGCCGCCAGGCGGTAGGTTTCGTCGTTCCAGCCACCCCAGCCGGTGAACAGGTCGGCGCGCACCGCGCCCACGATGGCTCCGCCGGTGTCCTGCGCGAGCACCAGGCGCTGCGTGTTCAGCGCCGCACCCTGCGTGGCCAGCCACACCGGTGTGCCGTAGGGAATGCTCAGCGGGTCGACCGCGATCGAGCGCCCCGGTGTGAGTGGCACGCCCTGCGCACCGCGCGGGCCGAAGCGGGCGTCGAAATCGCTCAACGCCTCTTCGCGGAAGAACACGGTGCGCGGGTTGGCCCACAGCATCTCGTTCAGGCGCTGCGGGTTCTGCCGCACCCAGGCGCGGATGCCGTCCCACGAGCCCTCGCGGATCGCCCCCTGGTCGAGCAGCCAGCGGCCCACGCTCTGATATGGGTGGCCGTTGTGGCCGGCGAAAGCCAGGCGCACCGTGGTCACGCGGCCGTCGGGCTCGGTGATGTTGACGCGCCCCGAGCCCTGGATCTGCAGCACCAGCGCGTCGATCGGGTCGGCCAGCCAGGCGATGGCGCGCCCGCGCAGCGCGGCCTGCGCCTCGGGCAGGGTGTCGATCTCCTGGCGCGAGTACCAGCGCTGGCCGCTGGTGGCGGCGGGCAGGCCGGGCGGCACCGCGTACAGCGGCACGCGCTGCGTGGCCGTGGGCTGGCGCGACGCGTCGAGGATGGGTTCGTAGTAGCCGGTGAGCAGGCCCTCGGGCGGGCGGCCGTCGACCTCGTTCACGCGGTAGGGCTGCAGGCGCCGCTGCAACCAGGCCTGCTGTTCGGCCACACCGGCGATCGACAGCGGGCGCGCTTCGGCGCACACGGTCTCGAAGCCGGCCGCGGGTTTTTCGCAGCCCCGCAGCAGCGCGTTCCAGGCCTCGTGCAGGGCGTCCTGGCCCCAGCCGGGCAGCTCGCGCCAGTCCACCGCGACCCAGCGGCTGCGCGGCCGCTGCTGCACGGCGGCGGCGGGAGAAGGGGTGCCGTCGTGTACCCCGGGGCGGGGCTCGGGCACCACCACCGGCGCACCGGCACAGGCCAGCAGGCTGCCTACAATGCCCGCGGCCACGAGCCACCGCAGGCCGCGGCCAACCGTTTCCCCATTCATGACTTTGCTCTTGCTCGAAGCGCTTGGCGCGCTGGTTCTTCTGGTGTTCATCGTGTGGTGGACCATGTTCTCCGGCCGCAAGAAAGGCGAGCTGCCCGAGGACGTGGAGCGCGAGAAGCGCGCCGGGCCCGCATCGCGCCCGCCACCGCACTGACCGCTTGCGCCACCGCGGTGCTCATGCGCCGCGCAGCAGGTTGGCGAGTTCGACCGCAGACTTCACGCCCATCTTGTCGAACACGCGCGAGCGATGGACCTCGACCGTGCGCACACTGATCTGCAGCTGGTCGGCCACGAGCTTGTTGGGCAGGCCCGCCACCACGAGGTTCATCACGTCGCGCTCGCGCTCGGTGAGGCTGTCCAGGCGCTGCTGCAGGCCGCGCTGCACCGCGCGCTGGGTCAGCTCGCCGGCCGACTGGCGCAAGGCCTGCTCGACGCGGTCGACCAGCGCGTTGTCGGAAAAGGGCTTCTCGCAGAAATCGAAGGCACCGCGCTTCACGGCATCGACGGCGGTGGGCACGTCGGCATGGCCCGAGAGAAAAATGACGGGCATGGCCGCGTACCAGGGCAGCACGCGCAGGCGCTCGAACAGCGCCAACCCGCTCATGCCGGGCATGCGCACGTCCAGCAGCACGCAGCAAGGCACCTCCGGCTCGCGCAGTGCCACCGCAGCGCCGGCCAGGAAAGCCTCGGCGCTGTCGAAACCATCGCTCACGAGCCGGCGCGTGCGCAGCAACCAGGCCAGCGCCTCGCGCACACCCGCGTCGTCGTCGACGAGGTAGATCTTGGCGTCGGGGAACTCGGTCATGCGCGGATCATAGGAGCCGACGCTCAGGCCACGGGCGTTGCAACGCCGACGGTGCCGGCCGCAGACACACCGGCAGACGCCACCGGCAGCGTGAACGAAAAGCGCGTGCCGCGTGGCAGCACGGGCTCGAAGGACAGCGCGCCGCCGTGCTGCTCGATCACGGTGCGGCACAGGCTCAGGCCCAGGCCCATGCCTTCGGCCTTGGTGGTGAAGAAGGGCGTGAAGACGCGCCGGGCCACCTCGTCGGGCAATCCGTGGCCGTGGTCGATGACATCGAAGCGCACCCAACCGGGCCCTCCGTGCGGCGCCGATGGGGCTGGCGCGATGGCGATGCGGACCCACCGCAGCCCACTGGCCGTGGGCGGGTCACCCAGGGGCATGGCCTGCATGCCGTTGCGCGCCAGGTTGAGCAGCACCTGCTCGACCATGGTGCGGTCGCAATGCACGGCCGGCGTGTCGGGCGCGATCTCGATGGCCAGACGGATGCCCTGCTTCTTGGCCTGCAGGGTGAGCAGCGTGCCGATGGCGTCGATGAGCTTTTGCGGCGCGACGTCTTCGCGCACCTGGTCGCGCCGGCGCACGAAATCGGCCACGCCGCGGATCACGCGGCCCGCGCGGTCGGCCTGCTCGGCGATGCGCCGGATGGCGCGCTCGATGTCGTCGCCCACCGGGTCCTCGCCCCGGTCCGGCTCCTGCTGCAGCAGGTTGAGCGTGCCGCTGGCGTAGCTGGCGATGGCGGCCAGCGGCTGGTTGAGTTCGTGGCTGATGAGCGAGGCCATCTCGCCCACCGTGGCCAGCCGCGCGGTGGCCTGCAGCTTGTCTTGCGAGGCACGGTTCAGGTCCTCGACGTGGCGCTGCTCGGTGAGATCGATGATGGCGCTCATGAAGCCGGTCTGCACGCCGCGCGCGTCGATCAGCGGGGCTTCGATGATGAGCACCGGAAAGCGCGTGCCGTCGCTGCGCTGGAACACCGATTCGTAGCCTTCGCGCGGCAGCGTCTTGCCGGCCAGGCGCACCGCCTGGCGTTGCTGGTATTCGTCCACCAGCTCGGGTGGCCACCAGGGCGCAGGCAGGCCGGTGCCGATGAGCTGCTCTGCGCTCAAGCCCACCATCTGGCAGAAGGCCGGGTTCACGTAGGTGATGCGGCCAGCCATGTCGCGCGCACGCAGGCCGGTGACGAGCGAGTCTTCCATCGCCTTGCGAAAGGCCAGCGCCTCGGCCGCGCGTTCCTCGGCGTGCTGGCGCCGACGCATGTCGCGCGCCAGCAGGTACAGCACCACCAGCAACGCCATCGACAGCGCCCCCACCACCGCGGTGAGCACGTTGGGGAACAGGCCCAGCGTGCGGCGCGGGCTCTCCAGTTGCAACAGCAGGGTGTGGCCGGGCAGATCCAGCAGTGCCTGCGAACGCAGGGTGCGGCGCTGCGCGTTCAGCGCCTGCAGCACCGCCAGGCGCGTGCCGTCCACCTCGGCGAAGCTCAGGCCACGCCCGCGCAGCGTGGCCGGCTCGGTGAGCTCGGCCAGGATGCCGCGCAGCGAGTAGGTGGCCACGAGGTGCCCACGCACCACGCCGGCCTCGGTCAGCGGCAGGCACAGCTCCATCACCTCCATGCCGCGGCCGTCGCGCATGGGCCAGAAATAGCTGGGCGAGTAGGCCGGCCCCGAGAGGCGCCGCGCAGCGTCGCAGGCCTGGCGCACCTCGGGCAGCGACTGGTTGCGCCCGAACGCGCCGAAGACGTCGCTGGTGTAGGGCGAGAGGCGCTGGGCGATCGGCCGCAGTGCGGCGTCGCGCCACTCCAGGCGCACGATCTCGCGGCGGCCGACCAGCAGCTCGGCCGCAGGGGCCTCCCAGCTTTGTGGCGTGGGCGAGAACGCGTGCAGCGACTGCAGCGTCTGCACGTTGCGCAACAGGCCGGAGCGGACGTCGCCGGTGACACCGAGCGCGTCCTGGTCGAGCGCGGCCTGGTCGCGGCTCTCTTCGTACTCGCCCGCGAGGAACACCAGCACGACCAGCAAGGCCGTCAGCAGCAGCAGCAATGCGCCCCACAAAGGCCAGCGGGGCGGCTTCATGACCATGGCGTCAGAGCACGCGGTGCTGCAGCGACGGCAGTTGCTCGCGCACCTGGCGCAGGCGCGCCATGTCGATGTCGGCCAGCGCCATGCCTGCGCCTTCGGCATGCAGGGCCATGACCTGGCCCCAGGGGTCGATCACCATGCTGTGGCCCCAGGTGCGGCGGCCGTTTTCGTGAATGCCGCCTTGAGCGCTGGCGATCACGTAGGCCTGGTTCTCGATTGCGCGGGCGCGCAGCAGCACCTCCCAGTGCGCCGAGCCGGTGGTGTGGGTGAAGGCCGCGGGCACCAGCAGCACCTCGGCCGCGAGGGTGCGGTAGAGCTCGGCGAAGCGCAGGTCGTAGCACACGCTCTGGCCGATGCGCCACGCCTGGCCCGCGTGGTCGACCAGCTCGAAGGTGGTGGGCGCGTCGCCGGCGCGCAGCACGGCCGCTTCGTCGTAGCGCTCGCGCCCGTTGTCGTAGCGGAAGAGATGGATCTTGTCGTAGCGGCTGACGCGATGGCCCTTGGGGTCGAAGACGAGCGAGCTGTTCGACGCGTGCGTGGGGTCGTCGGTGGCCATCGGCAGCGTGCCGCCGACGACGGTCATCTTGAGCTCGCGCGCGGCGTCGCTGAGGAAATCCTGCACCCGGCCCAGGCCCTGGGTTTCGGCGATGACGAGCTTGTCGGCATCGCGCGCGCCCATGAAGCAGAAGTACTCGGGCAGCACGGCGAGTTCAGCGCCCGCGGCGGCGGCCAGGCGCAGCAGGCGCAGGGCTTCGCTGAGGTTGGCGTCCAGGCTGATGCCCGAGACCATCTGGATGGCGGCGACTTTCATGCGGCTTCCTGTGACTGCTTGCAGGGGGAGGCGACCGAGCTTACTGCAGCGTGGGCGTGGCGGGCGCCGGGCTGCGTGCCACCTTCTCCACCTGCGGGTCGGCCCAGTTGCCGCTGACGCGGAACTCCTGCGTGGCCGCGCTCTGCAGCGGCTGGCGCAACAGGAACTGCGCAAGAAAGGTGCCCAGACCCACCGCGGGGTTGATGGCGGTGGCGATCAGCGAGGCGGTGCCGGCGTTGAGTTCGGGCACCACCACCACCTTGATGTCCTGTGTCTCGCGCGCGAGGTCGGCCGTGCCTTCCATCAGCACCGCGGCGTTCACGCCCTTCATCTGCAGGTTGTTGGTGTACAGCACGCCGCGCTCGATGCGCGCGTCACCGCGCACGAAATCGAAGGCAAAGCCTTCGGAGAACACGTCGCGGAAGTCGAGCGTGAGGCGGCGTGGCAGCGCCTGCAGGCTGAGCACGCCGAGCAGGCGGCCGGCGCCGGGCTCGGCCTTGAGGAACTGGCCGCGCTCGACATCGAGCTTCAGCTGGCCGGCAAGCGAGGGGTAATCGGGCGCGAAGGGTGTGCCCAGCCAGCCGATGCTGCCCTCCAGCCGGCCGCGGCCGCCGCGCACCAGGCCCTCGCGCCCGAAGCGCTCGAGCAGCGCGCCGCTGTCCTGCACGTCCAGGCGGAACTGCAGCGCGGTGCGGCGCTGCGCACTGGTGCCCGCATCGCCCTGCGCGGCCAGCGGCGCCCAGTTGCCGCTGGCACTGAGCCGGGCCTCGGGCAGTGTGACGCGCAGCGCATTGAGCCGCCACTCGCCCACCCGCGACGGCCCGCCGCGGTTGACGGCCTCGACCTCCACGCGACCGAGCGAGCGGCCGTCCCACTGCAGCTCGTCCACCGCGATGTCGAGCGCCGGCACGGTGGTGGGCTGCTCCAGCAAGCGCTCGACCTCGCTCGGCGCGGCCTTGGGCAGGGTGAGGCGTGCCAGGCGCGCATACACGCTGCCCGCGCTGCCGGCCCCGGCGGGGCGGTATTCGACGTAGCCGTTGAGTTCGTCGGCGTCCACGCTGGCGCGCCACGACGCGCCATCGCGCGACGCGCCGACGAGCACGCGCTGAAAACGCCGTGCGTCCACCAAGATCGCATCGGCCTGCAGCGACAGCGTGTCGGGCATCCAGGCCGCGGCCTCGACACCAGGCACCGGGGTCGCGCCGGCCAGGCGGCGCCAGCGATCGAGGTCCAGCTCGCCCACGCGCGCCTGCACCGCGATCCCGCGCTCCGGCAACGGCGCCCGGTCCCCGGCCGGCAGGCCGATGGCCACACTGCCGCGCGGGCCAGCGGCGGGTGCGCTGCCCAGCTCGCGTTCCATATGCAGATCGACCACCGGCTGGTTCGACGGGCCGAGCGTGAGCAGCCAGCGCTCGCGCGCGGCGCGGCCATCGGCCTGCAGGGCCGACACGCTGCTGTCGAAGCGCAACGGCCAGCTGGCCTCGGCCGGCTTGGCCAGCGGTGCCGGCAACTGCAGCGCCAGGCCCTGCAGCGTGCTGTTGATGCGCAGCTCGGGCTCGCCACCGCGAAAGCCGAGTT
>VFQR01001295.1_pt1 | contig 20055 bp, 22 predicted proteins | sample 3512321 | NCBI WGS metagenome assembly VFQR01 (sample SAMN10412374, study PRJNA504923) | tailings metagenome | isolation source: Relicate 3 Philex TSF1 revegetated site | place: Philippines: Tuba, Benguet | collected 2017-08-29
GGCGTCGAGCTCGTCGAGCGTGTAGCAGTTGGACACCCAATCCGGGTCGTCCTCCACGGTGGTCGCCTTCGGTGCGGCGAGCACCTGCACCCCAGGAAGGCCGGCGACGACCGCGTGCTCGTGCACGTACTCGAGCCACGCCGTGACCGTCGCGGCGGCGCACCGCTCGGCGGGCACCGGCTGCGGCGTGGGATCGAGCTCGACCTCAACCGCCCCGAGGGCGGTGTGCAACATCGCCGCGAGGGTCGGCGCATCGCGGCCACTCATCGCTCGACCTCCCACTCGCCAACCTGGCGACGCTCGATGCGCACGTCCTCGACGTGGTCGTCATGGTCGACCAGCCAGCGATAGCACCGCACCGCCGCGTGGCGCCGCTGGTACACGCGCGACCTCGTCTCGTCGTCGCTGAGGCGGCGCCAGACGACGCGGTACTCGAAGGTGGGGCGGCGGCGCGTCACGACGACTCCCGCTGCGCAAGCGCCCAGAGCTCGTCGTCGAGCCACAGGACGACGCAGGTCCGGTCCGCGAGCGTCACCAGCGGCGCTCGCTCCGCAAGGGCCGAGCTGCCGTTGGCGATCAGCTCGAGGACGCGCACGTCGGGGACCACCAACAGCCGCAACGTCGGCACGGTCACGGGTGCGCCGGATGCGAGCGCGTCGGCGGCTGCCTTCAGCACGAGGTCACGCTTCGAGGGGCCGCTCATGTCCGCACCCCCACCGGCGGGCACCACGTGGCCCGGCACTCAGCAGGGCTGCAGGCGCGCACACACGGCAGCGAGCTCATCGGCACGACGACGCCGAGCGCGGTAGAATCTGCCTCAGTCGATGTGGCGTCGACAGTGTTGTGAGCGGCCGGGGTGGGCAGCCCTGGCCGTTTCGCGTCCCGGCTCACGCTGCATCGCCACCCCGGCGGTTGGCCTCGAGCCACCGCTCCACGTCTTCCGTCCGGTAGCGACGGTGACGGCCGACCTTCACGAACGCGGGGCCCTTACCGAGATACGCCCACTGGTCGAGGGTGCGGACCGAGTCGAGCTTCAGCGTGTCCTTCAGCTCCTGGGGGGTCAGCATCTGGTTCATGCTGGACAGTCTCAACCACGTGCCGCATCACCGTCACTGCGGTGCACCCCTATTGAGACGGTCTCTGATACGATCTACTGCATGGACGTACGTACAAGGGCGGGAATGCAGGCCGGGCTCGTGATGGACTTTCGAGGCGGCAAGGTCTTCGTGCCAGACCCGATCGATGCCCACATCGCCGACGCCCCGTGGGACGTTCGCTTCCGACTGAGCGTCGACAGCGAGGGCGTTCCGGTGGTGAGCGAGCTTCACCTCGAACAGAAGCCCGACGGCCCGCCGATCTCGGCGTCGATGTTGCGGGATCCGAGGGTGAGCCTCGGCAAAGCGATCGAGCTCGCAATCGAGCAGGCGTCGACGCCCGCGCAGTGGGACGGCAAGGTGCTCCGCTTCTCGAGCGAGCTCGGCGACACGAAGCCCGGAGCCGCTCGCGCCGTCCTGAAGCGGCAGCGCGGCGCCGTGCAGATGGACGAGCTCCGCCGAGCCGTCGACGTCTACAAGCGGGCGCTGAACAAGCCTGGCGATACCTACTCAGCCGTAGCGGAGGCTTTGAACGTCAGCCGCCCGACGGCGGCCCGGCGGATCCAGCGCGCGAGAGCCCTCGGGCTCCTTGATGAGGAGGTGGGCAAGTGAGCATCGACAAGCGCCCCGACGGCCGCTACCGGGCCCGCTGGCGGGAGCCCGATGGCAAGCAGCGGGCCAAGCACTTCGACCGAAAGATCGACGCTGAGCGCCACCTCGTCAAGATGAAGCACGACCTGCTCTCCGGCACGTACGTCGACCCGAGGCAGGCGCAGATGCCGCTGGCGACCTACGCCGAGAGGTGGCTCGAGCGGATGCGTCCGGCGTGGCGCACCACGACCGCAGCATCGGTGGAGAACAACGTGCGCCTGCACATCGTCCCGACCCTCGGCAGGCGACCGCTGGCGTCGATCAAGCGTGCCGACGTCGAGGCGTGGGCCGTAGCGCTCGACCTGGCGCCGTCGACGGTTCAGACGGTCCGCCAGCACCTCGGCCAGCTCCTCGCGGCTGCCGTCGACGACGGGCTCCTCCCCCGCAATCCTGCGGCCGGCGCACGGATGCCGAGGAACGAGGCTGTCCCCCCGGAGCCGGTGCCCGCTCATCTCGTCGACGCCATCGCGGAGGCGCTCCCCCCGTGGGCGCGCGTCGCCGTCCCCCTCGCCCTCGGCGCCGGGCTCCGGCAAGGCGAGGCGACGGGGCTGACCGTGGACCGGGTCCAGTTCCTCCGGCGAACGTTACGCGTCGACCGGCAGCTCGTCACCGTGGACAGCGCGTCGCCAACCTTCGGGCCAACCAAGACACCCCAGTCGAACCGGACGATCCCGCTCGCGGCCTTCGTCGCAGAGGCCATCTCGACACACCTCGCCGAGCATGGCCCGGGCGAGCACGAACTTGTGCTCCACCTGCCGGACGGCCGACCGATCGGGCGCAACAGGTTCGGGCGGATCTGGCGCGCCGCCAGGGCGGAGGTCGGCGCCGAGGGCGTCGACTACCACGACCTCCGGCACACGTTCGCCTCGACGCTGCTCTCCGAAGGGGTGAGCGTGCGGGCCGTGGCGGACTGGATGGGCCACGCCTCGCCGATGGTCACCCTCACGACCTACGCCCACCTCATGCCAGTCGACGAGGACCGGGGGCGACAGGTACTCGACGCAGCGCTCGGCCGGCGGAGTGAGGCCATCGCGGCAGTGGGCGGCGTCTGATGGGCTGCACCAACGACTGCGAGATGGGGTCGTTCGACGACCCGATCTGGAAGGTCGGAAATGGGCCCGTCACCGTGGGCCGCAATGACATGCCGCTGCGGGTGTGGGATGCCTTCCATTCCAACGGGGGACTGCTCGATTCGCGCCGGCTTCGCACTCTCCTAGCCGACGCCTGGACGATGGCCGAGTTTCCCGCCGTGGCGTTGGATCCATTCGACTGGGAGGAGATGTTCCGCACCGCCGGGTGGGTGACCGACTGTCGCCGGTGCCGGCGGCCCCGACAACCGAAGGTGTTGTGGCGAGGATGCGGGCCAGGCGCGGAGAGGGGCATGTCGTGGAGCGGCGAGCGACACATCGCCGTCAAGTTCGCCGGCTATCGACGGCCCGGCGGCGTGCTGGCCCGCGTCGTGGCCCCGCCGGAGGCGATGCTCGGCCACATACGACACGGCCGCGAGGAGTGCGAGTTCATCCTCGACCCGTCCTTCCTCGGCGTCGCCGAGATCACAACTGAGGACTGGGTGAGGACTGAGCACCTCGGCTGAGGTGCGTCACCCCCGCTCAGTCGTGGTACCCGGGGTCGCTCGGCCAGTTCGGCTGGAACATGTGCCATTGCTCGGGTGCCCGCCTGATCAGGAACTCGAGCTCGTGCGCGAGGAGCTGCGTCACCCGCGCCACGTCGGCGCGGAGGCCTCCCCCGAGGCGATGCGCCGGCACGGGCGGGCGGACCAGCCCGTGGTGGCCCTGGTAGTTGGGCGTGTGGTACACCCCCGTCGGCAGGATCGGCGCCCCCGTCCGCAGCGCGAGGGTGGCCGGGCCGCCCGGCAGCGTCGTCCGCTCGCCGAAGAACTCCACCTCCACGCCGGTGCGCTCGAGGTCGCGGTCGCACAGCAGGCACACCACCTCGTTGTTGCGCAGGGCCTTCAGCAGCGCCGGCGCCGCCGCGGGCCCGAGGGGCACCACGGTCATGCCCAACCGGGCGCGCAGCTCCGCGAACCACTCGAACAGCACGGGGGGGTCGAGGGGCTCCACGACGACGGTCAGCCGGTGGCCCTGGTCGGTCATCCACCGCCCGGCCCACTCCCAGCCGCCGAGGTGCGGGAGGGCGAGGATCACGCCGTTGCCCTCGGCGAGGCCGTCGAGCACGTGCTGGTACCCCTCGGCGGTGAAGCCGCGGGCGACGGTGCGCGCCGGGAGGGTGGGCAGGCGGAAGCTCTCCACGTAGTAGCGGGCGTAGGAGTCGAACGCCGCCTGCGTGGCCAGGCGCAGCGCGCTGCGCCCGATCGAGGGGTTGATCCGGCGCATGTGCCGGTGGAACATCTCTCGACGGGCCGCGCTCGCGAAGCTGGCGCCGAAGCCGATCGACGACGCTGCGGCGGCAGCCACCGGGCCGGGCATGAGCCGTGCCGCCACAGAGCCCAGGCGGTAGCCGCTGACCACCATCGCGTCGGCGGCGCGGCGGCGCGCGGGCTCGGTCACGGGAGCGTCAGCGGTCGCGCCGCGGCTGCCCGCCGAAGCGGGCGATGCGGGTCCGCCGGCGCTCGGTTCGCACCACGCGCCGGGTCTGGCGGCGGCTCCGCCGCATCTCGATCCGCGCTGCGGTGATCGGGGCCACGCCGGCCTGGCGCCACACCTTCACGAACCGCTGCACGGCCGTCACCGCGGTGAGGGCGAGCATGATCCACAGGATCGGCACGAGCAGCGGCGGGATCAGCAGGCCGAGGCACAGCAGGATGATCCGCTCGGCGCGCTCCATCAGCCCGCCCTTGGCGTCGAGGCCCAGCGACTCGGCCTTGGCCCGCTGATAGGAGATGACCGAGCTCAGCGCCATGATCGCGAACGGGAGCAGCGCCAGGTGCGGGGACTCCTCGGAGGCGAAGTACCACGCCACGCCGCCGAACAACAGCGCGTCGGTCACCCGGTCGATGACGGAATCGAAGAACGCACCGCGCTGGCTGGAGGTGTTCTGCGCCTTGGCGAGGGCGCCGTCGAACAGATCGGGCAGGGCGGCGAGGACGACCAGCGCGAGGCCGACGTGCAGCTGGCCGGCACCGATGGCGACGGCCGCACCGATGGCCACCACCAGGCCCATCACCGTGAGGTGGTCGGGCGAGAGCCGGGTGCGTCGCAGGCCGTCGCCGACGGGCTTCACCGCCCGGTCGACCGACGCCCGGAACTTTCCGTCGAACATTGCTCTCACGCTACCGGCGCCTGGCAGCATGGGGGTGCATGAGCACCGCTGCACCGAGCGACCTGGCGGTGGCCTTCCGGAGCCTGCCACGCCGGCTCCGCGAGGCCCGGCGCGACCTGCCCGACGGCATCGTGGCGCCGTTCGCCGCGGAGATCGACCGCCACCTGCGCGAAGCGGCCGAGCTGATGGGCACACCGGTCGAGGCCGAGCTGGTGGCGGCAGCCATCGAGCGGGTGCCGGCGCACCACTGGCAGACGGGGCACCTGGAGCGCCTGCGGGCGATCGCGCTGGAGCTGGGGGCCCAGTTGAGGGCTCTCGCCGAGGTGGACCCCGACGCGTGATCACCCGTCAGAGGTAGGTGTAGCGGTACTTCCAGGAGCCGAGGAGCCGGCCGACGGCGCCACCGAGCAGGTCGGCGGCCAGCAGCGCCGACCTGCGGTCGCGGATGCGCAGCACCGCCGTGAGAGCCGCGCTCCACCCGCGCAGCGTCGTCACGGGCGCGCGACGGGGGAGGCCCGCCGGGCGGAAGCGTCGCGCCAGGAGCACGTCGCCCATCGCGTACGCGCGCTTCTGCCGGAACGTGTCGGTGACGGTCTCGCGGAAGCGGTAGCGCAGGACGGCACCCTCGCAGAGCCGCAGATCGTGACCGGCGAGCTGGAGCCGCCACGACAGGTCGACGTCGATCAAGGGTGCGGCAGCGGGGTCGTAGCCGCCGTGCTCGAGGAAGAGGTCGCGCCGGATGCCGAGGCTGGCGCCGACGATGATCGGCAGGAAGTCGTCGACCACCCCGAGGCGGTCGTGCTGGATCGGGTTGACGCGCACACGGGTGTGCGGCGGGTTCAGGGTCTCCTCGTCGATCTTCGCACCGACGACCGGGTGGCGCTCGAGCGCCTCGTGCATGGCCGCGAGGTAGCCCGGTGCCACCTCGTCGTCGGCGTGCACCATGACGAGGTGACGCCCGGCCGCCTGCTCCGCCGCGAGGTTGGTGGACCCGGCCTCGGTGCGCAGACCGGTGTTGACGATCACCCGGAACCGTTCGAACCGGTGCCGGAAGGCCTCGACCACCTCGAGCGTGGCGTCCGTCGAGCCGTTGTCGACGAGGATCAGCTCCCAGGGGACCGGGCACACCTGCCGGGCGAGGGCGTCGAGCTGGGCGCCCAGGGTGTCGGCGCTGTTGTAGCAGGGGCAGATGACGGTGAGGACGACGTGCTGGCTCTTCACGGCGCCGCCGAGTTTAGGTCCTGGCTACCAGTCCTGTTCGGGATTCTTCTCGGTGAGGTGCTCCACGACACGACCGTCGACCGCGTCGACGAGCACGAGGCCGCGCTCGCGCGGGGGGTTCTCGGCGGAGTAGACGAGCACGCGCCAGGTCGGTCGGCTGCGCACGCCGCGCCACACCTGCTGGGCCGACGCGTGCCCGACGGCGAACCCGACGGCGCCCTGCGCCGCCACCAGCGCCTGCTTCTCGTCCACGTGCATCCGCCAGCCGGAGCTGAACGACACCAGGGCCACCAGGCCGAGCAGCACGGCCGCCCACAGCCAGCCCTCGTTCACCAGCACGCCGCCGTCGCGGCGCGCCGCCCAGACGAGCACCAGCGCCGCGGCCATCGCCGCGTAGATGACCGCCGGCCAGCGGCGGCGGCTGTTGTCGGGGAACCGGTAGGGCCCCACGTGCTCCACGGCGTTGAGGTCGTCGGGCAGCTCGTCGCGCAGGTCACCGGTGTCGGCCATCGCCCGGCGAGCCTACCGGTGGGCTCGCGGCACCGGCCCGGCGCCGGAAGTCACCCCGCCGCAGCCTCACCCGCCACCGGCCACGCGGCGCGCAGCTTCGCCGCCGTGTCCGGGAGGGCCTCCGGCAGGGTGCGGGTGTTCGCCGTGGAGGTCATGAAGTTGGCGTCACCCACCCACCGGGGCACGACGTGCACGTGGAGGTGCTGGCCGACGCTGCCGCCGGCCGGGCGGCCGAGGTTCAACCCCACGTTGACGCCACCGGGGCGCAACGCCCGCTTCACCGCCACCACGGCGTCGGTGACCGTGCTCCACAGCGCCGCGGCCTCGTCGGGATCGAGATCCTCGAGGTCGGGCACCTCGCGGTACGGCAGCACGAGCAGGTGGCCCACCGCGTACGGATACGCGTTGAGCACGGCGAACGTGAGCTCGCCGCGGAACAGCACGTGGGTCTCGGTGTCCGGTAGGCCCGAACCGACGATCCGCGTGAACACGCTGGGTCCGCCTCCGGCGGCGGCGGATGCGGCGTCGGCGGTCTGCACGTACGTGGCCCGCCACCCGTTCCACAGCAGCTCGAGCGGGGTCACCCTGCGGAAAATACACCGGCTCGCCGCGCTGGGGCGGGCTACGGTGCGCCCGCTGTTCCCGGAGCGGGCGAGGCCCGCCGCGAGGGTGCCCGAGGAGGCACGGAGAGGAGGACGACCGATGCCCACGTCGCCCTCCCGGCGCGTCCACGCACCTGTGCGCTGACGCGCCGCCGGCCGTCGCCGGCCCCGTCCACCGCGCGGCTCGCCGCGCACGCCACCCGCCCCCATCCCGAGGAGCACCACACCCATGGCTGCACGCCGCAGCGCGCGCCGTCGCTTCGACGACGACGGCTGGGAACCACCCGCCGCGCGCCTCTCCCCGCCCACCGCCACCGATGTCGCCGACGACGACGACGGCGGGCCTACCCGCTCGTCCTACCCCGACGCCACCCCCGGTCCCCTCCCGGCACCCGGGTGGGTCGTCACGTCCGGCGACGCGCTCGACACCGACCGCGGGGTCCTGAAGACGGGCAAGGAGGCCGACGTCTCCCTGCTCGAGCGCTCGCTCCCGGGCGGCCCGTCGTGCCTGCTCGCGGCGAAGCGCTACCGCGCCGCCGAGCACCGCATGTTCCACCGCGACGCCGGCTACCTGGAAGGCCGTCGCGTCAAGGAGAGCAGGGAGATGCGGGCCATCGAGACGCGCACGGCCTACGGGCGCCGCCTGATCGCCGGCCAGTGGGCGGCGGCCGAGTTCGCGGTCCTGTCGCGGCTGTGGTCCGCCGGCGCTGCCGTCCCCTACCCCGTCCAGCTCCTCGACACGGAGCTGGTCATGGAGTTCGTCGGGTCCACCGACGGGACCGCCGCTCCGCGCCTGGCGGAGGCCCGCCCGTCGCCGTCCGAGGCGGCCGAGATGTACCGGCAGCTGCGCCGACTGATGGTCACGCTCGCCGAGGCGGGGTACGCCCACGGCGACCTCTCGCCGTACAACCTGCTGGTCCACGACGGGCGGCTCGTGATGATCGACCTCCCGCAGGCCGTCGACGTCGTGGTCAACCCGCGCGGCATCGAATACCTGCGCCGCGACTGCGACCACGTGTGCCGCTGGTTCACCGCCAGGGGTGTGGCGGAGGCCGACCCGGCCGAGCTGTTCACCGAGGTGGCCGCGGCGGCCGGGATCAGATGACGGCCAGCTGCGTGTCGACCTCGTCGCGGAGGCGACGGACGAAGTCGTCGAGGGGCACGTCGCGCTCCACGTCGCCGCCGCGGGGGTTGACGCCGAGGGTGCTGGCGGCCAGGTCGCTGTCGCCGACGACGAGCACGTACGGGATCTTGTCGAGCTTCGCCGCCCGGATGCGCTTGCCCAGCTGGTCGGCGGCCTCCACCACGTCGACGCGGAAGCCCTCGTCACGCAGCCGCGCCGCCACCTCGCGGGCGTACGCCTCGTGGGCCTCCGCCACGGGCAGCACCCGGGCCTGCAGCGGCGACATCCACGTGGGGAACGCCCCCGCGTAGTGCTCGAGGAGCACGCCGAAGAAGCGCTCCACCGAGCCGAACAGGGCCCGGTGCAGCATGATCGGCCGGTGGCGGGCGTTGTCGGCGCCCACGTACTCGAGCTCGAAGCGCTCCGGCAGCTGGAAGTCGAGCTGGATCGTGCTCAGCTGCCAGGTGCGGCCGATCGCGTCCTTCACGTCGATGTCGATCTTCGGGCCATAAAACGCGGCGTCGCCGTCCTTCACCCTGTACTCGAGGCCGTACTTCTCGAGCGCGAGGCGGAGGTACTCGGTGGCCCGCTCCCAGTGCTCGTCGGCTCCGACGTACTTCTGCGGGTCCTTCGTGGACAGGTTGGCGGTGAACTCGGTGAACCCGAAGGCCCGCAGCACGCTCATCACGAAGTCGAGCAGCGACGCGATCTCGTCCTGGAGCTGGTCCTCGGTGCAGTAGATGTGGCTGTCGTCCTGCGTGAAGCCGCGGATCCGCATCAACCCGTGGAGCGTGCCGGCCCGCTCGGAGCGGTAGACCGTGCCGAGCTCGTAGAGCCGCAGCGGGAGCTCGCGGTAGCTGCGCTGCCGGCTGCGGAACACGAGGCAGTGCATGGGGCAGTTCATCGGCTTCGGGTAGTACGTGCCGTTGTCCATCTCCATCGGCGGGTACATCCCGTCCTTGTACCAAGCCAGGTGGCCGGAGGTCTCGAACAGCTTCGCGTTGGCGAGGTGGGGCGTGTAGACGAACTGGTAGCCACCGTCGACGTGGCGCTCGCGGCTGTAGTCCTCCATCAGCTTGCGGACGATGGCGCCCTTCGGGTGCCACACCGCCAGACCGCCCCCGAGCTCGCTCGGGAAGCTGAGGAGGTCGTGCTCCACGGCCAGCTTGCGGTGGTCGCGCTTCTCGGCCTCGGCCAGCCGGTGCAGGTGCTCCTCGAGGGCGGCCTTGCTCTCCCAGGCCGTGCCGTAGATGCGCTGCAGCATCGGCCCCTTCTCGTTGCCGCGCCAGTACGCACCTGCCACCTTCATCAGCTTGAAGTGCCCGAGGCGCCCCGTGGAGGGCACGTGCGGGCCGCGGCAGAGGTCGACGAAGCCGGTCGAGTTGCGGTACACGCTGATCGTCTCCCCGCCGCCGATCTCGCCGGTGTCGTCCGCGTCGGCGGAGCCACTGGAGACGCGCTCGATGATCTCCTGCTTGTACGGCTGGTCGGCGAACAGCGCCAGCGCGTCGGCCGGCGGCAGCTCGTCGCGCACGAACTGCTGGTCGGCGCGCACGATCTCGCGCATCCGCTCCTCGATCAGCTCGAGGTCGCTCTCGCTGAAGGTGCGCCCGCCGGGCAGCTCGAAGTCGTAGTAGAAGCCGTCGGCGATGGCCGGCCCGATCGAGAACTTGGCGCCGGGGAACAGCTGCGTGACCGCCTGCGCCATCACGTGCGCCGTGGAGTGGCGCAGCACGTGGCGGCCCTCGTCGGAGTCGGCCGTGATGACCGCCACGCTGGCGCCGTCGGGCAGGGGCCGGTGCAGGTCCCACTCCTCGCCGTCGACCCTGCCGGCGACCGCCGCCTTCGCGAGCCGCGACCCGATCGACGCCGCGACGTCGGCGGCGGTGGTCCCCTCGGGGAACGTCCGCTGCGAGCCGTCGGGGAGCGAGATCGTGATCTGAGCCATCGCCGCGCAGTCTACGAGCGGCCCCCGTGGCCGCTCCGGCACATTCCCGTGGCCGGCTAGTGCGCCGCCGCCCCCGCGTAGGCCTCGCCCTTGGCGGCTCCTCCGGGCGTGACCTCGTCGACGTGGGCCACCCTCGCCGGCGGGGCGACCGGCTCGCTGTCGGCGGCCTTGCCCGCGTAGACGTTGCGGTACTCCTGGCCGGTCAGCTCCCGGATCTCGAACATCAGCTCGTCGGTGATGGCCCGCAGGATCCGGTGGTCGTCGGCGCGGTCGAGGTACTTGTCGACCTTGATCGGCCTGCCCACCTTGATGGTGCACGGCAGGCCCCGCTTCGGCATCTTCGCGTCGGGAGGCTGGATCTCCCTGGTGCCGACCACGCCGACGGGGTACAGCGGGCAGCCGACGCGCAGCGCCAGCCGAGCCGCGCCGGTGCGGCCCTTGTACAGGTAGCCGTCACGGCTGCGGGTCCCCTCGGGGAAGATGCCGAACAGCTCGCCGCGGCGCAGCACGCGCTCGGCGGTGTCGAGCGCGGCCTGGCTCTTGTCGCCCCCGGCCCGATCGATCGGGATCATGCCCATCGCCGGGAACAGGAACTTGGTCTTCCACGAGTCCATGTACTCGGCCTTGCCCACGAAGCTGATGTTCCGTGGCACGTGCAGCATCAAGAACGCGCTGTCGAGGAAGCTGACGTGGTTGGGGCACAGGATGGCCGGGCCGGCCGCCGGCAGGCGCTCGAAGCCCTCCAGGTGGAACTCCCAGAGCCGCTTCGCGACGGGCCGGAGGATCGAGCGTGAGCGGGTCTGCAGCTTCCCAGCGCCCTCGGCGTCCATCCGCACGGCCTCCTCAGCCGGCCCTCCTCGGCCGGCGGGTGCCAGGCTAGACCACACCCCGTCGGCCCCCCGAATCTGGAAATGAACTTCCTGTGAACCAGCCGTGCGGGTGACCCGGGCTTCAGTGCCGGGCTTCAGTGCCGGGGGCGCTGGCGCTTCAGCTGCTCGCGCACGGCGGTGTCGCGCCAGGAGGTGGCCGTCTTCGATCCGTGGGCGGGCCACCGCGCCGGCGCGGCAGGCTCGGGGCGGTCGCCCATCACCGTCACCCGCTGGATCACGCGTGGCCCGCAGAAGTCGTTCAGCACGTGGTGCTGCGTGCACCGGTTGTCCCACATGGCCACGGTGCCCGCCGTCCACCGGTAGCGCACGGTGAACCGAGGCTCGTGGATCCACCGGCACAGGTGGGCGAGCAGCATCGTCGACTCGGCGTCGCTGAGCTCGACGATCCGGCGGGTGAAGTGCTCGTTGACGAACAACGAGCGCCGACCGGTGTCGGGATGCACCCGCACCACCGGGTGGATCCAGGTCTGCTCGGGGTGGAGGTGCGGGCCGGCGTCGTGCAGCGCCGTCAGCCCGTCGCACAGGTCGCGCAGCGGCGGCGACAGCTCGTCGTAGGCCTTGGCCGCGTTGGCCCACATCGTGTCGCCGCCCACGTCGGGGCACTCGGTGATCTGCAGGATCGCGAACCGCGACGGCTCGGGGCGGAAGCTCAGGTCGCTGTGCCACTCGTCGGCGACGGCACCGCGGCCGTCGGCGGCGCGCAGCTCGAAGAACTCCGGTCGCTCCGACTCGAACGCGAGGTTCGGGTGCGACTCGAGCTCGCCGAAGTGACGCCCGAACGCGATGTGCTCGTCGGGCGTCAGACGCTGCCCGGGGAAGAACAGCACCATGTGCTCGAGGAGCAGCGCGTGGATCGCGGCGGCATCGTCGGCAGTCGCACCGGCGAGGCGGATGCCGTGGACCTCGGCACCGAGCGAGCCCGACAACGGCCGGATCTCGAGCTGCGGGCGCGACGGCGCAGCGGTCATGGACCGGGTCGGAGCTCGACGCCGAGCAGCGACGCTGCCCGGCGCACGTCGTGGCCCCGAGCCGCGGCGGCGTCGATCGCGGCCATGGCGCCCGGGGTGTCGAGGTCGTCGTCCAACGCGGCGCGCACGTCGTCGAGCAACGCGTCGCGCGCGTCGGTCGGCGCGGCAGCTCCTGCCGGGGCGGCCGCCTGCCAGGCCTGGAGCCGGTCGCGGTTGCGCGGCATCAGCTCGCCGTCCCACTCCCACTCGTAGCGGTAGTGGTGCTCGATGATCGCGAGGCGGATCGAGCGGGGGTCCCACTCCGTGCGCAGCTTGTCGACGAACACCAGGTTGCCGAGGCTCTTCGACATCTTGTGGCCGTCCATGTACACCATCGCCACGTGCATCCAGTGGCGCACGAACGGCTCGCCGGTGGCGGCCTCGCTCTGTGCCCGCTCGCACTCGTGGTGCGGGTAGATGAGGTCGGTGCCGCCACCGTGGAGGTCGACGGTGGTGCCCAGCTCGCGCAGGGCGAGGGCGCTGCACTCGATGTGCCACCCGGGCCGACCGGGCCCCCACAGCGTCTCCCAGCTCGGCTCGTCGGGGGCCGACGGCTGCCACAGCACGAAGTCGAGCGGGTCGCGCTTGTGCGGGTCGTCGACGTTCCCGCCGCGCTGGCGGGCCAGCTCGAGCATCTCGTCACGGCTGTGGTGGCCGATCGAGCCGAAGTCGGGGAACTTGGACACGTCGAAGTAGACGCTGCCCCCGGCCGCATAGGCGAAGCCGCGGTCGAGGACCATGCCGATGAACCCGCGGATGTCGGGGATCGCCGACGACGCCCGCGGCGTGCTCCACACCGGCAGCGCGTTGAGCGCCTCCATGTCGCGCTCGAAGCGGGCCTCCTCGCCGGCGGCGAGGTCGAGGTAGTGGATCCCGAGCTCACGCGCCTTCGCGAACAGCGGGTCGTCCACGTCGGTGACGTTGCGCACGCAGCGCACGGTGTGCCCGAGGTCGATCAGCCGGCGCTGCAGCACGTCGTAGGTGACGAACGTGGCGGCGTGGCCGAGGTGGGTGGCGTCGTACGGCGTGATCCCGCAGGTGTACATGAGCACCTGGGGGCCGGGCTCGAAGGGGACGACGGCACGGCGGGCCGTGTCGTAGAGGCGCATCAGGAGACCTGAACGACGCGAGGGTCGCGCTTGATTCCCGTCAGCTTCGGTGCGACGCGCGTCTTGTACCGGACGTTGAGCTGCAGCAGCACGGCCGTGAACGCCTCGATGGCCGTGGCGTTCGACAGCTCGCCGGCGTCGAGCGGCCGGCATCCGGGGATCTTGGCGACGATCTCGCTGATGGTGGTCACCGCCTCGGAGTCGTCGCCGCAGATGAGCACGTCGGAGTCGATCGGCTCGCCCAGGTGGCCGAGCTCGGTGGCGGGTAGGTGGTGGAACGCCGCCACCACCCGGCACCGTGGCACGGCCGCCTGCACGTGGGCGGCCACGCTGCCCCGCGGCGGCACGAGCGGCTGGAACTCGTGGCCCACGCGCACGAGCGCGTTGGCCATGCTCACCACCACCTTCCCGGCCAGATCGTCCTGGTGCTCCTGCGCGGTGGTGGCCGCGGAGTCCCACGGGGTGGCGATGACCACCACGTCGCACGCGGCCGCCGCCGAGTTGTCGCCGAAGCCCAGCAGCCCCGCCACGTCGGGCCACCGGGCGACCATGCCGTCGCGGGCCTCCATCGCGCGGTACTTCGACCGCGACCCGATCACCGCCTCGTAGCCGACCGACGCGAGGCGCGCCGCCAGCGCCCGCCCGGCAGGGCCGGTGCCTCCCAGGATCCCGATGCGCACCTCGCCAGCCTTGCACACGTGACCCGATCATCCGAAGGGGGCATCGGCGGGCAGCACTAGCGTGCCGGGCATGGGTCTGCTCGACGGCAAGAACATCGTCATCACCGGCGTGCTCACCGACGCCTCGCTGGCGTTCGGGGTGGCCGAGCTCGCGCAGCGCGAGGGTGCGAAGGTGATGCTCACCGGCGCGGGGCGCGGGCTCAGCCTCACGGAGCGGACGGCACGCAAGCTGCCGGCCCCGGCGCCGGTGCACGAGCTCGACGTCACCGACCCCGCGCACCTCGTCACCGCGCGCGAGGCGGCCGCCGAGCACTTCGCCGGGCGGGTGGACGGCGTGCTCCACGCCATCGGCTTCGCGCCCGAGGCGTGCCTGGGCGACGACTTCATGGCCGCCACGTGGCCCGACGTCGGGGTGGCCCTGCAGGTCTCGGCCTACTCCTACAAGGCGCTGGCCGACGCGTTCGTGCCGCTGATGGTGGCGGGCGGGTCCTTCGTCGGCCTCGACTTCGACAACACCGTCGCCTGGCCGGCGTACAACTGGATGGGTGTGGCCAAGTCGGCGCTGGAGAGCGTCAACCGCTACCTGGCGAAAGAGCTCGGCCCGCGGGGCATCCGCTGCAACCTCGTGGCAGCGGGGCCCGTGAAGACCATCGCCGCGAAGAGCATCCCGGGCTTCAAGAAGTTCGAGGACGTGTGGGACGAGCGGGCGCCGCTCGGCTGGGACGTCACCGACTCGTCCGCCGTGGCCAAGGCGTGCGTGGCGCTGCTGTCCGACTGGTTCCCCGCCACCACGGGCTCGATGATCCACGTCGACGGCGGCTACCACGCCGTCGGCGCGTGACGCCGTCGCTCCGCACGTGATGGCTCCCGCCTCCCGTCCGGGAGCGTTGCCGGGGGCGTGGGCGCGCGGGCGGGGAACCACCCAGCCATGAACCGACTCGGCCGAGAGACCAGCCCCTACCTCCGCCAGCACCGCGACAACCCGGTCCACTGGTACCCCTGGGGCGACGACGCGTTCGCCGAGGCTCGCGCCAGGCACGCGCCCGTGCTGCTCAGCGTGGGCTACTCGGCGTGCCACTGGTGCCACGTGATGGCCCACGAGTGCTTCGAGGACGACGAGGTGGCCGAGGTGATGAACCGGCTGTTCGTCAACGTGAAGGTCGACCGGGAGGAGCGCCCGGACGTGGACGCGGTGTACATGGACGCGGTGCAGGCGATGACCGGCCGTGGCGGCTGGCCGATGACGGTGTTCCTCACGCCCGACGGCGAGCCGTTCTACGGCGGCACCTACTTCCCCAAGCAGCAGTTCCTGCAGCTGATGGCGGCCATCGACGAGGTGTGGCGGACCCGCCCCGACGACGTCCGCCAGAACGTGGGCGCGCTGCTCGCCGCCGTCGACCGCACCCGAGCGATCACCCCCAGCGACCTGCCCGGCCCGGAGTTGACCGAGCGCGCCGTCGGCCAGCTCGCGGCCGCGTTCGACGACACCTGGGGCGGGTTCGGACGGGCGCCGAAGTTCCCGCCGACGTCCGGCCTCGACCTGCTCCTGCGCGAGCACCTCCGCACCGGCGACCAGCACGCCCGGCGGATGGTGGACACCACGCTGTCGGCGATGGCCTCCGGCGGGATGTACGACCACCTCGCCGGTGGCTTCGCCCGCTACTCCACCGATGACCGGTGGCTGGTGCCCCACTTCGAGAAGATGCTCTACGACCAGGCGCTGCTGGTGCGCGTGTACACGCACGCCGCCCAGGTCTTCGCCGAGCCGGTCTGGCGCCAGGTGGTGGACGAGACGATCGGCTACGTGCTCACGGAGCTGCGCCATCCCGACGGCGGGTTCTTCTCCGCGGAGGACGCGGACGCGCCGGACGAGCACGGCCACGCGCACGAGGGGCTGGCCACCACCTGGACGCCCGACGAGGTGCGGGCCGTGCTGGGCGACGACGCACCCATCGCCCTCGACTGGTACGAGCTGGCCCACCCGGACTTCGCCGGCGGCAACTTCGAGGGGCGCTGGATCCCGTGCCGCCTGCACCACCGCGGCCAGCTGCTCCGGCCCCCGGAGGTGGAGCGGGTGCGGCAGGCCCTGCTCGCCCACCGGGCCACGCGCCCCCGCCCGGGTCTCGACGACAAGGTCCTCACGGAGTGGAACGCCCTGATGCTGTCGTCGCTGGCCGAAGCGGCGGCAGCGTTCGGCCGCGACGACTGGCTGGGCGCGGCGGTCGCCAACGCCGAGTTCCTGTGCCGGGAGCTGCGTGCCAGCGACGGGCGGTGGCGGCGCAGCTGGCAGGCCGACGGCGAGCCGCAGGCGCGCCACGCCGCGCTGGCGGCCGACCACGCCTGCCTCGTCGACGCCTTCACCCGGCTCGCCGAGGCGACCGGCGCGGCGCGGTGGGTGGTCGAGGCCCGCCACGTGGCCGACACGATGCTCGATCACTTCTGGGACGCCGACCACGGCGGCCTGTTCACCACCGCCGACGACGCGGAGGCACTGATCGTCCGCCAGAAGGACCTGCTGGAGGGGGCCACCCCGTCGGCCAACTCGATGGCCGCCATCGCGCTCGCGCGCCTCGGCGCGCTCACGGGCGAGCAGCGCTACGCCAACCACGCCGACCAGATCCTGCGGCTGCTCGCCACGCTGGCCCCGCAGGCCCCCTCGGCGTTCGCCCACGCCCTCGGCGCCGTCGATCTGCGCACCCACGGCATCACCGAGGTCGTGGTCGTCGGCGACCGCCCGGACCTCCTCGCCGTGGTGCGCGAGACCTGGCGGCCGGAGGTGGTGCTGGCGTGGGGCGAGGCCGACGACTCGCCGCTGTGGAGCGGCCGCAGCGAGGGCGCCGCCTACGTCTGCGAGCACGCGGCGTGCCTGCTCCCGGCCACCGACCCCGCCTCGCTGCGCGCGCAGCTGGCGGCCGGTCCGGCGGTCACCAGCCGTCGCGGTGGATGATCTGCCCGGGCGTCCGACGGGGACGGCGGGCGCTGGCCCCGGCCCGCTCGCGCGGTGCCGGGTGCCCGATGGCGAGGGCGCCGAGGAGCTGCAGGCCGCCGGGGACGCCCAAGTCGGCTCGCACCTCCGCCTCGCCGCGGAAGACGGCGAAGAACAGCGCCCCGAGGCCCTCGTCCTCGGCGGCGAGGAGCAGGGTCATCACGGCCATGGACGCATCGACGGTCCAGTACGGCGTGGGCCACGCCTCGGGTCCGGCGCCGAGGCCGGTGGCCGCCTTGTCCGGCTCCGCGTAGCGGGCCACGTAGGCCGCGGGATCGGCGAAGGGCAGCGCGATCACCGGTGCGGCGAACAGGCCCGGGAAGGCGAACCCGTCCCGCTCGCCGGCGGGGAACGTGTGCTGCCAGAACCGCTCGGTGCGCTCGCCCTCGAGCACGACGAGGTGCCAGCCCTGTGCCTTGCCGGCGCTGGGGGCGCGGCTGGCCAGGTCGACCATCCGCTCCAGGACCGCCCGGTCCACCGGCCGGCCGTCGAACGACCGGCACATCCGCCGGCGCTCGACGAGCGCGGCGAGGTCGGTCACGCGTGAGCCGGGTGGGAGGGCGCGTTACCGGGCGCCGAGCTTGACCAGGTCCTCGGCCATCGTCCAGCCGTGGACCACGAGGGCCCCGCCCTTCGCGGCCGGCACCTTGGCGAACAGCTCCACCGCCTCCGCGCTGATCTTCTCGGGCTTCGAGGACTCGTGGTCGATGAACCCGGTCTGGCCGTTGGCGGTGACCACGAACGACTGCTCGTCGTAGTTGGCGTCCACGCCGAAGCGGCGGGCGAGGCGGCGGCCCCAGGCCCGCTCCTCCCCCACGGCCCGGTGCTTCGGCCGGGGGATCATGTCGTCGAGCTGCTTCAGGGCCTCGAGGGCGTCGGGGCGGACCAGGCGGGTGCCGATCACCACGTCCTCGTCGGGGAAGGCCATCAGCGCCCGGTGGTACGACTCGCCCATCAGGCCCTTCAGCACCTGGTCACGCTTGGACGTGCGCTTCACGCTCATCAGCCCGATGAGCACGCAGGGCGTGCCGCCGATGCGCTCGAGGGTGGAGAAGCTGAACCCGTGGAGCTTGCCCTCGACGCGAGCCGTGGTGCACAGGACCCAGTCCTCCTTGGCCTTCGAGAGCACACCGATGTCGAACCCCCCGCCCATCGATGCCATGTCGTCGAGATCGGCGTCGGTGAGCGCCGCAGAGTCCCGGGTCTCCACCTGGATCGCCATTGCCCCATCTCTCCTGTCGAAAAAAACGGACCGCCCTCCGGGGGTCGGCTGACCTGAGCACTCCATTCTGCCACTCGCAGCCCGCATCTCCACAGGCGGGATGTCGACGCCGCAGCTCAGCAGGCCCGCCGGGCAGGTGCCGGCCGGCGGGTCAGAGCATCACGGCGTCGTGACCAAGGGCGACGCGGAGCTCGGGCACCACCCGGTCGAGGTCGACGCAGAAGTCGTCGGCCAGGCGGAGGATCTTCCCCTGCCCGATGTGCAGGAACACCGACGACTCGCCGGGGTGGTCGCGCAGGATCCGCCTGAGCTGGTGGATCTTCAGCTCGCTGAGCGCGGCAGCCGGCACACGCAGGTGCAGCGGCGCCGTCGAGGCCGTGTCCAGCCCTTCGAGGATGGTGATGTCCTGCGCCATGAACCCGAGCCGAGCCTCGTCGCGGCGGTCGATGCGGCCCCGCACGGTGACGATGGCATCGTCGACCAGCTTGTGGCCCTGCTCCATCAGCACCCGGGGGAACACGGTCACCTCGATCGAGCTGTCGAGGTCCTCCAGGGTGAACACGGCCATCTGGTCACCCTTCTTGGTGAACTTCCGGGCGAGGCCGGTGATCACCCCGCCGAGCACCACGATGGTGCCGTCGTCGCGCTCGGCGGCGTCGGCGACGGTGCAGTCGACCTTGCGCCGCAGCGCCGCCTCCACGCCCAGCAGCGGATGGTCGCTGACGTACAGCCCGAGCATCTCCTTCTCGAACTTCAGCCGGTCGGCCTTGTCGAACTCCACGGCGGGGACGGCGATGCGCTCGTCGAAGCCCGACCCGCCCGCGTCGTCCCCGCCGCCGAGGTCGCCGAAGAGGCTCATCACGCCCTGGTCGCGCTCGCGACGGCGCACCAGCACGGTGTCGATGATCTGCTCGAACACGAGCAGCAGCCCCTTGCGGGGCACGCCGAGGCCGTCGAAGGCACCGCCCTTGATGAGCGATTCCACGGTGCGCTTGTTGAGCACCGGCTCGGGCACCCGCTCCACGAAGTCGTAGAACGACTCGAACGGCCCGTTCGCGTCGCGCTCGGCCAGGAGCTGGGCGACGAGGCCCTCCCCCACGTTGCGGATCGCCGACAGGCCGAAGGTGATCGCCCCCGGGCTGCCGAGCGGCAACGTCACGTCGGGCGGCACCTGCTCGGCGGGCAGCGCGGCGAAGTCCATCACGGAGCGGTTGATGTCGGGCGTGAGCACCTTCACGCCCATCCCTCGTGCGTCGGCCAGGTACACGGCGGCCTTGTCGAGGTTCGACTTGACGCTGGTGAGCAGGCAGGCCAGGTACTCGACGGGGTGGTGCACCTTCAGGTACGCCGTCTGGTACGTGACCAGCCCGTAGCCGAACGTGTGGCTCTTGTTGAACGCATAGTCGGCGAACTTCTCGATGACGTCGAACAGCTGGCGGCCGAGGTCGCGGCCGTACCCCGTGCGTTCGCATCCGGCTTCGAAGCCCTCGCGCTCCTTGGCCATGAGCTCGCGGATCTTCTTCCCGCAGTTGTGGACCAGGATGTCCTCGGCGAGCGCATACGGGCGGGCGGGATCGCTCATCGTGAAGTCGAAGCACTCCACCTCTCCCGCCGGCTCGACCGACACGACCGTGTCCCAGACGAGGTCCCCCGTGCGCAGGTCCTCCAGCCGTTCCGAGTAGAGGAGCCCGTCGAGGGTGTGGCGATGCAGCACCGAGGATCGCAGCAGCCCGTGACTGTCGACGCCGAGCGAGCGTGCGGAGCGGCCGGTC
>VFQR01001296.1_pt1 | contig 20051 bp, 18 predicted proteins | sample 3512321 | NCBI WGS metagenome assembly VFQR01 (sample SAMN10412374, study PRJNA504923) | tailings metagenome | isolation source: Relicate 3 Philex TSF1 revegetated site | place: Philippines: Tuba, Benguet | collected 2017-08-29
ATAACTCCTAATTTTTGTCAATTTTTGTATTAAGAAAGATGTTTATAATGCATAGCTTTATAAGGGGGGACTAAGGGGGGTAACAACTCATTGGTAAAACAAGAGGCTTCACTGATGTTGAACAAATGAGCGATAGATATATTCCTTACATCGCTTTTGATTTAGGTAACGCTGCCAGTATTAGAAACTTTGCACGAGTTTATGGGCGTACCCGTATTTATGCACCTCAAAAAGCCGTGACACGAGCAGAAGCAGCTTTAGTTTTGTCTCGCTTCCGCAAGGGTGGAACAGTAGAGCAAGCTTTAAAAAAAAGAAACCGTTAAGCTCATCCCACCTCTAGAAGTGGATTTGACCTTGACTGCTTCACAATAGAAATAGCATCACCATTACAAAATCTGATTCATGCAAACCCCCAGTGCCACTATTCCTCATTTAATTGCTGCGGGCTTTCACGCCCTTTCCGAACCACTCAGAATTAGTGTGCTGGAATTGCTACGACAGCGAGAACTATGTGTGTGTGATTTGTGCGAAACTTTGGGGGTAAGTCAGTCGAAATTATCTTTTCATCTGAAAACTCTCAAGGAAGCCGGCTTAGTTAACTCACGTCAAGAAGGACGCTGGATTTATTACAGCTTGAATTTGCCCCAATTTAGCGTTTTAGAAGAATATCTGGCAGATTTTAGCCGTAACAGTGTAATTTCGTCTCCACGTCCCTGCTGTGATTAGGAATAGTTTTATCCACACCTCTGGCAAACAAGATTTCTCAAGGTCAAATAACAATTGCTGAATACATCAATTTTTTTTGATTAATTTTTATGTATAGTGCTATGCTGGATATTGACATATCAATTTTTTTTGAAATGATGTAAATATACCAGTAAAATTAACTATAAAGGTGAGGTCAATGAACGCGATAGCAAAAAAATTGGCTCTCGCATTTGGAGTGTTGGCTGTTGTTAGCAGTTGCACAAACACATTCAATTTATCTAGTCAAACTCAGTCGTTGCCAAAAGTTGCAGAAGTAGCTGATTCAAGCAAGGTGACGACGATTCAGGTTGATGGTTCTAGTACAGTGTATCCGATTACTGAGGCGATCGCTAACCAGTTTCAACAAACCAAGCAACAGTACAAAGGACAAGTTGTAGTTAACTTTTCTGGTACTAGCGCTGGGTTTAAAAAATTTTGTAGCAAACAGACAGATATCAGCAACGCCTCGCGTCCCATTTTGAAAGCAGAGATCGAAACTTGCAACAAAAATGGTGTCAAATTTATCGAATTACCTGTTGCTTTTGATGCTCTAACTGTTGCGGTAAATTTGGAAAATACTTGGGCAAAAGACATTATCGTAGCCGAATTGTCAAGGACTAAAGTCCTTACTACGAACGAAATATCGAATTAGTTTGCGATTACTAATTAATTGAATATTCATTTATAAACTCAGATTTTGTTGTTCAATAACCTGAAGAAAACTGATGGGAATACGTGTTGGCATCAACGGATTTGGCAGAATTGGACGGCTTGCTCTGCGGGCTGCTTGGGGTTGGTCAGAGCTAGAGTTTGTCCATATCAACGAAATTAAAGGTGGGGCAGTCACAGCCGCACATTTACTCAAATTTGATTCTGTCCACGGGCGTTGGTCATCAGAAGTAGAAGCACAGGAGAATCGCATCCTCATTGACAGTACACCCCTGAGCTTTAGCGAACATTCCCAGCCCGGTGAAGTTCCTTGGGAAGAATTGGGCGTTGATCTCGTACTGGAATGCTCCGGCAAATTTAGGACTCCCGCCACTCTCGACCCCTATTTTAAGCGGGGAGTACAAAAGGTAATTGTGGCTGCTCCGGTAAAACAAGAAGCCTTGAATATTGTCATGGGGGTTAATGACTACCTCTATGAGCCGGAAAAACATCATCTCCTGACTGCTGCTTCTTGTACAACTAACTGTTTGGCTCCAGTTGTGAAGGTAATCCATGAAGGCTTGGGCATTAAGCATGGAATTATTACCACCATCCATGACAATACCAATACTCAGACCATCCTAGATGCACCTCATAAAGATTTGCGTCGGGCAAGAGCTACCAGTTTATCGTTAATTCCTACTACTACTGGATCGGCAACAGCGATCGGACTGATTTATCCAGAACTCAACGGCAAACTCAACGGCATAGCAGTACGAGTGCCATTGCTCAACGCCTCTTTGACAGACTGTGTATTTGAAGTAGTGCGACCCACCACAGTAGAAGAGATTAATAGCTTACTAAAAGCAGCTTCCGAGCAAGCACCCCTCAAAGGAATTCTTGGCTACGAGGAGCGTCCTTTAGTATCCATCGACTACAAAGACGATCCTCGGTCTTCCATCATTGATGCCCTCTCAACGATGGTAGTAGACCAGATACAAGTAAAAATACTTGCCTGGTATGACAACGAATGGGGCTACGCCAACCGCATGGTTGAACTCGCCCGTAAAGTAGCTTTGAGTCTCAAAAAGTAATCAGAATGGGGCATGGGGCATTGGGCATTGGGCATTGGGCACAAGAGGCAGAGGGGCAGGGGGCAAGGGGGAGAATGAAAAATCTTTCCCCCCAGCTAAGAGCTCCCTGCTCAAGAGCCTATTCCTCATCCCCCTCATCTCCCTCACTCCCCCATCTCCCCCATGTCTTCTACCACAGCTTCTAGCGCCAATTTCAAAAACTATATCCTAGTCACCCTCGCCTACTGGGGTTTCACCATCACCGATGGTGCCTTGCGAATGTTGGTACTGCTTTATTTCAACCAAATTGGCTATACCCCACTGCAAATTGCCTTTTTATTCCTGTTCTATGAAGTCTTCGGAATCATTACGAACTTTTTAGGCGGTTGGATTGGTTCTCAATTAGGTCTAAAAGTTACTCTTTATACTGGTATTGGACTACAGGTGTTCTCTTTAGTCATGCTGTCATGGCTAAATCCCGATTGGGTACAGTGGTTTGCAGTCGTTTATGTGATGGTAGCCCAGGCATTTTCTGGAATTGCCAAAGACTTAACGAAAATGAGTTCTAAAAGTGCTATTCGATTGGTGGTGCCCCAGGATGCCCAGTCATCTTTGTTTAAGTGGGTGGCAGTACTGACAGGTTCTAAGAATGCTCTCAAAGGAGTTGGCTTTTTTGTTGGTAGCGCACTTTTGGCTTCCGTTGGCTTCGTCAATTCCCTGTGGATTATGGCAAGCGGATTGTTCTTGATTATGTTCACGGGGCTACTGCTGCCTAAGGGAATGGGCAAAATCAAGAAAAAAGTCAAGTTTAGCCAACTCTTTTCTAAGAGCCAAGAGATCAATATTCTCTCAGCTGCCCGATTCTTTTTGTTTGGTTCCAGGGATGTCTGGTTTGTTGTGGGATTACCAGTATTTTTACGTGAAGTTTTGGGTTGGTCGTTTTATCAGGTCGGTGGATTCTTGGCTTGTTGGGTAATTGGATATGGGATTATTCAGTTCTTGGCGCCAACACTGATTCAGCGATTTGGTTCTGGTCGTCCACCGCAATCAAAAACCATCCAATTCTGGACATTTACCCTCACTGTAGTTCCAGGGGCGATCGCTCTTGCTCTCCAACTAGGTATAAAAGCCAATATTGCCATCGTTGGCGGACTTCTGATTTTTAGCGTAGTGTTTGCCTTCAACTCAGCAGTTCATTCCTATCTAGTATTGGCATTTACTGATGATGACAAAGTAGCCTTGAACGTCGGTTTTTACTACATGGCAAACTCTGGTGGTCGATTAGCTGGCACCGTCTTATCAGGTTTGATATATCAGTTTTTCGGGTTAGTGGGCTGTCTGTGGACATCCATGTTCTTTGTCCTAGCAGCAGCATTAATTTCTCTCAAGTTACCCGATCTCGAACCAAACAAAGCGATCGCTTGGAAAGGTGGAGATGGGGATTAGGGCATTGGGCATGGGGAAGAGGCAAGGGAGCAGGGAGCAGAGGGGAGGAGCTTCTCCCCTGCCCCCCTGCCTCTTCATCCCTCTCACTCCCAACGATTCGCTTTTATTCATTAACATCAAATGAGTATGAATTCCCAGGCGAATAAAACTCCAGCACAAGCAGGGAGTAATCTGAGTTTTTTTGAAAAATACCTCACGGTTTGGGTATTTTTGTGCATCTTGGCAGGAATTACGCTGGGAAGATTATTTCCTGGGGTGGCGGTGACGCTGGATGCTTTGAGTATCTATCAAGTGTCAATTCCCATTGCGGTATGTCTGTTTTTTATGATGTACCCCATCATGGTGAAAATTGACTTCACCCAAGCTACAAATGCTATCCGCGCCCCAAAGCCAGTTATTCTCACCTTGATTATGAACTGGTTGATTAAACCATTCACGATGGTAGTATTTTCCCAGTTTTTCTTGGGTTGGTTATTTCGTCCGTTAATTACGGGCAGTGAATTAATTCGGGGTAACGAAGTGGCGATCGCCAATTCCTACATTGCTGGTACGATTTTATTGGGAGTTAGAGCGCCGGAAACCGGCGCTCTAACTTTTCGCAAAATCCAAAATGGTATGAGTTAACCGATTGCTTGTACTAGACTCAGCATGAAATTAATCCGCTGCTCAAAGTCTAGCTTTTTAATGATTGCTGTAAATTCATCAGTTTCACTTGGTAGTTGATAGTCAGATGGTACTTGGATGATAGTTCCGTTTTCCATTCCTTGTGCCAACAACAGCCAAACTTCTAATTTTGCATTGGGACTCAAAGCATTATACGCACGGCTGATATCGGTAGCTGAGCCTTTAATCAAGTCACGCTGTGCTTGCAGTTGTTCTTGGTGAGACAAACTTTTAATTCGGTCAAACACTGCTTTTGCAGGGCTTTCTACGCTTTCAGGAGGTGCTGGTGTTAGCTGGTCTTTAATATCTAGGTAACCATACCAGAGTACACCCAGTTGAGTATCTATATCAAAGCGTCGAAAAGTTTCTAAAGCTGGTCTTGTGCTTTCGTCAACTGTGTAGGTCATAAAAACTCCAAACAAGTTCAAGTTATTCTCAATTTCCCAATTCAATTTATTGAGAAAGCTTATTTTCAGTGCTTCAATAAAGTTAACGAATCAATGGATGTGAATAACTCTACTTGTGGTAATAACAGCATTCACTACAGAAGACAGATCGTAGATAACTCAAGTTGCTACTTACAAAAATCCTTGCTTCAATGTATGGGTTGGCAAAACCAAAGCTAAAACCAATACAGAAGATCAAAAATTTGTAGGGGCGCAAAGCTTTGCGCCCCTACCTAATCTATCTGTCTGATTCTTTTTTCAAATTGATATGAGAATCAAAAAATCAGGTTAGCGATCGCTCGAACTAACTTCCCTGGTTCCACTGGTTTGGTGATATGCTGTTGAAATCCGGCGGCAATTGCTTGTTGATAATCAATTTCAGCTGCATAGGCAGTTAAAGCGATCGCTGGAATTTTTCCTCCCAATTCTGGTGGCAGATCTCTGATTTGACGCATCAACATGTAGCCGTCTACTTCTGGCATTCCAATGTCGCTCAACAGCAGATTTGGCTGGAAGTCAGGCAAAACTTTTAGTACTTCCACAGCCGATGCTACCTGGGTTACTACTGCCCCAGACTGCTCCAAAATAAAAGCAATTAATTCTCGCGTATCACGCTCATCATCCACCAGCAAAACTTTTAGCCCACTTAAATCAGGCACATCATCAGATTTTCTCTCAGTCTCCTGTTTATTAACATTAATTTTCATCAGAGGCAGCATAACTGTAAAGGTTGCTCCCTGTTCTTCGCCCAAACTTTCTGCCTGAACTGTGCCGCCATGTAATTCAACGATGTGACGAACAATTGCCAATCCTAAGCCCAACCCGCCGAATTTTCTGGTGGTTGCGCCGTCGGCTTGTCGGAAGTAGTCAAAGACGAATGGTAAAAAGTCGGGGCTAATTCCCTTACCTGTATCGCGCACTTGCAGTTGAGCTTGAGAATCAACAAATGCTAAGCTAATTTCTACCTCTCCTCCCTGGGGTGTAAACTTAATGGCGTTGGAGAGGAGATTCCAAACCACTTGTTGTAAGCGGACTAAATCACCCTCGACGAGGAATTTTGAGTCGCAGCCTTGGTGGGCTGACAGCACAACTTGAATTTGGGATCTGAGATTGTCTGGTTGTTTATTAAACTCAATAGATGCTAAATTTCTGTTAGATAATGCTAAATCTAAAATCACAAATCGCAAATTGATGGATTTAGCTTGGGCAGCTAAACGCACAGTTTCCAAAGCTGCGGCGATCGCACTTCCCAAATTCACAGGAGCAATATTCAAACTGAGTTTGCCTTGCAAAATCCGCGAAACATCCAGCAAATCTTCAATTAGCTGAGTTTGCAGCTTGGCGTTACGCTCAATGGTTTCCAAAGCACGAGCCGTGGTTGCTTCGTCATACTTTTTACTTTGCAACATTTTTGACCATCCCAGGATGGGATTTAGCGGCGTGCGAAGTTCGTGGGAGAGGACTGCTAAAAATTCATCTTTGATGCGGTTAGCTTGAATTAATTGCTCTTTTCGCCGCTGTAACGAAGTCATTAATTCAAAACGTTCTAGCGCAACCGCCACCTGATCTGAGGTTGCTTGCAGCAAAGCAGTTTCCTCTGGGGTAAAGTGAGTACGGGTGCGGCTAGCAAAGGAAAGTACACCAAGCAACTTCCCCTGAGCAATTAACGGTTGACCTGCGTAGGCTGTGATTCCCAAACTAAGAAGGATGTATGCGTTGAGATGGGTCGAGTGAGGCACATCATTGACGACAATTTGATGTCGTTCTTCGGCCACTAGTCCGCACATTCCTTGATTAAATTCTAAGTATTCAATTGCTTGAAATACTTCTTCTGTGATGCCATTCCAAGCTACCAAGCGGAGTTTCTGTCGATTTTCGTGTGTCTCAATTAGATAGTGAAAGTAAAAATGCAAATCCATCTGCGCCGAGAGTTTACTGAACAAGGTGTTCATCAAATCCAAGGGGCGCTCAGTTGACAGTAAATCGCTGGCTGTTTCAAACAGCAACTTCAGTCCTTCACTACGCTCTTGTAAGGCTTTTTCTGCTTTTTGGCGTTCCCGCAGGGCGCGTTCGCGTTCGGTAATATCAACTGCAACTCCCCCCACCAAGGGTTGTCCAGACGCATCTGCAATGGGAAACTTATAGACTAAAAATTCGCCAAGGGTGCCATCTGTGCGTGGGGCAGATTCAATAGCTTCCACCACTTGATTTGTTTGGGCAACCATTTTAATATTATCGAGGCATGGCTGAGCAATTTCAGCCGGATATAGCTCAAAAATGTTTTTATTAATTGGGTTATTTATTGCTAAATTAAATGTGCGGAAATAAGTCGGGCTGAGGTAAAGTATACGCCCCTCTCCATCTGTAATCCATGCTGCGGTTGGACTTTTGTCCATAAAAGCTTGGAAGCGTTCTTCGCTCTGGTGCAAGGCTTTTTCTATTTGCTGGCGTTCGCTAACATCCAGAACAAATACCACCGATTTGTGCCGGGATTCTCCTAATAAAGAGTAGGCAACTAAAACAGGCACACGAGAACCATCTTGGCGAATGAATTCTTTTTCATAGGGAGTACAAGCTCCTTTAGAATTGGCCTCGGCGATCGCCAGTTCATCTAAATAAAGGTATTCTGGTGGTGTAATCTCATTCAAGCGTAGTTTACCTACTTGTACATCCTCTTGGGTGTAGCCGACAATTCGCAGAAATTCGTCATTAGCTTCACTGATGTTACCTGCCACATCGCCAAATATAATGCCGACGACATTGGCTTCTACAAAACTCCTCAGGCGTTCTTCACTAGCTTTAACTGCGGCTTCTGCCTGCTTGCGGGCAGTGATATTCATTATACTTACCAACACGCTGTCAAATTTAGCATTTGCTGGTGGAAAGGTAATTGTAAACAATGTGTTGAGACGTTCTCCTTGGAGGGTTTTAAGAATTGTTTCTGATTCTAAATAAGTTTCCCCATCAGTAATTGCCAGCAATTCTTCAATAAATACCTCTAGAGTTTCCGGTACAAATATTTGCTCAAGTGTAACCAGGAGTTGATTTTTATTTTCCGCACCAAACATTCGCACAGCCGCGTTGTTCACATTGACAATTCTTACCATGTCAAGGGCTTGTTGAATAAACTCAGGGTGTTCGGCAAAAAAGCTGCGAAAATTATCGACACCTTGGGCTTTTAAATCATCAAGGGCTGCTTTGACAAGGGAAAAATCTTCCTCAAAAATTGATACCCCTGCGGCTTCAAAAATATAGCGGTACTTTCTTTCCTGTTCTTGCAGCGCCCGTTGTATGAGCTTACGTTCGCTGATATCTGTAGTGCTACCAACCACACGTAGGGGGTTGCCATTAGCGTCTCGCTTGACGATTATTCCTTGGTCTAGTACGTCGATATATTGATTATCTTGATTGCGAATTCGATATTCAGCAGTATAGCGTTGGTCTAGCCCGTCGTAGGCATCGCCATTTGCCCACACAACCCCCGCTTCCTGCTCCACACGTTGCAAATCCTCTGGATGCACAAGCTGACGCCACCAATTACCATTTTTTGGCGCAATATCGAGGGAATAACCTAAAATTCGGGTTAAACCTTCAGTTCTTTCAACGCGATCGCCTTCTATATCCCAGTCATATATGAGACAATTGACAGCAGTGGCAGCTAACTCGAAACGTTCGTTAGCTAACCTCAAGCGTTCCTCCTTTTCCCGCAAAGTTTGTTCTACTTGTTTGCGTTGGCTAATGTCACGAAAGAAAATGTCAAGACCGTCTTCACAAGGATAGGCGTGAATCTCCATCCACAAATCATATTCGGGTGGCAAGTAATAATGATGCTCAAAGTGGGCGGGAATTTGTTCTACCATCGCCCGTCGATATTGTAGCTCTAAATTTGTACCTATTGATGCCGGCCACTCTTCCCAGTGCGACTTCCCAATGACTTCTGTGCGGGGTTTGCCGTTAATTCGTTCTGCTTCAGCATTTTGGTAGATGATTCGCCAATTTCTGTCTAGGGTGATAAATGCATCACTCATGCTTTCTAAGGTGCGCGTCATTCGCTCATTGGCTTGCCCTAATGCCGATAAAGCTTGTTTGCGTTCGCTTAAATCAACAACAAAGCCAATAACTGTTTCTTGATTATCTTCTACAAGGACAGAACCAAGCAGAACAGGAACGCGAGAACCATCTTTGCAGATGTATTCTTTTTCAAAAGGTTTACAAACTCCGGTAGTTTTCAGTTCCTCCACAGAACGCTCACTCAAAGCCAGAAACTCAGGTGCGGTGATTTCGCGCCAGTTCAATTGTTTCGCCGACAAATCTTCTTGTGTGTAGCCGAGTATTTTCACAAAGGCATCATTGGCTTCGATGATAGAACCGTTGAGATTGCTGACAATGACTCCAATGATGTTAGACTCTGCGAGTCGGCTAAATCGCATTTCGCTATTTTGCAATAGTTTCAAGCTTGATTCTGCTTTGCGTCTAGCAGTTTGCAATTCTGAGAACAGGGCAGTAATTAATAAAGATACTAGTGAAAAAGTGGTTAATCGTACTAAAACCTTTAGGCTAACGATCTCAAAAGAGTAGACAGGCTCAATGAGAAAATAGAAAGCAAGTATAGCAGATAAAGCGATCGCCAGCATTCCCACTTCCATGCCACCATACCACGCACTAACCGCCACGGCAGCATAAAAAAAGGTAAACACACTCGGATCGAATACTGGCAGTAACAATTGTGCCATGATTAAGGCAACTACCACTGCCAAAATCATCACGCCATAAGTTAGTAAGCCAGAGCGCATCATCAAGAATTTTTCGAGTAATTTCACACTCATCTCAAGAGTCCTCCCTTTGCCGTGCTTTGGAGAGAGACTCCGTTAGTAGTTTGTTCCTTGGTTCGCCCATCTTCTCTAACATTTCTTCAATTAGCTTTAGTGCCATCTGCGAAGGCACAGCAGATGTGTTTTCCCAGCGATTCACTGTTCGCAGGGAAACTCCCAAACTGGCTGCCAACTTTTCCTGAGACAGATTGAGTTGCTGCCGGGGTTTGCGGATTAAATCTGCAATGTTTAGCAACTTTCCTAGTTTCATAGTCAGCAGATTAAGACAGATGTCGCACCATTTGTCTCCAGCTTGAGGAAGAATTTGAATAATCATTAGATACCATATAATCGCAGATAAATTGTATCTTTTGGTCAAAGCTGAACGTCAGTTATTAGTGTTTGCCTTTGACTGGAGAAGGTATTGGCATTGCAATGCTCTATCCATAGTAATTGCTGCAATTCAGCCAAATAAAAACTTGTTAAGACGAAACAAGTGTCAAAGTTATTTATAAAATAAAAATAAAATTTTATTGCTTCTATACTAACCAATAGTATTATTTTTAGTTGGCTAATAATTTTCAAATGTTATGCAGCACTAAAAATGAGTGCAGCACAATTGAAATTATCGTACTTCATTCTTGATTTAATATTTTATTTACAAAAGACTCAGATCCCCGACTTCTTTAAGAAGTCGGGGATCTTGTTGTTAATTTTCCTTCTAGAGTAAGATGTCAATGGTAAATTTGTAAAGCTAGAATATTTAACCGAGCCAATAGTTGCCTACTTCGTATTGCTATTTTGATTAACCAACACCCAGAAAATATTCTCAACACTCAACTAGAAAAAGCACCAACCCAAGGCTATAGATTTAGCTGGTTTGATTGGTTTTGTCTTTGGTATCCTCCAGGCTGGCTGATTTTATTTAACCGCCACTGGCAACACTATCATCAAGATCCAGATGGTTGGAATTGGCTCGAATATGGATTATTTTTAATTCCTGGTGGATTTTATTTAGCAATGCTGAGTCGTTGGTTACGTTTGGGTTGTCGTTCACCGCGTCAAGAAGTTGGTGAATTCGATCCTAATTATCAACAAGCTTTTCGCCAAGAAGTTCTCGGTCCCATCGTCAAATATTATTTTCGGGGAGAATTGCAGCAAATGGAAAACTTGCCGCAAACAGCGACATTAATTGTGGCAATGAATCACGCAGGAATGTGTTTTCCTTGGGACTTTTTGACCTTAGCTTATTTATTAGGTGAAGCCAGAGGATGGAAAGTGCAACCCTTAGCGAGTCCATCATTATTTGAGCATCCTTGGATGATTTGGTGGTTACCCCCCAAGTGGTCGCAAGTTTTAGGTGGCGTGCGAGCAGAATTAAATGATTTTGAAGCTGCCATTGCCCAAGGTAAAATCCTCTTATATGCACCAGAAGGCGTACGGGGGCCTGCCAAAGGTTGGAGAAAACGCTATCAACTACAAAAATTTGATGTTAGCTTTATCCAACTGAGCGATCGCTATCATATTCCCATTCTTCCAGTAGTTTGCATTGGTAGCGAATTTCTCCATCCTTGGAGTGTTAACTTCACCAAATTGCAAAGACTAATCAAATTACCATTCTTGCCATTTTCGCCCTTGATGCTTGCCTTACTTTTATTTCCCTCAATGGGAATTTGGGCAATGAAAACTCGTCTGCGTTACTTTATTGCGCCTTTAGAACCAGTCACCAACTCAAACAAAGGACGTACAGCAGCTTATCAACAAGCGCAACAATTACGAGAAAAACTGCAAATCCAAATTAATCAGTTATTGAGTAAATCATAATACTACAAACCGAAATTTAATCCTTCTTCCCAGTCCCCAATACGCTTCGCATAAGCCAAAAAGCCCTCATGTAGAGACGCGATTTATCGCGTCTAAAAAACTCGCACGTTACACACACAAGGGTAAATCGTATCTAAAAAACTAACTGACTTAAAAAGAAAGCCAGAGCCGCACTTCCTATAGGAACTGTTAAATTATCAATACCCAAAAAAGAAAAAGCTTCTAAAGCAGTAGCAATCAAAGCCACTAACAGTGATATTACCCAAGTTTGCCAACTGTTTCCTTGAGTTCCCACTAAAATCAAACTGCTGACGAGATAGCTAACAAGCATCATAGTCAAGGAGCCTTCCCAACTTTTTTCTGCTCCAGAGACTTTGTATTTGTGTTTACCAAAGCGCTGCCCAATTAAAGCTGCTAATCCATCTCCCCAAGTCATAATTAAAATGCCTAATACTGCATATTGTGGTTGTTGCAAATACCAGAACCAGGCAATTAAAATACCGAAACTCACAGAGTAAAAAAATGTCCCTAAACTTTGGCGTCCAACGCTATTAATCCCAGGAAGAATCGGAAATCGGTAAGATAATAAAGTGATTGCGCTTGCTAAAATCGAGGCCGTAATGCCGACGCTAGCCGGAATATCTAGCCACCAAGCGAGTAAAATTACATTACCAGTGCCAATATGAACTATTTTCCGAACTGTTTCTGCCTCGCCATTAGCAAAGCGGTTTACCACCCACGCAATCAGCAGAATGAATAAGACCCAAATTGCAGCGATGCCTACGGCGGGGTTTGGCAACGCAATTTGTAGCCATAGAACTAAAATTGAGGTGAAATCAAAAAATGTAATCAACAAAGATGCAATAAAATGAATATTTTTACCTCTATAACTAATTTATAAGATTTAGGTAACTGCAATGAAACTATTATTAATTTGGCTGATTCGCGGCTACCGAATGTTGATCTCGCCGTTGTTTCCTCCGAGTTGTCGTTTCCAACCAACTTGTTCGATGTATGCCATTCAAGCCATTGAACGATTTGGAGTATTGCGCGGTAGCTGGATGGCAACCCTACGAATTTTGCGCTGTCATCCGTTTCATCCAGGCGGTTACGACCCAGTGCCGGAGGTGAAAGAGGAGTAGTTGGGGATGAAACGGATGAGGGGGATGGGGAGATGGGGAGAATAACCAATACTCAATGCCCAATTGCAGGTATAGTCTTTTGGGGAGATGTCAATGGCTGCGGTTGTCATCTAGGTTGGGAGGGTTAAATAATCTAGTTTAGACTGACCATGATTAATTCTAGTGCTATTTATTTACCCGACGAACCACAAATTCCTAGTCCTGAACCGAAGCCGCTACCAAGTCCGGAACCTTTGCCGACTCCCATCCCCCAACCTGTGCCGGAACCAGTACCTGCTCCCATTCCTCAACCTATACCAGGGCCTGTGCCAGAAACGGTACCTGCTCCCATTCCTCAAACAGTTCCCGGAACAATTCCCCAAACCATACCGGAACCTGTTTGAATTACCTTGGTAATGTAATCCAAAATCCAAAATCCAAAATGTTAAGAGCCGGAATTGTCGGACTTCCCAACGTCGGAAAATCTACTTTATTTAATGCTGTAGTTGCTAACGCTAAAGCCGAAGCAGCTAATTTCCCTTTTTGCACGATTGAACCGAATGTCGGCGTTGTCGCAGTACCGGATGAGCGATTAAATGTTCTTGCTAAAATCGGCAGTTCGGTACAAGTTGTCCCTGCGCGTGTGGAATTTGTGGATATTGCTGGTTTAGTTAAAGGTGCAAGTCAAGGTGAGGGACTAGGCAATCAATTTCTGTCCCACATCCGAGAAGTTGATGCGATCGTCCATGTGGTACGCTGTTTTGAAAATGATGATATTATCCACGTTGCTGGTTCTGTTGACCCAATGCGAGATATTGAAATCATTAATTTAGAACTCGGTTTATCAGATTTAGCACAAATTGAACGACGAATTGACCGCACTCGTAAACTTGCTCGCACTAGCAAAGATGCTGCTTTTGAAGTCACAGTTTTGGAAAAGTTAGCTGCGGCTTTAAATGAAGGTAAATCCGTGCGTCAAGTGAGTTTGAATGAAGAAGAAGCGGAGATTATTAAAGGATTAGGACTGCTGACTAATAAACCAATTATCTACGCTGCCAATGTATCTGAGGATGACTTGGCAACGGGTAATGATTTTGTGGAAAAAGTGCGACAAGTTGCGGCAACAGAAAATGCTCAAGTTGTCATAGTTTCGGCTCAAGTTGAAGCTGAATTAGTGGAATTACCAGAGGAAGATAAAGCTGATTTCCTGGCGTCTTTAGGTGTGGAAGAAGGCGGTTTGAAGTCATTAATTCGTGCTACCTACACCCTTTTAGGGTTGCGGACATATTTCACCTGCGGCCCCAAAGAAACCCGCGCTTGGACAATTCATGCAGGAATGTCTGCACCTCAAGCCGCAGGTGTCATCCACAGCGATTTTGAAAGGGGTTTTATCCGCGCTGAAACTGTCGCTTATAAAGATTTGGTAGCCACTGGTTCCATGAATGCCGCCAAGGAAAAAGGATTGGTTCGTAGTGAAGGGAAAGAGTATGTTGTGCAAGAAGGGGATGTGATGTTATTCCGCTTTAATGTGTAAAGAAGTATAGGCTCTTGATTGACAAGACTAAAATAGTGCATAAAATTTAGATCTTGTAGGATGGGCATCTTGCCCGTCCGGTGCGGACAAGATGTCCACACCACAAGAAAATTTATTGCAACATTTTAGTCTTGTCACGCCAGTAGGGTGTGTTAGGCGTAAGCCGTAACGCACCAAAGCCTTAAGAATGGTGCGTTACGCTGTCGCTAACGCACCCTACGTATCTTTTCAAAAATCAAATAGTAGTCCTATAGTCATCTAATCGAAGAAATATTGGCTGTTTAGTATGCCCAGTGTTCGTATTTGGACTCCAGAATCTGACTATGATAGAGATGCGGTTTGCTGTATTGCTAGAAAAATAGTCAATTACCATAGCGCTGATATAAAAGTTGATTATGCAACTAAACAAGGTTTCAATGATGCTGCACGCAAGCCAGGTGGATTAAAAAGTTGAGGAGGCGATCGCCAATTAATCAGCAATTGTCAAAATAAGCACTTATCGTTTAGTTATTTCCACCCACAATATATACATAGGAACCAAGATTTTCATCATCTGTGCCCACAATTACACCGCCTTGGGCACCTGGAATCAGTTCCATAGCTTCAATTTTGTGGTAATAAGAACGGTAAATAGGAACAAGCTGAGGGTGCGATCGCCAATTTATATAATTACCACAAAATCCCAAGTAACCAGCAACATATACAGCTGACTGAAATGGCCCATCATCCCCAGCGTCACTTGCTGATGTAATGTAAACAATTCCCGACGAATCTACTTTTAAATCAGAAATATGTCGAACATTTCCAGAGGGAAATGGTACTTGAAAGTTACCATAGCCTGAGAATTTAATTTCATAAGTCTTGGGATTAAATTCTCCAAAATAAATGGTTGCTTTGCTTATGAAAGCACTTTTTGTAAAGAAAGTAATAATTCTTTGACAGTATATGGTTTGGATAAAAAGGTATTCACGCCAGTCTCAGTGACTGCGCTAAGTTTACGATCGGACATTAATCCACTACTGGCAACAACTTTGACTTGTGGGTTGATTTTTTTTAAGGTACGGATGGCAGTTAAACCATCTAAAGAAGGCAGCATAATATCAATTAATACAGCACTAATTTTATCCATATTTTTAGCGTATACTGCGATCGCCTCAATCCCATCACCAGCAATTAGGGTCTTGTAGTTGTGGGCTTCCAGTGATGATTTTGTAATCTCCTGAATGGCAGCTTCATCATCCACAACCAAAATCAACTCTCCATGTCCTGTCTGTAGGATTGCATCTTCTGGCGTGAGTATTTCCATTCCCTCGACAGCTGGCAAGTAAACTTGAAAGCTGGTGCCACTTCCCGGTTCGCTGTACACATTCACAAAACCTCCGTGGCTTTTAACGATGCCCAACACAGTGGAAAGTCCTAACCCTGTGCCTTGCCCGACATCTTTTGTGGTAAAGAATGGCTCAAAAATTCTATCTAAGATTTCCCCAGGAATCCCAACTCCATTATCCGAGACAGTAATCACTGTGTAAGGGCCGACCTTGGCTTCCAGGTTCATCCGCGCGTAATTTTCGTCAATCAACAGATTTTCCCCAGAGACTCTCAAACTACCGCCATTGGGCATAGCATCACGGGCATTAACGCAGAGGTTCATCAGTACTTGATGGAGTTGGGTACTATCTCCAGAAACCATCCATAAATCTTGCGGTATGTCAATACTCACTTCTATAGATTTAGGAAATGTTTCTTTAAGAATTTTGGCAACTTCTACAATTAAGTGCCTGAGTTGCAAAGTAATGCGTTTTCCTTCCACACCCCGTGCAAAGGATAGCACCTGTTTAACTAAATCAGCTCCACGTTTAGCGTTGATTTCCAAAATCTCCAGTAAATGGCGAGTCCGTTCGTCTGCATCGGGAAATTTGAGCGGTAATAGTTGCGCTCCTGCCAAAATCGGCGTCAAAATATTGTTCAGGTCGTGAGCTATGCCACTGGCTAATGTGCCGATGCTTTCTAAACGTTGAGCGCGAAACAATTGGGCTTCTAAATGTTTTTTCTCAGTAATATCTGTATCAACGCTGAGAATTGATTTGGGCTTGCCATCTTCATCACATACTAAACTCCAACGACTGGCAACAAGAACTTCCTTGCCAGTTTTAGTCATTTTAGTTAACTCACCCTGCCACTTACCTTTACTAATAACTTCTAAAAGAGCCGCTTCAATTTCCGGTGAAGGTTCGTCAAACAAAAGCTCACTAACACTTTTTCCCCTAGCCTCTGTAGCTAGCCAACCGTAAAGTGTTTCTGCACCTTTGTTCCAGAACAGAATCTGATTATTTAAATCTCGCACGCAAATCGCATCTGTGGTGACATCAAGTAAGGCAGCCTGTTCTTTGATTTTTTCTTGGGCTAATTTGTGTTCGCGTAATGCAGCTTGCCGTTCAGTAATATCGATACTGGCGCAAGTCACCCCGACAACTGCTTGGGACTCATCTCGCAACGGCTCGACAGTTAAATCGTAATATCGAGTTGTTTGTTTAGTTGTAATTGATACTTCTTCTCGTGCCCCTATGCCACTATTCAGTACTCCAAGTTTGATAGTGGTGAGGCGTTGAGCATCTTCAACACAGATGATATCCACGTCTTTTTTACCCAAGATTTGCTCAACCTTCAATCCATAGGAGGGATTGTAAACCCAAGTGTAGCGTAACTGCCGATCTTGGTTGTAGACAAAAATCGGAGAGTTTTTCAAAGCTACGCGAAATCGCTCCTCACTCTGTCGCAATGCGTTGTCTGCTCGTTGGCGTTCAATTGCATAACGCATAGAACGCACGAGTAAATCGCCAGTTACTTGCCCCTTGACTAAATAATCCTGCGCCCCTGCTTGCATTGCCCTAGTTGCCAGGGTTTCGTCGTTTATACCAGTCAGCACAATGATTGGAGTTGCTTTTGCCTGTTGGTGAGCAGTAACAAACGTTTCCAGTCCCTGACTATCTGGTAGGGAAAGGTCTAGCAAAATGACATCAACAATTTCCTTTTCTAGGTGGTTGAGCGCTTGGGAAAGCCTCTCAACTGGCATTAACTCAACTACAACTGTGTTAACTTCCTTTAAAAACTCCTGTAACAAAAAAACATCACCAGGGTTGTCTTCTACTAACAAAACTTTTATATTTTTTCCTGCCATTGCCATCACTCCGGTGGCAGTTTTACGATCGCAAACCAAAAATTTTCGATTGATTTTACAATTTTAACGAATTGATCGAAATCTACTGGCTTAGTTATGTAACAGTTTGCAGACAGATTATAGGCTTTGAGGATGTCTTCTTCGGCTTGGGAAGTCGTCAAGACGACTACAGGAATTCGCTTGAGGTTTTCGTCTGCTTTAATTTCTGCCAACACTTCTCGCCCATCTTTTTTAGGGAGGTTCAAATCGAGTAGTACAATATCTGGATGGGCTGCTTCGACATATTTTTCCTGTTTTCGCAAGAATGCCATTGCTTCGACACCATCTTCTACGACATTCAGGTGAATCGAGATTTTGCTGTCTTCCAGGGCGATGCGTGTGAGTTGGGCATCTCCAGGATTGTCCTCTACTAACAAAACCTCAATTGGCATAATTATTTGCATGTTGACGATTGCTTAAAAGCTTTGAGCTGGAATTGTGAAGTAGAAAGTCGAGCCTTGACCCACTTTCGACTCAACCCAGATCCGCCCACCGTGGCGTTCTATAATCTTCTTACAAATTGCCAAACCAATACCAGTACCAGGATATTTATCTCTAGTGTGCAAGCGTTGAAAAATTATAAAAATCCGTTCAGCATACTGGGGTTCTAGGCCAATGCCATTGTCGCGTACCCAGAAGACGTATTCGTTGGGAGATGAAGAGGACGCTCTTACACGGGGACGCGGTGACGCGGGGAAAGATGAAGACGTGGGGATGGGAAGATGCGGTGAAGTGGTGAGTAATTTCTCTCTATCTTCATGTCCCCACGTCCCCGTGTCCTCTTTCTCCGTGTAAGAGCGTCCCCGCGTCCCCGTGTCCTCTTTCTTTGCGTCCTCGCGTCTCCCTATCCCCGTGTCCTCTTCCTCACCTCCCCTCCCTACTCCAATGTGAATTCGCGGTTGCTGATTTTGAGAAAATTTGACGGCGTTAGCGATGAGGTTTTGAAATACTTGTGTCAATTGGGTAGCATCAGCCATGACTTCGGGTAATGTATCATGGGTGATAATCGCTTTTTTGTCTGCGATCGCTAGTTGAAGATTTGCGATCGCCTGTTTTAAAACACCATTACAATCAACTCGTTTAAAGGGCTGTCCACGGGTGCTGACGCGGGAGTAGTTCAATAAATCATTGATGAGTGTCTGCATCCGCCGTGCCCCATCTACTGCGTAGTTGATAAATTCATCGGCATTAATATCGAGTTGATTTCTGTATCTTCGCTCCAGCAGTTGTAAATAACTGGTTACCATCCGCAATGGTTCTTGCAAGTCATGGGAAGCTACGTAGGCAAATTGTTCTAATTCGGCATTGGAACGAGCAAGTTCTTGACTTTGGCGGGTTTGTCGTTCTAGGAGTTGCGCTTGAGATAAAGCAATGCCAATTTGGTTAGCTAGTTGCTGTAACAATTCGATCTCAAAGTTATTCCACTTTCGAGGTGCGGTACATTGGTGAGCTAGCAATAAGCCCCAAATACCTTCTCTGACAAGAATTGGCACTACGAGGTTGGCCTTAACACCAAATTGCTCAAGAAATTCTCGATGGCAAGGTTGAATATTAGCAAGTTGAATGTCTTCAATTGCACTGATTCTACCATGACGATATTTTTCTAAATATTCTTCTTTAAAACAGGAGTCGATAATATTTTTTCCTAAAATTACCGCCCAATTAGGTAGTACAGCTTCTTGTACTACTGTTCCCGAACCGTCAGCCTCCAGTCGAAAAATTAAAACTCGGTCGGCTTGCAGTAGTTCTTGGACTTCGGTAACAGAGGTTTGGAGAATTTCATCTATTTGTAAAGATTCTCGAATTTTAAAAGTAATTTCCGAAAATAATTGCGATCGCAAATTCTGCCGTTTTAATTCCTCTTCTGTTCGCTTACGATCTGTGATATCAGTATAAGAACCGACCATTCGCACTACATCACCTAATGCGTCCCAAAGTGCCTGTCCTCGATCCAGAATCCATTTATAGCTGCCGTCTTGGCATTGGACTCGATACTCACAAACATAAAATGGCGTTTTCTTGCCAAAGTGATCCTCAAAGGTCTGAAGTACCAAATCTCGCTCATCAGGATGGATTAGTTTTGTCCATTCATCCCAACAGTCGGAAACTTCGTGGTCTTTATAACCCAGCATTTCCTTCCACCGAGTTGAGAAGAACACTTCATTAGTCTTGAGGTTCCAGTCCCAAATACCATCATTATTACCCTGCAATGCTAATTGCCAACGTTCTTCACTTTCTTGAAGTGCTTTTGCTGTTTGCTGTCGTTCGGTAATGTCTTGAAAATACACAGATAAGCCGTCTTTTCCTGGATAAGCGTGGACTTGAAACCAACCGTTGAGGGGTGGATAAAACTCCTCAAATTCCACACTCACTTGTTCTAAAACTGCCTTCCGATACTGCTTTTCAAATGTTGTGCCGATAATTCTCGGAAAAACTTTCCAGATATTTTTACCTAAAAGCTGATTCTGGGTTTTTTGCAACAGCTGTTCTGCTTGACCATTAACATAGGTAAATCGCCATT
>VFQR01001297.1_pt1 | contig 20041 bp, 21 predicted proteins | sample 3512321 | NCBI WGS metagenome assembly VFQR01 (sample SAMN10412374, study PRJNA504923) | tailings metagenome | isolation source: Relicate 3 Philex TSF1 revegetated site | place: Philippines: Tuba, Benguet | collected 2017-08-29
CGCGAACGTGGAAGCAAGCTACGCGTAGCGGCGACCATAGGAGAAGGGTCAACAGTCAACAGTCAACAACCTGAAGCGGAATAATTTATTTTTTGGAGTTCCTTTAAAGAGACTGAAGGGTTTGAATCACAGTATGAGTGTCAACTAACATCAAAGGGCTACCTTGAGCATCCATAAAGTAACCCTGCAAGAATGATTTGAGTCGGGCGGGTAACATCGATGCCGAAATCGCTAACCGCTCTTGGGAGTCATAAACTTCAATGGTATTGACTTGCTCCACCAACAGCCCAACAGTTTGATTCTGGATTTGAACAAGCATCGCCATGCCAGAGTTGCGGACATTTTCTCGCCGACACCAGTGTGTTGCTCCCAGTAAACCTGCTAAATCAAGAATCCAGATAGCTTCTCCCCGCCAATTCATGATGCCTAACAAAAATTCTGCTACCTGCGGCACTGGTAAAATCTCTGTGAGTGCGACTTGAATTACTCCCCGCAAATCTGCTAGTGGTAGTAACCCGTTTACCTTTCCATTTAACGGAAATCTTAAAAACCTCTGGTTGTTTCCTTGGGAAGAGTTTTCCAGAATGGGTAGCGCTTTAAAGCCATCATTGCCCTGTACCATTGCCCCAGTTTCCTTTAGCGAATAAATTTACTAACAGTCTGGAGCAAAGTATTTTCATCTACTGGTTTGACTAAATAGGCATCAGCACCACTCATAGTGCCCCAAGTTCTATCAACATCTGTGTTTTTCGTCGAGCAAATCACTACTGGGATTGCTTTTGTTATCGGATCGCCTTTCAACTTGCGGCAGAACTCAAATCCACTTTGACCAGGTAAAATCAAATCCAGTACGATCAAATCGGGTTTCTGTTGCTTCAACCGCAGTTGAGCTTCTTCACCACTGCGAACTTCATAAACTGAATATCCTCCTTGTTCTAGGTAACGTGTCATCTTTTCGGATTCTGTCAGGCTATCTTCCACTAAAAGAACTTTTTTCATTTTTATTCCTAACTATTTAATTGAGAATTTGAAACATAATTGCGACAAATGAATCAAAAACAAGTCAGAAGGAAGGTTTAAGAATTTTCATACTTGCTTGTGCCAAAACTGGGCATCAATTACCTGTTTGGAATATGGCTATAGAGGAGCCACTGGCATGGCTGTCGCTTCAACCTAAACGCTTAAATACTTGTGCAGCACATTGAGTACTTTTTCTGATTCTACGGGTTTACCTAAAAAGTCAGTTGCCCCTACTAATTTTGTTCGCATCCGATCTACTATTCCATCTTTCCCTGTTAAGATGACAACCGGCACATCTTTAAGACTTGGAGTTTTACGGATTTGAGAACAGATTTCATAGCCATTGACTTTTGGCATTAAAAGATCCAAAAAAATAAAGTCTGGCTTGGTTTTAATTAGTTTTAAAACTGCTGTTAAAGAGTCTTGAATGCCAACAAAACGGTAACCTTGTTGGCTGAGAATTTCCTCCAAACTGCGGCAGATCGTCGGACTATCATCCACACAGGCTACTAAAGGTCTTGAGGCATCAATAATTGCTTTGCTAGGCGCTGGGGTAGCAACTTGGATAACAGTGTTCTGTTCTGTCTTTAGTGAAGAATTGGAATTATTAACTGCACTGGATGGACTGACAATTTGTCTGTTAGTTGCTGGGGTAGCAACTTGGATAACAGTGTTCTGTTCTGTCTTCAGTGAAGAATTGGAATTGTTAACTGTACTGGATGGACTGACAATTTGTTTGCTAATCGGTGGGGGAGCAGTTTGGATAACAGTATCCTCTTCTGTTTTCAGTGAAAAATTGGAATTATTAACTGTACTCGATTGGTTGCTAGTTTCTTGACTAATGCCAATCTTCCTGAGCCTTGGGGTGGGTGAAAAAGCGATCGCCCCTGTTTTGACCAATGGCATCAATAACCGAGTTAAAGCTAAGACATCCCGACTTCTTTTTTGCGCTAGACCTCGTAAAGTTTTTGTGCCATCAACTAAAGAAATAATCTGTTTAGAGGATGCTTGTCCTTGGAGTAGCTCAATTTGTTGAATAACAGGATATAAATTAGGGGAGTAATTAACCAGTCCTGCATCTCGCCATTCTTGCCAAGCTTGTGTAGCCTGTTTCAAAACTTCCTCAGTTGGTATTACAGCTAGGAGAAATCCAGGAACTGCACCAACAACTGTGGTAGGTGACAACTGCCTTGCTTGGTTGTTGCCATCTTTTTTGGCTTCAATGTACTGCATGATATCAAACAAGACTTCAGCTATTAAGCTTGTAATCAGGCTAACAAGTTGTTGTTGTTCGATTAATTTTTGTTCTCGCAATTTACTAAGAATGCAATACTCACGATAACTTTCCTGGGGAGAGACAAGCTCCTGCAACTGTGTCAGATCCAGATTAGAACAGTAGTGCGACAAGTGCCGTCGCCATCGTTCATCGGCATTAGAACCGCCAGCCTGCCAAATTAATCGTCCTAAACGAAAATATAGCGTCCAACTCGGCCCGTCCCTTGATTCAAGATTCAGCTTGCCTGTGAATAATTTTGTTTGAAGTTGCTCGATCAATTGATTCACAATGGATCGCACCTCCTTATATATCTTGAGTTTTGCATTTATATTAGAATTCCTCCAACAGTCAAGCTGACTAGCCTCATCATGCGATCGCGGGAACACAGTTCAAAACCTCGATCTACCCCAATTTGTTATATTCCTTTCCAATCGGAACATTTTTAAAGTTCAAAGCCAGAAACTCGAACCAAGATTTAAACTCTTTTTTTAGTTAGCCATAAGTTATCTATATTACTTCTGCCATGTTATATATGCTGAAAAAAAATTGCATATATTATAGTTGCAATACAGACCTTAAAAAGACGGAAATGTTGAATACTACGAATCCCAGACCAGCTTGAAAGCTTATAGATTGCTTACTCTGCCTACTTGAGACAAAAGAAACAAACAATCGCCTAAGCGCTCGTCTGCAAATACAAAAAGTCACCTGGAATCGAGTTTGTCAAGAAATTGCTGGTTGCCGAATAAAGTATTGGCGATCGCGTTGTTCTAGTACTCCTTGCTTGATTAAAGAGCGCAGGATATCTATGGTTTGCACCCGGCTTAAGCCTATCACCTCTTCAATTTCTATTAAAGTAGCTCCTTCGGCTTGCTGGATATATTGCTGCACTTTCGATTTAACATTATCTGCATTCAAGGCAGGCACTTTTCTAGTTATGGTATTAACACCAGGACGAAAACCAGTGGCTTTAATTGCAGAACGGGAAATTGGCCATTTGGCAACTGTTGGCACTAATTGTTCTTTTTTAGCAAGAGTTGGAGAAACTGTTTGTTCGTGACTGCCATCACCCCAAACACTTTGATGTAAAATTTTCCGGAAATTTTGCAAATCTTGGAATAATTCCTGAGCCTTTGCTACTCGCTGTTGGCGGTATTCTTGCTGGCGTTGCCAGACATCTGTTTTGATTTGCAATATTTCCAATTGCCGCTCTACAATTTCTTGCTGAAATTGCTGTTGTTGTAACTTTCTGTTGTTGTGAAGGCTAGTAACAAAACTGCTCAATTCTTGATGAATTAAATCTGCTTGTAACTGCAATTCTTGTTGAGTTAGCTGTTTCCACTGGTTAATTTGTTGACGGCGTTCAGCAGTTATTTGTAATCGCTCTTGTCGCTCTTTTTCCCATAAATTCTTCAGAGCCATCAGCTGAAATCTCCTATTTTGTTAACTAGAAACATTAAATGGGAGCCATGAATTAAGGCTCCCTTTTTTAATGTGGTGTTAAGCAGCAGCAGGAACAGCAGCCTGAGATGTTAAACCAACTGCTTCGGCATATCTTAAGTAAGTTTCAACTGAAGCAATCACAATCCGAGCTTCCACTGCTAGCAGTTCAATACCAACTAAAGAAACACGTACCCAAGCATCAACTACAATACCTTTGTCTAAAATGCGGTCAATAACTTCCGCCAGACTAGAAGATGAGTTCACTTTTTCAACAGCCATTTTATTTTCCTCACATAAATCTAATAATTGGTTTCATCTTGCTCCAATCGAGCAATAGGTAAAACTTACACAATGTGTTTTATTCTTCCTGGATTTAGTGTTCCCAAAAACAACAGATAAATAAAAGAAAATAAAAAAATACTAAAAAGTTAACAATATTTTGAGAGAGAAAAATTAAAGAAAAATCTTCTTGTCTTTATTCTTTCTTGTATATGGGAGTATTTTTGAGAAAATGATACGGTGGCAGAGGTTCGCTCAGTGCTAATTGCCAGTGCGAGCATTGTACTTGCCACAGGGAAAATTGCTGCGTATTAACTGTTGAATCGTTGCGCTGTGCTAAAAAGTGGATTTGTCGCACATCTGGCTTTTGAGTTTCACAGATAACATTTGTATATGTTTTGAGAATTAACTGGTTCAAGACTTCCCACTGTTGGCCTTGTTGTGCTTGGAATGCTTGCTGTGTTTGGTAGCGTTGTTTTTTAGCTAATAAATAGGCTTTTCCCCTAGCATCAATCGTGTCAGAATCATCAAGCAAATTACTGGGTGTAGCTTTTAAAGTGTACTCAACTTTGTCTGTTAGCTGAGTTAAGGTTTGTTGATATTCCTCTTGGTGCTTTTCTAAATGGTTTAGCAATGTTGCTTGCGAGGTAAAACCGTTGCCAAAGCGTAGGGGAAGCAGGGGAGTTTGCTCAAAGACTTCTCGAATTACGCGATCGTGGTTTAATACAGCTTGAAGTAAACGCTCATCGGTTGCTTGTAATGCTTCCAGTGAGATTTCCGGCTCTACGATCGCGGCTAAACCAGAAGAATAAACGAGTTCGGTCTTCCTTTCCATCCCTAAAGGTAGAATAAGCGGTGATGCGATGGGTTGTAGAAGTGCATAGGTGTATATGGACATAAACTAGATATAACGAACCACAAAGGACACAAAGAACGCGAAGACAAGAGGTATGGAGAAAAATTTGGCTCAGCTTCACAAAGAAATTTATTGAGATTGATGCTGATTAGCAAGCATCTGATATGTAACTTGGAAATCATCATTTGTTATCTGAATCAAACTGGAGTCGCTCAATCCTTGTGCGCGGTATCGACGAATTGCGCTTAAAGCAGCTTGATTGCTCAATAAAGCTAAGTCTGCGCCATTCCAACCCTCGGTAACTGTTGCCCAAGTTTCTAAATCGACATCAACCAAGGGACGATCTAGATTGTGAACTTGTAAAATCGCTAATCGGCTAGCTCGATCTGGTAGATCGATTTTGATTTGTAAGTCTAATCTTCCTGCTCTGAGCAAGGCAGGATCGAGGGTTTCTGGACGGTTGGTTGCTCCTACTAACAACACTTTCGGGGATTCATGCAATCCATCCAATTCGGTGAGTAATTGCCCCACAACGCGATCGCTAACTCCAGAATCACCACTGAATCGTCCCCGTGCTGGTGCAAGGGTATCTATTTCATCTACAAACACAACACAAGGCGCTGCTTGGCGAGCTTTGGCAAAAAGTTCTCTGACTGCTTGTTCTGCCGCACCTACCCATCGGCTGAGTAATTCCGGGCCATTCACAGCAATAAAATTAGCTCTCGCCTGGGAAGCGATCGCTTTTGCTAGTAATGTTTTCCCCGTTCCCGGCGGCCCCCACAACAAAATTCCACGGGGAGGCTTGGCTTTGGTTTGTTCGTATAGTTCGGGATAGAGGAGTGCGCCTTCTACAGATTCTTGAAGTTTTTGCTTCACATCATCCAAACCACCAATATCATCCCAACTGACATTTGGTGCTTCCACTGCTACAGCCCTGAGAACTGAGGGTTTGATCTCCTTTATTGCTTCGAGAAAATCCTGTTGCATAACAGTCATATTCTCAGGAATGGGACTGTTGAGGGAGGGGACTTGACGACGCAGAGCAATGTAGGCTGCTTTTTGACACAGAGCTTTAATATCTGCTCCGACAAAACCAACAGCCAAATCGGCGATCGCTCCTAAATCAACCCCAGTCTCCAACGGTATGGCACTTGTTAAAATCGTGAGAATTTCCCATCGTCCATTGCGATCGGGAACGCGAAAATGAACTTCGCGATCGAAGCGTCCCGGACGACGCAGCGCCGGATCGAGATAATCGGGACGATTTGTTGCCGCTAATACGAGTACGCCCTCGGTTTTAGCAAATCCATCCATTAACCCAAGCAACTGCGCCACTAGTCTTTTTTCAACTTCACCTTCTACTTGGCTGCGATCTGGGGCGAGACTGTCAATTTCATCAATAAATATCAGACAGGGAGCAGAACGAGTGGCTTTCTCAAAAATGCTTCGCAAACGCGCTTCCGCCTCCCCGTAATACTTACTCATCACCTCTGGGCCATTGATGGCAATGTACTTTAACTCTAATTCTTGTGCCAAAACACGGGCTGTTAAAGTTTTTCCCGTACCAGGCGGGCCGACTAGCAAAACCCCACGGGGCGGCTCTAACCCTAATTTTGCCAATAAATCTGGACGTTTCAGGGGAATTTCAACTAACTCTCTGATTTCTTGGAGAACATCAGCCAAACCACCGACATCTTGCCAAGAAGTTTTTGAGTTCGTCTTAGCTGATGGGGGGGTGACATCAGCATCATCAGCTGCATCGGTGGCATTAGATCTGACTCCGCTAGAACTATTTTTTCTGGGAATATTGCCTTGTCGCGGAATACTACTGATATTATGAGAGCGAATTTGAATAGAAGTTTTTAACTCTCCTTTCTCTGCTTTTTCTTCTAAAGCTTTGGCGATTTCTAATAGTTGTTCAAATCCTTTAAATATGTCATCCATTGATTTCACTTAAATAAAAGGTCGAGAAACTTTATTTGGTATTTAACTTCAAAACAATTAAAAAATTCAATAAACTTATTACACGAATGTTAGAAAAAAACTTTCTTGCCTCACACAAAGGCGCAAAGAATGACAAATAAATCACCTGTTTATAGTGTTTCCTAATTTACTGGCGTAATGACTACTGCCCTTTCTAAATTGCGTAAAAATCGGCGTAACTCTGCGCTGAACTCTGCGCCCCTTTGCGTTTAAAAACATTCGTTCTGTACCTCACTTAACTGGCAATCTCTATACTAGCCACACTCTAATTCATACAAGATGTCTAAGAATTTTTGATTTTCACTTTTTATTGCTGTTTAGTTGGAACTAAATAATCGCAAACGAGCAAAGTTAAAGGGGGCGGTGAAATTGTTGTAGCGAATTCGCAAACGTTCTTCAAATTGGCGATCGAGTGCTTCAACCTGTTCGCTAAATTGTGATTCTGCTTCCCAAGGAATTAGATAAGCTGCGTTGTAAATCATTGTGTCCATTTGGGGAGTATTTTCCACTACATCGATGGCAATGGAGTTGAGCGTGCCTTGAAATAAATTGATGATGCCTTGTTTGCGATCGCTCATTCCTTGTTCGATGGCTTGTCCTATTTGGATTACTTGCTCCATACTCAGGGGTTGACCGGCTAGCTTATCCCTTTCGGTTTTGAGATTTGGGTGTTCTGCTAACAATCCCTGAATTTCTGCCTTGGTATCCCAAAAAACTTTGACACTAACTTCTCGGCGACCTGATAACTTTGCTAGTAATTGCGTCAATTCTTGTTGATGAGGACGAATTAATTGTTCTGAAAACGTTTCCCAGTTGGCAACCAAAAGTCCAAATTGCACTGGTAGTAAATTGCCATCGCCTGTTTGCATGATTTCCTCAAGGACTTTCTCATGACTTAGCAGATTACGACGGCTTGCCAAATAACGCTCTTGCTGTGCTTCGGAGTAGATGACTGCAAAATCATCCAAAATTTTAATTTGTACGGGTTGCCGATCTAACCCTTCTAAATTTAAATCTTGCGGAGCAGGCAAGGTCAAAATTCCATAAATGTAAAAGCCATAACTCATAAGAATGTATTACCAATAAAAATGTGGATAAAAAAGTTACAACAAAATGGGATAGCAAGTATTGTTTTAAATTCTTGGAAAACCTTACTAGTAAAGGCTTTTAATCCAAAATCAAAAACTTGTACTGAGTGAAGCCGAAGTATCTAAAATCCAAAATCGGTATTACAGGGGTTTAGAGGTAAGTACTAGTCTTAACTTGGCATGAATTAAGTTTAATTGAGCCAGTCCTAAGTCCAAGTCACCTTCAACCACCACACCGGTATTTAATAGGCGATCGAGGAGTTCTAGGATAGAGGGTTGACTAGAGGTTTCACCAGGGTAATATCCCCCAGATTGCGGAAGTAAAGTTCCTATTTCACCCAAGTGAATATTTAGATCGGCTGGGTCAATATCAAATACCTCGCAAAGTTGAATAATTTGTTGTTCGAGCTGTCGCAGGCTTTCGGCTGCCCGGTCTAACTCATAATCGTTGAGGGTGCCAGCATCCATACGCCGAATCACTTGAGCTTCCATGAGTTGGCGTATGAGTTCGACAACCGTCAATAACAACGGTGCTAAACCTGAATCGGAATTTTTTGATTTACTAATCGCCTGCATTCTGATGATTAAGAGGATTGAGTGCTTTGAGCGATCGCAGTTCTGCTTCTAGACTGGCGACACGCTCTTGAAGTTGTTGATTATTTGTTAATAAGGTGCGAGTTTGACTATTAAGATAGGGGTCGCTCTCCCACCAGTTAATTCCAATTTCTTTGGCTTTATCAACAGAAGAAATCAACAAACGAATTCGGATGTTGAGCAGTTCTGTGGAGCCGACGGAAACAGAAATATCTCCTGCTATAACAATGCCTTTATCCAGAACCCGTTCGAGAATATCTGCCAAGGTAGAACCTTGAGTTGCTGTGATAACTCCCCGGTTAGTATGAGTACTCATTTGTTTATTAAATGGCTAGAATCAAAAGCCACTTGTGATACGTTCGGCAACTCAGCATTACCTTGCATTTGCAATAATACTCCCTGCTCTCTGAGAGACTTGAGTGCAGCTACAATTTGACTGCGATCGATCCCTAATTCGGTTGCCAAATCAGAGAAACGCTTTCCCGGAGACTTGCACAGATAGTTGTAGACTTCATACTCGTAAGGTACTCGTTGTTCTAATACAATCTGATTTTGGCTGTCTGATATTATCTCTGGCGGCTGGAATTGAGTGTTTGTACTACGATGCAATTCACTTAAAACCTCTTCCAGTAACCGAATTGCTTCCACACGAGGTTGATTCGTGCGAGTCAGCAGGATATCGGCACAAATATCTTGGAAATTAGGCTCTTCAAAGTTTACGGAAATTTCGTGTTCGTGGCAGATTCTACCGATCATCAGACAGGAACGTAACCCACCGCCTTGTCCAGAGCCAGATCGACTCCAAAACATCCGCACTAAGCGCACGATTTTGTCTGCTTTCTCAGAATCTATGCCTGTTTTCTGAATTACAATTTCCTGCTGAGTTAGTTCATCAGGTGGAGGCATATCGATGGTAATAACACGATCCATCAAAGCATCCTGAGTTGCATGGACTCCACAATACTCTTGGGGATTTGATGTTAAGATTGCCCGAAACTGGGGATGAACTCGGATATACTCGGCTCGATGTTGGTTTGTTGGCAATACTAACAACCTCTCCTCAAGTACCGAGAGTAAAACGTTATTTACCTCCGGGTGCGATCGATTGAACTCGTCGTAAACCAGCGTAAATCCCTCTTTACAAGCTAGGGTTAATCGTGCGTCAACCCAGTGTTGTCGCAGTTCATCCTCAACTTTGATCACGCTGTGGATGAAGTTATCAACAACCTTTTTGCGGGTGTAACCTAATTGATTACCAATCAAGTCTGAGGTTTTAAACTCATCATCTCCAAATAAGAGGATGATAGGCTGGTTGAGTAAATCAGCCAGATGCATTGCCAGAGTAGTTTTTCCGACTCCAGCCGCGCCACGTAAATGTACTGAAAAACCTGACTGTAGATAACGCAAAGCACGTTGAGTGATGCGTTGAATAGCAGGGGTATTGACAAATCGCTGTGGAGATGCATTTAATACTGTTGTCAAACTCTAAGTACCTCCTCAATAAGCATTTTATAAAAAAAGTAATTTTTGGCACATCGGATATATAAAATACTGGACTCAAATCCCACGCATTTTGGTATCAACACAAGACTAGTAATGTTTAATATCTATGTCATCAGCATGATTACGGTCTTGCGAGGACAGCTTTAGTAAATCCACACGAGTGTAAAGTCATATGGTTCTGCGCTTTTTACTATTACCGATTACCGGCCCATTAATGGGGGTAACGTGGCTTGGGGAAAAAATTTTAGAACAAGCAAGTACTGAAATTGATGATAAAGAAAATCTCAGTAAGCAGCTCCTAGCACTGCAACTTGCTTTTGATATGGGAGAAATTCCTGAAGAAGAGTTTGAAATTCAGGAAGAAGCTCTTTTATTAGCGATTCTGGAAGCAGAAAAGCAGGAACGCGATCGGACACAAGAGTAATACCAATTCTCTAAAAGCCGTCTACAGATAGAACCGCTAAAATATATTGCCTACGAGCAGCCTGGACAAGTTATGCTCAAGGCTCAAGGCTATACCACTATCATGCGGTAGCCAGTGAACTAAGCAAGCACTTAATAAAAGGCTAGCAGTGTAAAATTAAATATAAATAAATCAAAAAGAGAGGTGATATCCTCTCTTTTTAATATTTATTCAATTTTGTAAGTTACTTACATATGAGCTATAAAGACAAATTAATTTATTTTCTGCTATGACCTAAATTTGTTAGCGCATAACTTTATCATCTCGAAACCTTGACCTCACCTTAGATTTTGGGGAAGCTTTCCGCTTTTGACCTAATGGTAGGACAAATAGAAAAGGAAGTGTAGAAAGGTAGCGGCTGAATTTTAGAACAAGAACTGTTCTCTGAGGATAGTCATTTTGTGTAATGGTTGTATCCGTCCAGTTGTCTAGCCAGTCTCCATCTACATCTTTAACAAATTGGCGAATTCCATCCACGCCGTGGACTCTTCTAGATTGTCTCAAAGCCCTAGCTCGTTGAAGAGCATCTCTAGCTCTGTCAACCCTTTGTTTTTCAAGACCCTTTTGAGTAGACATTACACTTTACTTGTCTATATTAATTATAAGATAGCAGTTTCCTTGAGTTCGATCGCTACGCTGAAATACAGATTGACCAATTTTTTGATTTACTTGATTTAATCTTGGATTAAAACTTACAAACATTGCTCTTCTAATACCCCAGTATTTTAAGGTTGATTGCCATTCTCGCTGCTTATTTCGAGAGTGAGTATCATTTACTGTAGTTATTTGCACACACAAAGGTAAATTTTTTGACCCTGAAGCTATAAAATCAGTTGCCATTGACAAATCAGCAATATAAGGGTTTAAAGTGTTTCCTCCTAAAAATTCTATTTCTTGGCAAATTTTATTGACAAAAGATTTATCATCCCCCTTAAATTCACCACCCATTAATTTTTTCTTCCAAATTGGCATCTTGGGGTCAGGCTCATTAATCCAACGCGTGAATAAAAATTCATACCAATATTGTTCTGTTGATGTTAGCTGTGCAAACTCCGCTTTTCTATCATCTTCAGACATTAATTGGGTTTCAAACCAGAAAGTGGCATCACTCAGCAATTCTTCAATAAACTGCAAAACATGAGGTTTTCTTTTTAGAAGTCCAGATTTTTTATTCGCTATCCAGCGTCTTACCTCATCCAACCTAGAAGCTAGTTTGGGGAAAATAGATCGACTTTCTTCAATTAGTTGATTTAAATCTGCCCTAATCTCGTCCGGGTCTCTTTGCACGCTGAGTATACTTTTATATTTTTATTTTTAAAATTTTCTTTAGTATTATAGCAGTTCTCACCCCATTGAAGTATAAGCAAGATTAATTAACCGAAGATGAACACAGATAAATTTGTACTGAATCTGACTAATAAACGCTATATTTCTATTAAATACATTTAACAATTGATAATTTATTTCTCCTATTTTGACACGTCATCATTTTCAATTTCATTATGCTTTTGTGCTTGGTAATCATCAAACAATGCAAATAATTTATCCAAAGCATCGCGTTCATCTGCTGAGTAAAACAGTATTAAATTGGCCCATGTATGATGTGTTTTTACAGGACATATTTTTCTTAGCCATTCTAAAAAGTTATCAAACTCTATTTCCTCTTCAGTTTTAGTAAATCCAAGATTTATTCGTGCTATTTCATAACCTTGAAGAAATGAGTGAAAATCAAAAATACTTTTCCTACTTAAATACAAAGCTGGTCTTCTTTTAATTTCTTGTAAAAGTTCATAAAAATTCATTTTTAAACTCCTTGAGTTTTTCGTCATGTTGATTATGCAAGGAAGTTGCGAAGAATAGGCAGATGAAATCTTAGTACTTAGTATTCCAATGTTATGGTGTTAAATTTTGGTGTATTGTCCTCTAAGCCAGTATTTGCTTGCTGATGGGTGATGTCCTCTTCAGCTGTGATTTGACTATTTAAAATAGCAAGACGCTGCTGAATCTGATGTCGGCGTGCTTCGAGTTTCTGTAGTTCCTGCTCTAAATGCTCTTTTTCCACCATCATTTTGTAAGCATTTAAGTAAACTCTTATTAGATATAAAAATGTGTTGGCATTGTATATACAATATACTATATTAGATATTAAGCATTACCGAAGTAAGCTGTAACTTTACTTTGGTAATGCTTGATATGACACATAAACATGGAAGATACCTAATGGTTGCCCGTTCTAAAATGGATAATCTTAGTCGTAACCAAGTAATTAATATTAGAGTTCAAGAACAACAACGGGATTTAATTGATAATGCGGCTGCGATTCTTGGTAAAAGCCGTTCTGACTTTATGTTAGAGGTAGCCTGTAGAGAAGCTGAAAAAGTCATCTGTGATAAAGCTTTCTTTGCATTGAATGAGGAAAAATATCAAGAATTCCTTACTATTTTGGACTCACCACCTAAAGCGAATGAAGAAATGAGTAAACTCTTAACTACTAAATCGCCTTGGGATTGATGACAAACCAAATGAAAATAATCGATGCTCCTCGGCCTGTTACTAAAGACCATGATGTATCAGAGTTTGAATCTAAATCAGAAGCCTTGAATAGCTGGCTGAAGGAGAGAGCTTTGAAAAGTGAGGGGGATACAGCCAGAACATTTGTAGTAACAGTTGAAAATAAAGTAATAGGCTATTACTGTTTAGCAACAGCTTCTGTAACTCATTTAGCAGCTGTTAGCAAAGCTAAAAGGAAAGCACCAGACCCTATACCGTGTATGCTTATTGGTAGGCTAGCTGTAGATACCAAATGGGAAGGACAAGGTATAGGGTCTGGTTTATTAAAAGATGCTATTAAACGGATTTTATCAGTCTCTCAAATAGCTGGTGTTAGATGTATTTTGGTTCATGCTAAAGATGAAGAAGCCAAAAAATTTTATTTAAAACGTGGGTTTCAAGCATCACCAATAGAACCATTCACACTAATGATGACTTTAAAAGATATTCGAGCAAGCATTGTAGATTAACCTACACTACTACTCCTTTTCTTCATTATCTACTTCTATTCCAACCATTTTCTATGGTCTTCTGGATATACCATTCCCGCTCAAAATTATTTTTAACTTTATCTAAAATTACACAGTTATGAAACCAGGGAATTAGTGCAGCAGGCTGCTGCACAATTTGCTCATCTGTGTAAACTACAGATACATTATTGCCCCAACAGTGTACTTTCTACTTGTTTACAATTTAACTTTTTAGATATCGATTCTCCAATGCTTGTTAAATGATTGCTCGTAATGGATGCGATCGCACTTCCTCACTCCAGAGTAATGTTAATTTTATTTAAGTAGATATTGTGTTGATAAACTTACTGTATTCTCAATATCATTATTGCCAAGCCGCACCTGAAAAATTGCGCTCGCTCCGACTTCGGAATCAAGGTATGCGGCAATGGCATCTGAAAGATTTGTATATAAAGCTTTTGAGCAAAAAACAAAATTTTTTCTTACTTGGTTTTCTTACTTTAGCCCAATTCTATGCAGTCTAGAAGAATTCTAATGCTTCTGTCTAAGCATTATGTAAGCGCACTAATAAAAACTGCTCGGCTTCTTCTATATAAAATTCTGTACCAATATAAAGGTTGTTATCTTCAAAGTAACTGTAACCAATCGTTGCTCTATTTGTATCAATACTCACTAATGGAGCAAGTTCATAAATAGCATTTTGCCCTAAATATTCTAGTTTTCTTTGTCTACAAGATTCTAAAAAATCTGAAACTGTCTGCAAAACCGTACTTGGGATACAGTATTTTAATAATTTCCGTGAATCTCCATAAAATCTTATACTGCTATTATTATTTTTTGTTTTTTCAATTTCTTCACTAGCTATGTCATTATCGAATTCATCGATTATTTCTCCGCATTCATATATTAAATATACAAAATTTAAACCTCTATTGACTATAAATGTAAATACAAGAGTTGATAATTTCTCTGATAACTCTTGAGCAAAATAGCGAATATATTCATAGTTAAATTCTTCAGATGTTTGGTCGTAAACTGTAATCCATCCATTCTTACTAGGTGAGACATAAGCCTGATTTCTGGTTATCACTTCAACTATATGAACCACGTCCTGTTGTAAATCACATCTAATTTGGTAGTTAACAAATTTTTCTCCCATTTTTACTCTATTTAGATAATAACAATATGTAGATTCTGAAGACTGCTGTATTTGTGCTATGTCTATGCTGTACATACTTTGTACAGCAGTATTTACAATGTGCTTATACCTGATTTGTAAAATAAAGTGAACGCTTGAGTATTAATTGATGCTAAATGCTTAACAGGTAAAGCTTCAACCCCAATGTCGTCTATCCCCACATTCCCAAATATCACGCAAGGAAGTTGCGAAGAATAGACAAGCTGATATCTGAGTACTTAGTATTCCAATGTTATGGTGTTGAATTTTGGTGTATTGTCCTCTAACTCAGGATTTACTTGCTGATGGGTGTCTTCTTCAGCAATGATTTGACTATTTAAAATAGCAAGACGCTGCTGAATTTGATGTCGGCGTGCTTCGAGTTTCTGTAGTTCCTGCTCTAAACGCTCTTTTTCCAACATCATTTTGTAAGCATTTAAGTAAACTCTTGCTTGTGAACGTTGAGGAGGCATTGAGCTAAGTTTGGCTTGAATTTGTCCGCGGTTTGGAGTGCGATGCATAATAAATTTCTCTTTGGGTATGAAAGTATTTAGTCTAATTAGCACTTAAAATAAACAGCCGGCTGCTGCTTGGATGCGTTCTAAAGGCTGAACTGAGCGAGGAAGCACTGGTAAGCGAACTATTGTTAAACCTGGAAAATCGCAATTAATAGTTGCTGTAGAAGTAAAGCGGTTGAGAACAAGGTAATTCTGGCTTACACCTATTTCTTGCAGAGATTTGAATAGGCGTTGTTGTTCGGCAAGTACGCTAGTCTGGTTAAGCGTAACGCCAATGAACTCTGCTTGTTGTGGGTCTTTTAGCACTTTTTGGGCTTTGACTACGCGCTGTCGCAAAGTTCGTAAACGCCCCATAAACTCTGTACGACCAAGAACATTTTGATACTTGATCCAAAGTTTGAAAATCCAAGCTAACCAGTCTGCTAGTGCAGTTGGCATTTCTAGAAAACGCAGAAGATGTCCTGTAGGAGCAGTGTCTAAAATAATCAAGTCTTCTTCTTGTTGCTCTAGCAATTCCATTACTGTTAACAGAGAAAGCATTTCATCAATCCCTGGTAAAGCTTGCTCGACAATTTTACGCCAAGCAACAGGAGCATAAGCCATTTCAATAGCTTCGCTGGTTTGGGTTTCGCCACTCATCATTTCGGCCAGTTCCCACAGGTAATCGGCTCGGAATTGCTCTAGAAGGCGATCGCTATCTACTTCCTGACCTCGAAGATTAGCAGTTATTTGATATGGTTCGTGTCCTAAACTCAGACCAAAGGCATCACCCAAGGAATGGGCTGGATCGATGGAAACCATGCGAATTTTGCGATCGCTATGTTGTTGAGCCATAGCCCAACCAATGGCAGCTGCTACTGTAGTCTTTCCTACTCCACCTTTACCGCCAATTAGTAACAGGCGGCGACCTTGGGTAAGAAAATCTCCAAAGCTAGGAGGAATTGTTTCCGGCCATTGAACTGGGAGTAGATCGATAGGAAATAGCGGTTCAAGCTGAGGAACATGGATTTGGTCAATCAGATGGCTGAGGGCTACAATTCCCAAAGGCTCCTCATCTTGCTGTGGCACGATAAAAATCGGCTTGCCGTTAGCAAGATCCGTATACTGACCGATCAGCGGTTGTTGTTCTTGGTAACGATCGCGGTCAGTCGCACTGGTAAGGACTTGGTTGACAAACAAGCCTCCGCAAGGAACCTGCATGTTTTGTAAGGCTTCTAGGAAGCGTTTAGACTCCAACCAACTCATTGGTTCGGCGATCGCAACTAACAAACAAGCTGTATGCTTAGGATCTTGCAGCAGACGACGACCTTGTGATAGTTCAGCTTTTAGGGTATGCAAAAAATCGTCAGCGCGATCGGGTGTGTAACTCCCAGCAAAGGTCTTGCTAATATATCGATGCTTTTCTTGAAACAGTTCCAGAGAGTGCAGGAAAGTGTCTAAAAAATCCATCAAGCCAAACAAGTTGAGCGTATGACCGCTAGGAGCCATATCCACTACTACTCGATGTACCTGCTGTTCGTTGAAAAGGCGTTGGATTTCTAACAAACCCATCAATTCATCCAGTCCAGGCCAATTTAAATCCCAAACTGGCAGCAAGTCTTCTCCTTCAACAAAACTACCACGCTCTACTAACAGTTCTAAAACCTGGCCGTAACGTTCTTTAAACTTTTGTAGCAAAAGCTTTGCATCCAACGCCCTGACTCGTAAATTGGGTAGTTCCGCTATGGGACGAGGAATGTCATCAACGCTAATTTGTAATACATCTCCCAGAGAGTGGGCCGGATCGGTTGAAATTAAAAGAATTTGCTCGTTGACAAATTGCTGCGCCCAACGACATGCAAAGGTGCAGGAGATTGTTGTTTTTCCGACTCCACCTTTGCCGCTAAACATCGCAAGGTGTAGGTTATCAAAAAGTTCCATCTCGTTTGTCACTTCCGCCATTTTAGGATAAAGTTACTACATATTTTTGAAATTAACTTAAGTAATTTCGCTGAATAAAGGAATTTAAAACGTTAATTTTTCGCAGATGGGATTTACAAAACTTCTATTCTATTGGCTACCGTGTACACATAAGTCATTCCACCCGATGTAGAGACGTAGCAATGCTACGTCTCTACCCGATGATGGGTCTGACCCTCTATTCACCAGCTGCATCTTGTAAAGGGGAGGGAACTAGATTTTCCTTTACAAGTGCGGATTAAGGGGGGTAATTCGACTTGTGATTCTATAGGGTGGTGACAGGGAAAGTTTTACAAAAGAATGTGTAATGAATTTTCTTGAAGTACTTACAAAGATTAGCCGAGGAACTATAACTGAGGGAAAGATTTAGCTAGGGGTGTCCAAAGGTAAGGAGATAAGATGGTTAACAGTTCTGAAGGCGATATAAATATTGGGTGTCATGTCCAAGGTATTTCTGAATACGACTTTTTTTCTGACAGTAATTTTGAGGACATTCATCATCGTTCACTGAAAATAGACTCTCCCTACTTAGGACTAAAAACTTTTGCAATTAAAGATAAAGATAAATTTTTTGGTCGGGAAAAGTGGATTGTTAATTTGGGCGATCGCTTAAAAAAAGATGATGCAATCTTGCTTTTAGGTGCAGCATCCAGTGGTAAATCATCGTTGATTTTATCAGGTTTAATTCCTGATTTAGCATATCATAACAATTCCTTGATTAATATCACTTTTCAACCAGATTACAATCCTTTTCAATCTATTTATAAATGTCTGGTTTTTACCTATGGTGAAAAATCACAAATAGCAGATATTTGTCGAGATACAAGAGAAGATACTTTAATTGAAATTACCACATTACTGAAACAAGATTATGAATGTGTGCTGATTTTTATTGACCGATTTGAAGAACTATTTACGAAAACTCCAAAGCCGGAACGTGACAAATTTGTTGCTAATCTGTTTCAATTGAGTCAGCAGCAGGATAGCTCTGTGAAAATTGTTTTAACAATGCGGTCTGATTTTTTGGATAGATTTAGTGAGTATCCACAACTTGCGAAGCTCCACGATCGCTATAGTTGTATACTCACTAGAATGAGCGATGACGAATTAAAGTTAGCGATCGCTGAACCTGCGGCTAAACATGGCGTGACCTTTGAACAAGGGCTAATCGAGCAAATTCTTGATGATTTTCACAAACAAAATGATTCTTTACCACTTCTGCAATATACCCTGGATATACTGTGGAAAAGCGAAAATCTTCAAAACCGAGTTCTGCAAATAAAGACTTATCAACAACTAAAAGAACAAATATTTGGTGATTTCAACGAACAAAGTCATCAATTTATTAATCCTAGTGTTGGATGCTACGATTCTCATTTGCAAGAACAGAAACAAGAGATTCAAAAGTTAAATCTTACACTGACTGAATTAAAACTGCGCGAACAATCAGCCAGGGTTTTGAATTTGCTTCCCTTGCAACCGCTAGAGGGTTTGGTGCTGGCAATTCAAACAATGGGTGAAAACCTAGAAAAATACCCAAATCAGCTTTTACCTTGTGTTTTGGGAAGCTTAAAGGAAGCAACGCACACACCCACAGAGGCAAATAGCTTGCGGGGACACGAACAAGAGGTGAATTGTCTAGCCTTTAGTCCTGATGGCAAATTTATTGCCAGTGGCAGTAGTGATTCTACGGTGTGCTTGTGGAATATCATTGGCAATCCCACTGCTGAATTTTTGCTGGGACACGAACAAGAGGTGAATTGTCTAGCCTTTAGTCCTGATGGCAAGTTTATTGTTAGTGGCAGTATTGACGGAATTTTGTGTTTATGGGATTTACAAGGTAATCTCATTACTCTACCGTGGCAGGGGCATGAGGAAGGAGTTATTGCCGTCGCCTTTAACTCAAATGGCAACTCCATTATCAGCGTTGGTTTTGACGGAACGGTGTGTTTGTGGGATTTACAAGGTAACGCCATTACTCAACCTTGGCGCGGACACAAGGAAGGAGTTATTTCCGTTAGCTTTAGTCCAAATAGCGATTCCATTATCGGCGTTGGTTTTGATGGAACAGTGTGTTTGTGGGATTTACAAGGGAACGCCATCACTCAACCCTGGCACAAATATGAGGCAAAAATTATTTGCGTCGCCTTTAGCCCCGATGGCAAGTTTATTGTCAGTGGTAGTAGTGATTCTACGGTGCAGTTGTGGGACATCCAAGGTAATCTTATCGGTAAACCTTGGCGCGGACATGAAGGAAGTGTAAATTCCGTAGCCTTTAGCCCTGATGGCAAGTTTATTATTAGTGGTAGCTGCGATCGCACAATCCGCTTGTGGGATATTGACGGCAACCCCATGACTCAACCTTGGCGGGGACATGAAGCACAAGTTAATTCCCTAGCCTTTAGTCCCGATGGCAAGTTTATTATTAGTGGTGGCGATAAAACTGTGCGTTTGTGGGAGCTACATCAAATATTACAACAACGGGTCATGGGGCGATCGCAGCGTAAATATGAAAATTGGGTCAATGATGTCGCCTTCAGCCCCGATGGCAACTGGATTGTCAGCGCCAGCAATGATTCTACAGTGCGCTTGTGGGATATTGAAGGCAACCCCATCGGTGAACCTTGGCGCGGACATGAAAAAGAAGTGAATTCTGTCGCCTTTAGCCCTGATGGTAAATTGATTGTCAGCGCCAGCAATGATACTACAGTGCGCTTGTGGGATATTCATGGCAACCCCATAACTCAACCTTGGCGCAGACATGAAAAAGAAGTGAATTCTGTCGCCTTTAGCCCCGATGGCAACTGGATTGTCAGCGCCAGCAATGATACTACAGTGCGCTTGTGGGATATTCATGGCAAC
>VFQR01001298.1_pt1 | contig 20027 bp, 20 predicted proteins | sample 3512321 | NCBI WGS metagenome assembly VFQR01 (sample SAMN10412374, study PRJNA504923) | tailings metagenome | isolation source: Relicate 3 Philex TSF1 revegetated site | place: Philippines: Tuba, Benguet | collected 2017-08-29
GCCTTCCGTCTCCTGATCCGCGCCTTCCGGTTTCTCGGTTGCCTTGGTTGCCATCTAGACCGTCCATCGCTCGCAACGGGCAAAACCCGCTGCCTCACGCGCCGGGAGCGGGTTCAAGGCCCGCCTCAACGCCAAAAAAGGGGCTGCGCCCGACCGCTGGCGCGCCCCTGTCACACCTGACTTTTATCCCCTAAGGCCCGCGTCCTTAAGACCTTATGAACCATGAGCTTGCGCCTCGTCTCCGTTGCGCGGCCATGACCCCCACCCATCACCCTTCTGCACGTCCGGCCGTCCGTCGCACGAACAGGCCTTGTTTCACGCCTTCCGCAAGTTCCGCCCCGAAGCCGCCCCGAAGCCTTCGATCAGGGCTTCGGTACCGACAAGCTCCGCCTCGCGCCGCTTGGCGTCGAGAAGCCAGTGCTCGTTTGCTTCAGTCGGGTCCTCGCCGAAGGCGCGCTCGGCATCCCGGATTTCCTTAATTAGCGCCTGCTTCTTGAGATGCAAGGTCAGGAGCTGCCCGAATGTCACCTCAACGTCGTTTTTTGCAGCCCCCGGCATGGCGCCCCAGACCGCATGGACGGCGACGGTGCCCCTGACCTGCGCGACCAGCGCATCATGGCCGGCCCCTGCCAGAGCTGCGGCATAGGCCTCCGCCTCCCCCTCGACCCCATGCGCATGCAGGTCGAGCAATGCAGCTATGAGGCTTTCAGCCTGCGGATGGCGCAGGTCGAGCGCCGCAATGTCTTCTTCAGCCCCGTCGATCAGCCAGGGGTGGTTGAGCAGCGCCGTGAGGATCAGCGCCTCGCGCATGGGCAGGGCGGCGCGTGGCCCGCGCACCAGCGCGCTGGCGGCCAGCCCCGGCGAGGGCCGGTGATCCGGCACGCCGAAGACGGAACCGCCGCGAAAACCGCCCGCCTGCCCCCTCCCCGGCCCGCGCCGCTCCCGCTGCAACGGCCGGAACAGGTCGGACAGGCGGCCGAACACGTCGTCCCGGTAATGGCGGCGGACGCTCTCGTCGCCGATGGTCGCGACCACTTCGGCAAGGCGGGCCTCGAGCGCCGCGCGCTTTTCCGGCGTGCCGAAAACGCCGGCCTCGGTCTCGCGCTGCCACAGCATGCTGGCGAGCGGCTGGGCCTGCGCCAGAATGGCGTCCATGGCCTCGCGGCCAGCGGAGCGGATCAGGTCGTCCGGGTCCTGACCCTCCGGAAGTGCCGCGAACAGCAGGCTGCGGCCGGGTTTGATGAGCGGCAGGGCGATGTCCACGGCGCGATAGGCGGCGCGGCGGCCGGCCTTGTCGCCGTCGAACAGCAGGACCGGGTCCGGCGCCATGCGCCAGAGCAGTTCGAGCTGGCCTTCGGTCAGCGCCGTGCCGAGCGGGGCGACCGTTTCGCCAATGCCAGCCATGACCATGGCAATGACGTCGACATAGCCCTCGACCGCGATGACCCGGTTGGCCTTGTGCGCGGGCTCGCGCGCGCCGAAGGCGTTGTAGAGCAGCGAGCCCTTGTGGAAGAGGTCGGTTTCCGGGGAGTTCAGGTACTTGGCCGGCACGTCCTTTTCCAGCGCCCGGCCGCCGAAGGCGACCACGCGCCCGCGCAGATCGGTGATCGGGAACATCACCCGGTCGCGGAACCGGTCGTAAGGCACCGGAATGCCCTCGCCATGGACCAAAAGGCCGGCCGCGACCATCTCGGCCACCGGCACGCCCCTGGACCCCAGGTGCTCCTTCAGCGCGAAACGCTCGGGCGGCGCATAGCCAAGGCGGAACTTCACCTGCGTCGGAGCACGCAGGTCGCGGCCGGCGAGATAGCCGCGCGCTTTCGCGCCCGCACGGTCCTGCAACTGCGCCTCGAAGAATTTCGCGGCGAGTTCCATCACGTCGTAGAGGGTCTTGGCCTTCTCGGCGCGCTGCACCTCCTCGACCGAGACCTTCGGCATGGCCAGCCCCGCCTCGCCCGCCAGGCGCTCCACCGCCTCGGGAAAGCTCAGGCCCTCGGTCTCCATCAGGAAGCGGAACTGGTCGCCGTGCTTGCCGGAGGAGAAGCAGTGATAGAAGCCCTTCTGGTCGTTGACGTAGAAGGACGGCGTCTTCTCGGCGTTGAACGGCGAGAGGCCGCGCCACTCGCGCCCCTGCTTCTTCAGCTTGACGCGCCGGCCCACCACCTCCGACACGGGGAGGCGTTGCCGGATCTCGTCCAGGAACGACGGCGGAAAGCGCATCAAGGAGATATAGGCGATGTCCAACCGTCGGACATCGCCTGACTTGGGCACCTGTGGACAATGCCGGCGGCGCTCGGCCCTACCGTGTCACCACCTTGCGGTAGAGATGCCATGTCGCATGCCCCAGCACCGGCACGATCACCGCCAGTCCCACGAACAAGGGCAGAGATCCGATCACCAGCAACGCCGCGACGATCAGGCCCCAGAGCGCCATCGGGCCGGGATTGGCCGCAACCGCCCGGATCGAGGCGCCGATGGCGGTGAAGGCGTCGACATGCCGGTCCAGCAGCAGCGGGAAGGAGATCACGCTGGTCGCCAGCGCCACCACCGCGAACAGGAAGCCCGCGGCATTGCCGACGAGGATCAGCGCCCACCCCTCGCGCGTCGTCAGCGTGCGGGTAAGCAGGTCCGTCAGGCCGGCCGGAACGAAATCACCGAACGCCCAGCGATAGATCGCCATGGCAACCGCGAGCCAGGCGACGAAGAAGACCATCAGCATCGCCCCGACCAGCAGGATCGACCAGCGCGACGGCGAGCGCAGCACGCCGAAGGCATGGCGCCAGGCCGTGTCCAGCCCCTGCTCGCGCCGCCGCGAGATCTCGTAGATGCCGATGGCCGCGAAGGGGCCGACCAGCGCGAAGCCCGCCATGATCGGGAAGAGCAGCATCACCCATTCCGCGTCCATCGCGGCCCGGCCGATGAGCAATCCCATGATGGGATAGATGAGCCCGAGGAAGACGAGGTGGCTCGGTTGCCGCGAGAAATCGTCGAAGCCCTGCGCGAGGGCCTGCCGAAGGTCCTCGACGCCGATCCGGCGGATGATGATGGGCGCATGGTCGGCGTCCTCGCCGACGCGCATCGGGCGCGCCTGGAGAGTGTCGGCCTGCGGATAGGATGCCTGTGCCATGACGACCGTCCGTTCTGATGGTCGTTCGGGCCCGGCAGCGTCGCAACGGTCGGTTCAATCCGGCCGCCACGAGGCGTCAGGCCTGAACATCAACGGCCTGAGCCTATACCCGCAGCAGCCACTTGTCCCGGAGATCGTCCGACACGATCCCGCGAGCGGCCGCCCGCACTTCCGTACATTCGCTGATCACGCGCGGATATTCGGCGACGATGTGGTCGATCAGCGCGCGCACGGCCGGCAACAGCCCGCGGCGGGTGCCGAAGACCATGTGGATCGTGCCAAAGGGAGCCGTCCATTCCGGCAGGAGGTGAACGAGGCGGCCAGCCTCAAGGGCATCGCTGCACACCTGGTCGGGCAGCAGGGCGACGCCGAGCCCCGCGAGCGCGGCATTGCGCAGGATGGTGAAGTCGCTGCATGCGAGGATCGGCTCGTGAACGATCTCGCGCGGGTGGCCGTCGGGACCGGCGAGTTGCCAGCGGTCCTGCAGAACCCCCTCCGCATGGGTCAGCGTCGGCAGCGACCCGAGATTCTCGATGTCGATGAGCCCGTCCCGGGCGGCGATGAAGGCGGGGCTGGCGACGAGGACGCTGCGGCTCTGGCCGAGCACGCGCATGGTCAGGTCCGGCTCGGTGTCGAGCTTCGTGCGGACGCGCAGGGCGATATCGACGCGTTCCTCGATCAGGTCGACGCGCCGGTTGGAAACGTTGAGTTGCACCCTGACGCCCGGATACCGCTTCATGAAACCCGGCAGAATGATCGCCATGAGGTTGTAGCCGAAATCCGGCGGGCAGGCGACGCGGACCACGCCGCTCGGCTCGGCCCGCGCCCTGAGCGCCACAGCCTCGGCGGCCTCTGCGCCCGCCAGCATGGACTGGCACTGCTGATAGACCTCCTCGCCGGTCTCGGTGACACGGAACCGGCGGGTCGAGCGCTCGATCAACCGCACGCCGAGCCGCTCCTCCAGTCGCGCGACATGCTTGCTGAGCTTCGATTTCGGCATCTGAAGAGCGCGGGCGGCAGGCGAGAAGCCCTGATGTTTCACAACCGCGGCGAACAGCGAGAGGTCGTTCAGGTCCAACATAGGCGTTTCCAAATCGAAACGATCAGTTCGAAAATTGCTGACTACAGCTCGATCGTTCGCGATTCTAGATAAGTGGCCGGCCCCATTCCACGCAAGGACCTCCGCCATGAAACTCCTGCACATCGATTCCGGCATCCTCGGCGACAACTCCGTGTCCCGCCGCCTGTCGGCCGCCACCGTCGCCGAGCTGAAGGCCCGTCATCCCGGCCTGAACGTCGCCTATCGCGACCTCGCGGCCAACCCCATCGCCCACCTGACGGGCGCGCATCTCGCGGCTGGCTCCATCGACGCCAGCCAGCATGATGCGCAGATGCGCAAGGACCTTGCGGACGCCGCCGAAGCGCTCGACGAGTTCCTCGCCGCCGACATCGTCGTCATCGGCGCGCCGATGTACAATTTCTCTGTTCCCTCGCAGCTCAAGGCCTGGATCGACCGTCTGGCGGTTGCCGGCAAGACCTTCCGCTACACCGAGAAGGGCCCGGAAGGGCTCGCAGGCGCCAAGAAGGTCATCATCGCCTCTTCGCGCGGCGGCTTCTACGGCGCCGGCACGCCTCTGGCGGCCATCGACCATCAGGAGAACTACCTGCGCGCGGTGTTCGGCTTCTTCGGCATCACCGACCTGACCTTTGTCCGGGCCGAGGGCGTCAACATCAGCGCCGAGCAGAAGGCGAAGTCGATCGCCGACGCCGAACGCGGCATTCCCGCTCTCGACCTCGGGCTCGCCCAGGCGGCCTGAGGCTTGGGGCCGGAATGTCCGGCGGCGCGTGGGGCGGTGTCCGCCAATCGCCTCACGCCCGCCGGATGTTCCAGAAGACCGGGTTGCCGTTCAGCATGCCTGTAAGGTTGCTGCGGAACGCGGTCGGGAAGAAGCGCTGGCCGAGCGGAATGTAGGGCACTTCCTGGAAGGCCAGCTCCTGCATCTGCCGGGCGATGGTGACCTGAGCCGCCGTGTCCGGAGCCCTGAACCACTCGTCGCGCATCCGCTCGAGGCCAGGAATGTCCGGCCAGCCCGGGCCCGCATTGCGCCCGTGTGCGCGCAGGAATGCGTGGCCAGCCGGCGTGAACTGGTCCGTGCCGCTCCAGAACGTGTGATAGACGTTCCAGCCGCCCTGTTCGACCGGGTCCGTCTTGGCGCGGCGCTGTACGACCGTGCCCCAGTCCGACAGCTGGTAGTCGACGTTGAAGCCGAGCTTTCGTAGCAGGTCCGCGCCGACATCGGACAGCGCCTTGGAGCTGGCGATCTCCGCAGCGCCCAGAACCACCACCTTCTCGCCCTTGTAACCGGCGGCGATGATCGCGGCCTTCGCCTTTTCCAGATCGCGCGCGCTCGTCAGTGCCGGCATGCCGGCATCCGTCGCCATCGGCGTGCCGGGGCAGAAGATGCCGACGCCGTCCTTCCACAGTTCCTTGTCGCTGGTCTGCGCCTCCATGAAGTCGGCCTGGCTGACGGCCGATAGCACGGCCCGGCGGATTGCGGGATTGTCGAAGGGCGGCACGAGATGGTTGAGCCGCATGGTGGAAATCCACCCCGTCGGATCGATCACCTTGGTCGAGACGCCGCGCATGCCCTTGAGCGCCGGCAGGAGGTCGGCATCCGGCGAATACCACCAGTCGATCTCGCCTGCGCGCAGCGCGCCCATGGCCGTGTTCGGGTCGGGCATGATGCGCCATTCGATCCGCTCGAAATGAGCGACCTTCGGCCCGGCCGTCCAGTCCGGCGTGCCGCCCGAGCGCGGCACGTAGCCATCGAACTTGGCATAGGCCATCAGCGCGCCGGGAACCCGCTCGCCTGCGAGGAAGCGATAGGGGCCCGAGCCGACCATCTCGTTCACCCGCTCCGTCGGCGAGGTGTTCGCCAGCCGCTCCGGCATGATCGCGCACATGTTCGGCGAGGCCTTGCCCAGCGCATCGGGCAGCAGCGGGAAGGCATGTTTCAGACGGAAGCGAATCGTCTTGTCGTCGGGCGCCGACAGGTCCTCGGTCGCCGCCAGCAGAACCTGGCCGAAGGCGTCGCGGGCACCCCAGCGCTTGATCGAGGCGACGCAATCGCGCGCGAGAACGGGCGTGCCGTCATGGAATTTCAGGCCCTCGCGCAGCGTCAGGTTCCAGACGCGTCCCTCGTTCTCGGTGACCGCGCCAGCCAGCATCTGCGGCTGCATCTTGTACTGGCCGTCCATGCCGAACAGCGTGTCGAAGACGAGATAGCCGTGGTCGCGGGTCGGGTAGGTCGTGGTCCAGACCGGGTCGAGCACCGCCACGTCGGTCTGCGGCACGAATTTCAGGACGTTGGCCCCTTGCGCGAGCGAGAGGCGCGGCGCGCCGAGCGCGGCGGCGCTGCCGGCGAGGAACAGGCGGCGCGACGGTCGAAAGGTCATGGCGGGCTCCTCGTGCAATCGTTTGATGTTGCAGAATGAGAAGCCCGACGCTCGCTGTAAAGCGGCTTGCCGATGCGACAAGTCCGACGGCTGGGCAGCTAACGCGGCGAATCCCAGCGCCCGGCCGCGGCATCGTCCTCGGCCTTTGCGTCCACCCAGCCGCCGCCCGAACCCGTTTCCTCGAACTTCCAGAACGGCGCATTGGTCTTGAGGAAGTCCATCAGGAACTCGGCCGCGGCGAAGGCCGCCTGCCGGTGCTCGGAGAGCGTCACCACCAGCACGATATTGTCGCCCGGCTCCAGCCGGCCGTAGCGGTGGACCACCAGCACGTCCTGCAACGGCCAGCGCGCCCTGGCCTCCCCCTCGATGCGCGAGAGTTCGGCCAGCGCCATGGCCTCGTAGGTTTCGAGCGTCATCGCGCCGATGCGCTCATTCCCCGTCACGCCGCGGCAGAGGCCCGTGAAGGTCGCGACGGCCCCGACATCCACGCGGCCGGCCGTGAGCCGCTTCACCTCGGCCCCGAGATCGAAATCCTCGCGCTGAACCCGAACTGCCACGCAGGCCCCCAGAACAATCAGAGACGGGCGAAAGCCGGCGCGTGGCGAACCTGCCCCGTCATCGGCACGGCACCCCGCTCCAGCGTCAGAACCATGAAATGGTCCCCCGCATAGGGGCCGTCAAATCCGCGGGCTGCATCGACGGAAAAGCCGAAGCGGCCGTAATAGGCGGGATCGCCGAGCACGAAAACCGCCTGCCATCCGCCGGATACCGCACGCGCAAGCCCTTCGCGTACCAGCGCCGATCCGATGCCCCGCCCCTGCCGCTCAGGCAGAACGCCGAGCGGCGCGAGCGCCAGCGCACGCATCGGCGCGGTCATGGGGCTGAAGAGAATGTGTCCGGCGACGGCCCCGTCATCCACCGCAACGAGGGAAAGCGCGGCATCGCCATCCGCCCTGATGCTGTCCACCAGCATCGCCTCGCCCTCCGCCCCGAAGGCGGCCCGATGCATGTCGGTTATGGCTGCGGCGTCACCGGGATGCGCGTCGCGGATGAGAAACGTCATGCCGCGACCCGTTCCGGCCGCCAGTCCATGTCGACATGGCCCGGCAGCGCCGCGACCCGCCGGACCCAGTCCCGCACGGCCGGAAACAGGGCGAGATCGAACTCGGCCTCGTGGGCAAGATGCGTGTTGGCGTAGAGCGCGATATCCGCGAGCGTGAAATGCTCGCCCGCGATGAAGGGCGATGCGACGAGCTGCGCCTCCATGCGCGCCAGCGCGCCTTCACCCTGCTCCATCCAGTCGTCGATAAGGTCGCGCTTCAGTTCCCGCCCGCCGGGGATCAGCGACAGCCAGAAGCGCGCCTCGCCGATGGACGGGTGATGCGAGTTCTGTTCGAAGAACAGCCAGGCCATCATCTGCGCCCGCTCGACCTTGTCCTCGGGGACGAAGGACGTGCCCTCGCCGAGATACATCAGGATGGCATTGGACTCGATCAGCACCGTGCCGTCGCCGAGCTGGAGCACCGGCACCCGCCCGCGCGGGTTCATCGCCAGGAAATCCGGCGTACGGGTATCGCCGCGCAGGATATCGACGTCCTTGAGCACGAAGGGCATGCCCAGATGCGCCAGCGCAAGGCGCGCTTTGTAGCAGTTCGCCGAGCGCTGCATGGCGTGAAGGGTCAGGTTCATACGTTCGATATAGCGAACGTCTGCATCAAAGTCAGCCGTTTGAGCGAACGGCAGACGACCGCTGCCCTCAGCGCGGCGCTTCGGGCGCGGAAGCCGCCTTCAGCTCCAGATAGCGCATCCGCTTCATCTCGCGCCGTCCGCCGGAAATAGCGTCAACCACCAGCCCGCAGACCAGCATGAGGAAAGCGAGTTGCATGATGGCCGCCGACAGGATGGCGGTCGGGAAGCGCGGCACCAGGCCGGTTTCGAGATAGGTGTGCACGATCGGCACGGCGAGGCCGAAGCTCGTCGCCGCCAGAACCAGCGCGATCAGCCCGTAGAAGCGGAAGGGCTGCACGGTCCGGTACATGTTCACCAGCGTCCAGAGGATGCGCGCGCCGTCTCGGTAGGTCTTCAGCTTGGAATGCGAGTTCTCCGGACGGCGGCCATAGGGCAGCGGCACCTCATCGGTGCGCAGCTTGAGGTCGAGGGCATGGACGGTCAGCTCCGCCTCGATCTCGAAGCCCGAGGACGAAGCCGGGAACGACTTGGCGAAACGCCGCGAGAACACCCGGTAGCCCGAGAAGATGTCCTTGAACGGCGATTTGAACATCGCGAACGTGATGCGGTTGAACAGCGCGTTGCCGAAGCGGTGGCCGCGCCGATAGGCGGCCTCCTCGTTGTCCACACGCGCGCCCACGACCATGTCGAGCTGATCGCGCATCAGCAGCGCCACGAGGTCGGGCGCGGCGGTCGGATCATAGGTCATGTCGCCATCGGCCATGACGTAGATGTCGGCGTCGATGTCCGCGAACATGCGGCGCACCACGTTGCCCTTGCCCTGATAGGGCTCGCGCCTGACTGTCGCCCCGGCCGCGCGTGCAATGTCGGCGGTGCCGTCGGTCGAATTGTTGTCGTAGACGTAGACGGTCGCGCCAGGCAGCGACGCCCGGAACGCGGCCACCGTCTCGGCGATGGTGGTCGCCTCGTTGTAGCAGGGCAGCAGCACTGCGACGCCGGGCAGGCCCGCCGCCGTGCCGAGCCTTCTGGCGATATCGTCGATCAGCGCACGGGCGGGGCTTTCCGCCGGGGCGGTGCCGGACTGCGGCGACGGGGCCTTCTTCGGTTCAGCCACGGGCAAACCTCCAAGGTGCCGCGAGAATGTCAGGCTTGTCCGCGAGAGCCTTGGCCGCGAGGAAGCCGAAGAACAGGGCCATGACCATGACGCCCAAGGGCAGGCCCGTGACCATCATCGTGGCGCGCGCCATGAGCGGCACGATCCACACCAGCGCGAGGAGACTCTTCTCGCAGGGTGCGAAGCCCTTCTCGACGCCGTGCGCGGCGGCGAAGGCGACAGCCACCCCGAGGATCGTCATGTCGTAGTCGAGGCAATAGGGCGTCGCGAGCAGTGCCCCGGTCGCGGTCATGGCCGCAACCAGCCGCCGGTCGGCACCGCGGAAGGCCATCAGCGCCAGTACGCCAAGCACCACGCCGGTCATGGCGAACTGCGCGCCGTAGGCGAGCGGCAGCGGCGCTCCGAACGAGCGGAAGGCGGAAAAGGTCGACTGAATCTTGTGCCAGCCGGTAATGCCCTCTTCCAGGATCACCGCTCGCGTGAAGCTGGCCCCCTTCAGAAAGGCGAGCCAGATATCGGGACCGAGCCAGAGCGTGACGGCAACGGCCATGGCCGCGACCGTCGCGGCGGCTGCAGCGACCGCGCGCCAATGGCCGCCGAGCACCATGACGACGGGGAGGATCAGTCCGAACTGCGGCTTGTAGGCGAGCAGCCCGATGCAGATGCCCGCGATGATCGGCCGCCGATCAAGCAGAAGCAGCCCGAAACCAAGCAGGCCCGCCGTCAGGAAGGCATTGTGGCCGTGGCCGAGCGTCACGAACACCGCGGGGAAGCCGACCGCGACGACGAGCAGCAGGCGATGCGCCGGTGCAATCGCCCGGATCGCGGCGAGATAGAGCGCAAAGGTCGAGGCCTGCCACACCGCGAGCGCCGGCACATACGGCATGGTGGCCAGCAGCGCCGCGACGGCAAGGAAGAAGGGCGGATAATGCCAGCCATAGACCTCGACATTGGGGTCGTTGAAGGTCCGGCGCTGGAAGGCGAAATGGGTCCAGGGATCGAACAGCCCGGCAGCATCGCCGCCGAGCAGCATGCGCCCTGCGGTCCAGACACCCGAGAAGTCGGTGGCGATCGGCCGCCCGAAGCGGTCGGTCATCGGCCCGCCGCCGATCCAGATGATCGCCAGCCCGCCGAAGCCGATGACGGCGACGATCAGCGCATAGGCGCGCGCACGCTCCTCAGTCAGCCAGTCGCCTGAACGGATATGCGCGAGCATGGGTGCCCCGGATCGAATTCCCGGGCACCATGGCAGCAAGGGGCGAAGAAAAGGTTAGTCCGAAAGGTTAGTCCGAAAGGTTAGTCCGAAAGGTTAGACCGAAAGTGAACCTCAACCCGCCGGCTGGATGTTGGCCGCCCGGATGATCTCGGCCCAGGTCTGCATCTCGCGGGCGTGGTAGGGGCGGAACTCGTCCGGATTGCGCGCGGTGATGGTGAAGCCGAGCCTGGTGATCGCCTCGACGACGGAGGGCTTCGCCAGCGAGGCGAGGATTTCCTTCGACAGCCGGTCCAGCGCGGCGGCGGGCGTCGCGGCGGGGGCGAAGAAGCCGGTCCAGCTCTCGGCATCGGCGTCGGTCACGCCCTGCTCGCGGAGCGTCGGCAGGTTCGGCAGCTGCGCGTTGCGCTTCGGCGAACCGATGGCGATACCGCGCATCAGGCCACCGTTGATCTGCGTGAACACGCTGGCCATGGTCGAATTGGCGACGTCGATGCGGCCGCCGACGATGTCCTGCACCAGCGGCGCCGCGCCGCGATAGGGCACATGCGTCATCTTGATGCCGGTGCGCACCATGAACAGCTCGGTGGAGAGGTGCGAGCCCGAGCCGACGCCGGTCGAGCCGTAGTTGAGCTCGCCGGGCTTCTCCTTGGCGAGCGCGATCAGCTCCTGGATCGACTTGGCCGGCGAGTCGTTCTTGACCACGAAGATGTGCTCGAACGCGCCCGCGCCCGCGAGCGGGGCGAAATCCTTCACCGCGTCGTAGCCCGGCTCCTTCATCAGGAACATGTTGTTCCCGTGGGTCTGGTTGTTGCCGAAGGTGATGGTGTGGCCGTCCGGATCGGCCTTCGCCACCTGCCGGGTGCCGATGGCGCCCGAGGCACCGCCGACATTCTCGACAACCACCTGCTGGCCCAGCGTGGTCGACAGGTCCTGCGCCACGATGCGGGCGATGCCGTCGGTCGGGCCGCCGGCCGGATAGGCGACGACGAGCTTCACGGGGCGAGAGGGAGCCCAGGCCTGGGCCGACGCAGAGCGGATGAGCGAGGGCGCTGCGGCGAGCGTGCCGAGGCCGAGGAGAACGTTGCGTCGCGTCGCCTTGCCGATGGTGGTCATGGTTCCCTCTCCGATGATGGCTTCTATGAATGTTTTTCGCTTGTTCCCCCCGCCGCGCGCGACTAAACGTCCCGCCGGACTGCCGGGGTGCGATGAAACTTTTGTCGTCGTCATAGCGCGCCGCGGGGGATTTTCAAACTCGACGGAGTCGATCCATGGCCTTTCTTGCCGACGCCCTGAAGCGGGTGAAGCCTTCCGCCACCATCGCCATGGCGCAGAAGGCCCGCGACCTCAATGCGCAGGGCAAGAAGGTGATCTCGCTGTCGGCCGGTGAGCCCGACTTCGACACGCCGGACAACATCAAGATGGCCGCGATCAAGGCGATCGCCGACGGCAAGACGAAGTACACCGCCGTCTCCGGCATCACCGAGCTGCGCCAGGCCATCGTCGCCAAGTTCAAGCGCGAGAACGGCCTCGACTACAAGTGGCAGCAGGCCATCGTCTGCACCGGCGGCAAGCAGGTCCTGTTCAACGCCTTCATGGCGACCCTGAACGCCGGCGACGAGGTGCTGATCCCCGCCCCCTACTGGGTCAGCTATCCCGAAATGGTGGCGCTCTGCGGCGGCACGCCGACCTTCGTCTCGGCCGGCCCGGAATCGAACTACAAGCTGACCGCCGAGGCGCTCGACAAGGCGATCACGCCGAAGACGAAGTGGTTCCTGTTCAACTCGCCGTCGAACCCGACGGGCGCCGCCTATACCCGCGAGGAACTGAAGGCGCTCACCGACGTCCTGGTGAAGCATCCCCATGTCTGGATCCTCACCGACGACATGTATGAGCACCTCGTCTACGGCGACTTCACCTTCACCACGCCGGCGCAGGTCGAGCCGAGGCTCTACGAGCGCACGCTGACCATGAACGGCCTGTCCAAGGCCTATGCGATGACCGGCTGGCGCATCGGCTACGCCGCCGGGCCCGAGCCGCTGATCAAGGCGATGGACCTCGTCCAGGGCCAGCAGACCTCGGGCGCCAACACCATCGCCCAGTGGGCGGGCGTCGAAGCGCTGAACGGCACGCAGGACTATATCCCGGAGCGCCGCAAGGCCTTCGAGCAGCGCCGCGACCTCGTCGTCTCCATGCTCAACCAGGCGAACGGCCTGTCCTGCCCGACGCCCGAGGGCGCCTTCTACGTCTATCCCTCGCTGAAGAACGTGATCGGCAAGACGACCGCGGGCGGCAAGACCATCGCCACCGACGAGGACTTCGCCATGGAGCTGGTCGAGAGCGAGGGCGTCGCCATCGTCCACGGCTCGGCCTTCGGCCTCGGCCCGGCCTTCCGCCTCTCCTATGCGGAATCGACGGAGACGCTGACCACCGCCTGCGAGAAGATCCAGAAGTTCTGCGCCGAGCTGCGCTGAGCCGGTATCGCCTCACCTATTCGCCAGAACGGCGCGACGGCTGACAGCCGCCGCGCCGTTTGCGTTCGGTCGACAGTGTTTGACAAGCCACGCTATGTCTTTTGACATGGCGCTTCGACCGGAACCGCCTACGAGTGGCCCTCCCCCGGAGAATCCGATCCCGCATGGTCCTCGGTCGAGAATTGCCTTTCCGCTTCGCGCTGCGCGGCATCTCGGCGCCGACATTCGCCATCGGTGCTGTCATTGCGGCCGTCCTTCTCGCCGCGTGGGTGAACTTCCGGGGGACTGAATCGGCGCGTCTCGCGACCCATTCCGTCAACGTGAGAGCCAATGCCGAGCGGGTCCTCGGCCAGGTTCGCGATGCCGAGACCGGCCAGCGCGGATACCTCCTGACCGGTGACCGCAAGTTCCTCGAACCTTACGAGGCGGCCCTCACGGCTGCGCCCATCGAGATTGCGTCCCTTGCGCGCCTCGTCGCCGACAATCCCGAGCAAACGCGGCGCGTCGAAGAGATCAAGCGCGTGGTGGCCGAAAAGATGATTGAGCTCCGGGGCTCCATCGACGCCTTCGACCGCTCGGAGCGCGCGGCAGCGCTCGCCACCGTCGCCCAGGGCGGCGGCAAGGCAGCGATGGACCGGGTCCGCGACATCGTCCGCGACGTGAAAATCGCCGAAGACGAGTTGCAGGTGCAGCGGGATCGCAGCACCGAGCAGCGCCGCCTCGTCGGCTCGATCCTCAGCATCGCCATTCTGTCGCTGCTGGTCTTCCTCGGCTGGCGGCAGATCGGCAGCACGATCCTTCGCAATCGCGAGCTGGACGAGGCCAATATCGCGCTGGAGGAGCGCGTCGAGGCGCGCACGGCCGAACTGTCCTCCGAGAAGCTGCGCGTCGAGGCGCTGCTGAGCGACGTCAGCCATCGCGTCGGCAACAATCTCGCCATGGTCTCGGCGCTGATCAGCTTGCAGGCGCGCCAGTCGAAGAACGATCAGGTCAAGCAGGAACTGGAAAAGGCGCAGATGCGCATCCAGGCGATCGCCGCCGGCCAGCGCCGCCTGCGCCTCAACGTCGAGACTGACGAGGTCGACGCCCGTCCCTACATGGAGGACGTCATCGCCGAGATCGGCCGGGCCACCGGCGAGCGTGCCGTCTCGATCAGCCTCGACATGGAGGATATTCGCCTGCCCGGCCGTGAGGCGGTTTCCTACGTGGTGCTCGTCAACGAGCTCGTCACCAATGCCCTCAAGCATGCCTTTCCGGAAGGGACGACGGGCGCCATCCGTGTCGGCCTGCGCCGCTTGAGCGAAGTCCCGGGCGGGCTCGAACTGACGGTCGAGGACGACGGCGTCGGCCAGAGCGAGGAGAAGCCCAGTTCCGGTCTCGGCAGCCAGGTCATTGCCAGCCTCACCCGCAGCATGCGTGGCGAGGTCACGAGCGAACCGGCGCGACCGGGCGCGAACCGTCCCGGCTTGCGCACCACGATCCGGTTCGCCTCGTCGGCGGACGCCGTTGCCAAATGATTCTTCGCGGCGGCTTGAACCTTGCCGCCCGAATCGCCGACCCATGGTCAAGTGAGCGGCTTCAGGGCCTCTCTTAGCGACAGTCTCCGGCGACTTGGTACCTCTCGCCGGGATGTCCAACACCTCGCGCGAAACGCCGTCCGGCACCCTGCCGGCCGCGGCGGATTCGATACCGGGAGTACCGCATGCCCCTCCCGCTTTCTGCCTCGATGCTGACCGGCGCCCTGCTGGTGGCGGGACTTGCCGGCGATGCGCCGCAGACCCCGCCGACCGACAATGTCCTCTATTGCTCGGGCTGTCTCTGCGACACGCAGAAACCGGTCATGGCCGTTGCCGGTACCTGGGTGCCGAGCGGCACCATGGGCACGCGCACGACCCTGCGCTTCGTGCCGAGCGACCCCAACCGCCACTTCGCGTCGTCCTGTCGCCCGCCTGCGCGGGGATGATGCGGTCAAGGCGACCACATTGAACCTTTCCGCCCATCGCGGCGACCCATGCTCAAGTTCACGGCAACAGGGCCCTCGCGGTCCGACCATGGAGACCTCGCCATGACCATCCGCACCGCTTTCTCCGCGCTCGTTCTTGCCGCCGGCTTCGCCGCTTCCGCCGAGGCTTCCAGCGCAGGGCTCTCTCCGGCCCAGTCGATGGGTTCCCGTCCCGTGACCTATTGCGGCGCTTGCCTCTGCACCGCCAACCCGCCTGCCATGACGGCCGCGGGCGACTGGGTGCCGAACGGCCAGATCCTCGCCGGCTCCACCGTGCTGAAGTTCCGCCCGGCCGGCCAGGCCGTTTCCGCCCCGACCGCCTGCCTCGGCGCCAACTGAAACCGGCGCGCCGCTCAGGCGGACATCGCCGCCAGCGTCGCCCGCATATGCTCGAACACGGTGTTGATGGCCTTGAGCGGCCGGATCATCACCTTGAAGTGGACGATGCGGTCATTCTGATCCCAGGTGATGATGTCGATGCCGTTGACCTCGATGCCGTCCACGACGGTCTCGAATTCCAGCACCGCCGAGGTCGGGCCGTACCATTCGTTCGGGTAACGGAAGTGCTCGTTGTTGAGCACCTTGAACGCCGCCGTCAGGTAGCGCGCCGTGAGAGCCTTGCCGACCTGCGGCGTGTGGACCACCGGCGACTGGAACACCGCCTCGTCGGCGAGCAGTGAATCGAGCCCGGCAAGGTCGCGCGCCTCGGCAACCTCGTGCCAGCGGCGGATGGCGGCGGGAACGGTCGGTGCAGGAACGCTGGTTGCGGGCATGGGCGGCTCCTCCGGAAGGCCGCCACGCTAGGCCAGCGCCGGCCCGCCGCGAAAGCCCCGCTGCCTCCGTCAGACGACCGATAGCTGCCAGGCGTACTGGTAGCGGCCGTATTCCGTGCTGGTCACGCCGTTGCGCGTCGTGCCGGGGAAGCTGTCCGGCGGGTCGACCACCGCGACGCGCAGCAGCCTGGTCTCGCCCGGCTTCAGGAGACCCTGATGGACCGCCGCCGCGCCGATCGTCGAGTCGCCGGAATAGATGTCGGTGCCCCAGAGCTGTCCCTCGGTGACGCCCGTGACGCGGAAATAGTAGATGACGCCGACCTTCTCGCAGAGGCCGTGCATGGTGGCCGGTGCATCGGTCGCCACGTAGTTCTTCTCAAGCAGGTTGCGGAGCTGCCGGCGCGAGAGTTTTCCGCGCTGGTCGAAATAGGACACGAGTTCCTGCACCACTTTCATGGCTTGTCCCCTCTCTGCATGGTGACGACCCGGCCGTAGGGCGGCCGGAACGCGGGATAGCTGCGCGGCAGGGCCCAGAGCACCGCATAGGGCGGGGCTTCCTGCGGATAGGAGATTTCGCCGTCCGTGATGACCACGACGGCGGTGACGCGCGGGTCGTCCGCCAGCGCGGCCATGGCGGGCGTCATGTCGCTGCCGCCATAGCCGGAGACGGCATACTCGGCGAGTTCGGCGGCCGAGAGCTCCTCGTCGGAGGTCACCGCCATGTCGCACTGGACGAGGCGGATGATGTCGATGCCCGCCGCTTCCGAGAAATCCGCGATGGCGCCGAGCGCGACGGGAATGTCGTCGGTCATCGAGGCCGAGGTGTCGAGCACGACATTGAGCAGCCACGAATGTCGCCTGCGGCCCGGCAGCACCATGTCGCCGAGATCCTCGCCGCCGCGGCGGGAGGCGCGCGTGAAGGTCCGCTCGCCCGGCGAGACGCCTTCGAGCCAGGTCTGCATCGCCGCCTGCCACGGCGCGTGGGTCAGCCCGCGCAGCGCCCGGACGCTCTTCTGCTCGCTACCCGGCGCATTGCCCCTGCCGCGCATCGATCCCATGGCCTTGGCCAGCGCCATGCCCTTGACGGCAAGATCGCGGATCGCACGGGCACGCTCAGCGGCGTCTTCCGCCTCGCCGGGGAACATCTCACGCTCACGGACCGCGTCCAGCACATCGCCGGCAGAACCGGATGGCGCCTGCGACGCCGCATCGAGCAGTTCGCCGACCGTAACGACCCGGCCCTCCCAGACCTGGCTGCGCGAGGACATGAACCGGCCGCTGCGCCGCATGTCCAAGACGATCTCCTCGGCCGATTTCTCGCGCGCGCCGGGCATGTCGAGCCCGCCCGCGGGAATGGTCGCGACGCCGAGCGCGTGCCGGAGCGTGTCGTTGATGATGTAGTCGTGAGCGTAGTTGAACTCGAGCTGGCCGGAGCCCTTGGCGCGCTCGTGGGTGCGGAGCGCAAGGTGCAGCAACTCGTGCGCCAGCACGAAGACGAGGTCGTCCTCGGACAATCGCGCAGTGAAGTCGGGATTGGCGACGAGCCGGCCCGAGGCGAAGACGCCCATGGTCGGCACGCGCGCATCGATCTCGACGCGGACGGCCGCCGCGAGGCCGGAGAGGTGCGGCAGCGGCACCGTGACCATGCGCAGACCGCGCGCGATGCGCGCCAGCGTCGCACGCTCACCGGGCGTCATGGGCAGGGCGTCGCTCATGCCGCCGTGACCTTGCGCAGGAGGTCGAACATGGCGCGGTCGGCGCCAAGCGTGCCCCACTTCTCGACCATGTCGGTGATCAGCGTCAGCTGGTGCTCGGACGACAGGCTCTTCAGGAACCGGTTGATCGCCGCCGGCTTCAGATGATCCGCGCGGCCGTCGCGCACGTGCTGGCGGATGCAGTCGAGCACGAACCAGCGGGCCGAGTCGCCCTTCGGCAGGAGGTCGGGGTGGCGCAGATAATCGTCCAGCGGGCGGATCGCGCCGATCGCCTCCTCCGCCAGCGCACAGAACACCACCGCGTCTTCCGGCGACAGGCGGCCGAAGGCGAGCGCCCGGCGCGTATCGTTGCCGAGCAGGTTCGACTTCTCGGCAAGGTCGAGCGCGCGCGACAGCTGCGCCCAGGCGCGCGGCGTCGAGAACGGCACGGGATCGGCCGGCACGGCCCGCATCAGCGCATCGGGAATGGTGCGTATGAAGCTGCGGATCTCCGGGCGTATGGCGCGCTGCTGCGCCCAGACCAGCCACTCATCGACATCGATCTTCAGCTGCAGGATGGTCACGCGGTTGACCAGAGCCGAGCTCATGGCCCTGACCAGCGCCCGGTCCTGCAGGCGATTTCCAGCGGCGACGACCCAGGTGCCGGGCGGCAGGGCGTGCTCGCCGAGCCGGCGCTCCAGCAGCAGCGAGTAGAAAGCCTTCTGCACATCCGGCGCGCAGGCCGGCAGTTCGTCGAGGAACAGGCAGAACGGCTCGGGCTTCTCGGGCAGGAGGATGCGCGGCGGGCAGAACACCGAGCGCTCGCCGACGATGCGCGGCACGCCGCTGACATCCTCCGGCGCGATCTGCGTGCCGAGCAGCGAGCGGCACGGCAGCCCCACCTCGCGCGCCGCCTCGTAAACCATTTCGGACTTGCCCATGCCGGGCGCGGAGAGGAGCAGGAAGCTCTGCTCGTGGGCCATGCACTGGATGAGCTTCTTGGCCTGCCTGAGCGTGACGGCCTCGTCGAATGCGGCGCGCGTGCCTTCCATGGACCCCTCCCCGCTGGCGCAAACCCGCCATGACCTCGTCATCTAAGGAGGGGCCGCAAAACAGCGCCAGAGCCGCTGAAGAACATTATTTTTCGGTCATTCTCGCCCTGTTCGGGTGGCGTTCAGGAAAAGCAGGTCGCATCCGGCAAACTGCCCGCGCCACGTGCATGAATCGTATGGAGCACGCATTTCGCGATACTAGTTAACCAACTTTTAACCTTGTCGTTGCCGCCCCCGCCGCCCGCTCCTTAAGGTCGCGATGGGGACGTGGAGACATGGCGATGCGCCGGCTGGTGATGACCTTTTGCGGGATCTATCTCGCCGCCGCAGCGCTCGCGGCCGCGACCACCGGCTACGGCCTCATCGAGCCCGTGCCCGGCTATCGGCTCTCGATCTTCTGGATGTCGCCCGAGACGCTGGAGGCGCGCATCGACGCCCTCGTCGCGGCCGGCCGCGTCTTCGAGGCGCAGGTCTATGCCGGTACCCACGCGGTCTCCTGGGCGGTGATCCTGACGCTCGTGCTGGTCGGGGCCCTGCGTGCCTGCCTCGCGCCGAGCGCGCCGCTTGCCAATATCCGCTCCACCGCCGTCGTGCTCGGGGGCCTCGCCGGCCTCGTCCTGCTGGCGGCTGTGGCGCAGCCCCTGCTCGACGAGGCGAGCCGCATCCCCTCGGCCTCGACGACCTTCTCCTCCATGCCCGCCTACTGGCTGTTCGGCATGGCGCTGTCGGCAGCCATCCTCGCGGCGCATCTGTCGCTGCTCGCCCACGACATCGCGCTTCTCGCGCGGCGCCGCCTGTTCGGCGAGGCGATTGCCGAAACCGCCGAAGCCTAGATCGGCACGCGCACCGTCGCCCGGAGGCCTCCGAGCGGGCTGTCCGCGAGGGTGATGTCGCCGCCATGCGAGCGCGCGATGTCGCGGGCGATGGCAAGACCCAGCCCCGACCCGCCCTCGTCGACGTTGCGGGCATCGTCCAGCCGCAGGAACGGCTTGAACACGTCCTCGCGCCGGTCCGCCGGAATGCCCGGCCCGTCATCGTCCACCGTCACGGTCAGCCAGCGATGGTCGCGATGGCCGACAATGGCGATGGCGTCGCCGTAGCGCGCGGCATTGCCGACGAGGTTGGCGAGGCAGCGGCGGAAGGCGTCGGGCCTGACCGTGACGATCGGCTCGCCGTGGAAATCCGCCGAGACCTTGTGGCCGGATCGCTCGGCGTCGGCGGCGAGTTCCTTCAGGAAGGCCTCCATGTCGGTCGGCGCCGGCAACTCGCCGGAATCGCCGCGCGCGAAGGCGAGATAGCCCTCCACCATGCGGCCCATCTCGTCGACGTCGCGGCGCAGCGCCTCCGTCTCGGGTCCCTCCGGCAGGAGGGCGAGTTCCAGCTTGAACCGCGTCAGCACGGTCCTGAGGTCGTGGCTGACGCCGGCCAGCATG
>VFQR01001299.1_pt1 | contig 20005 bp, 22 predicted proteins | sample 3512321 | NCBI WGS metagenome assembly VFQR01 (sample SAMN10412374, study PRJNA504923) | tailings metagenome | isolation source: Relicate 3 Philex TSF1 revegetated site | place: Philippines: Tuba, Benguet | collected 2017-08-29
TCATCGACGACATGCAGTTCCTGCAGGGCAAGTCGATCCAGCACGAGTTCTGCCACCTCATCAACGTGCTGCTCGACAGCGCGAGGCAGGTGGTGGTCGCCGCCGACCGGCCGCCGGCGGAGCTGGAATCGCTCGAGCCGCGCATCCGCTCGCGCATGAATGGCGGCGTCGCGCTGGAGATGGTCTCGCCGGACTTCGAGATGCGCCTTTCGATGCTGCGTCACAGGCGGGAATCGAGCCTGGCGGACGATCCGTCGCTCGACATCCCCGACGACATCCTGGCCCATGTCGCCCGCACCGTCACGGGCAGCGGCAGGGAACTCGAGGGAGCCTTCAACCAGCTCCTCATCCGCCAGAACTTCGAGCCGCGGCTGTCGGTTGACAGGATCGACGAGATTCTGGGCCACATCTACCGCTCGGGCGAGACGAAGCGGGTGCGCATCGAGGACATCCAGCGCGCCGTCGCCCGCCACTACAACGTGTCGAAGACGGAGCTCCTGTCGAACCGGCGCACCCGCACGATCGTGAAGCCGCGGCAGGTGGCGATGTTCCTGGCCAAGGTCATGACCCTGCGCTCGCTTCCGGAGATCGGGCGGCGCTTCGGCGGCCGCGACCATACGACCGTCCTCCATGCCGTTCGCAAGATCGAGACGCTGACGCAGACCGACGAGAAGCTCGCCCAGGAGATCGAACTCCTCAAGCGGCTGATCGCCGATCAGGCCTAGTCTCCACTTATCCCCAACCCTCCCGCGGAAGGCGCCGCAAAGCCTTCCGCGGGCTTGCCTTTCGCGGCATTATGCTGTCAGTTTGCCGGCCCGCCTCGGGGCCTGCGGGACCTGTCAGCACCTTTTCTCTGAAGAGACGTCTTCGTCATGCGTGTCACACTGGAACGCTCGAACCTGCTCAAGTCGCTCAACCACGTCCACAGGGTCGTGGAGCGCCGCAACACGATCCCGATCCTGTCGAACGTGTTGCTGACGGCGGCCGGCGCGAGCCTCGAGATGAAGGCGACCGACCTCGACATGGAGGTGACCGAGGCGACCGCGGCGCAGGTCGACCAGCAGGGCGCCACGACCGTGCCGGCGCATCTCCTCTACGACATCGTACGCAAGCTGCCCGACGGGTCGGAGGTCATGCTCCGGACCGACGAGGGCGGCGGCACGCTGTCGGTCGTCTCGGGCCGCTCGAGCTTCCGCCTCCAGTGCCTGCCGCAGTCGGATTTCCCCGAACTGACAGCCGGTTCGTTCTCCCACATCTTCCGCGTCGAGTCGGCCGACATGAAGGCGCTGATCGAGAAGACGCAGTTCGCGATTTCGACGGAGGAAACACGCTACTATCTCAACGGCATCTACCTCCACGCGATCGAGTCCGACGGCAAGCTGAAGCTGCGCGCCGTCGCGACCGACGGCCACCGCCTGGCGCGGGCCGAGATCGAGGCGCCGGCCGGGTCCGAGGGCATGCCCGGCATCATTATCCCGCGCAAGACGGTCAACGAGATCCAGAAGCTGGTCGACGATCCCGAGGTGCCGGTCGCGGTCGAGCTGTCGGACACCAAGATCCGGCTCACCATCGGCAGCGTCGTGCTTACGTCGAAGCTCATCGACGGCACCTTCCCGGACTACCAGCGCGTCATCCCGACGGGCAACGACCGCCGCCTGGTGGTCGATCGGCAAAGCTTCTCGCAGGCCGTCGACCGCGTCTCCACGATCTCCTCCGAGCGCGGCCGCGCGGTGAAGATGTCGCTCGCCGACGGTCAGCTGACGCTTGCCGTCAACAACCCCGATTCGGGCAGCGCCACCGAGGAGCTGGCAGCCGACTACGATGCCGATCCCATGGAGATCGGCTTCAATGCCCGCTATCTGCTCGACGTGACGGCGCAGCTTTCCGGCGGCGAGGCGCGGTTCCTGCTGGCAGACGCCGGCTCGCCGACGCTGATCGAGGACGGCACGGACCGTCGCGCGCTCTACGTCCTCATGCCCATGCGCGTCTGACAGGCGCCACGCACCTTTCCATGCAGCCGGACAGCGGCATCGTCCATATCGGTAGGCTCCAGCTTACCGACTTCCGCAACTATTCCCGGCTCGATCTCGCATTCGAGTCCGGGCCGGTCGTCCTGTCCGGTGAGAACGGTGCGGGCAAGACCAACCTCCTCGAGGCAATATCTCTGCTGTCGCCGGGCAGGGGGCTGCGGCGCGCCTCCTACGACGCCATGACCCGCGCGGGCGCCCCGGGTGGCTTCTCCATCCACGCGCGGATCGAGGGTCCGTCCGGCGAGGCTGCGATCGGCACCGGCACGATGGGCGAGGGCGAGGGCGGGCGGCGCATCCGCATCGGCGGCGCGCCGGCCCGGTCTGCCGAGGACCTGCTCGAATGGCTGCGCGTGGTCTGGCTCGTCCCGTCGATGGACGCGCTCTTCACCGGTCCGGCCGCCGACCGCCGCCGCTTCCTCGACCGGCTTGTGCTGGCGATCGATCCCGGCCATGCGAGCCGTTCGCTCGACTACGAGAAGGCTATGCGCGGCCGCAACCGGCTGCTTGCCGAGCAATCTCGCGACGGCGCATGGCTCGACGCAATCGAGGCGCAGATGGCCGAGACGGGCGTGGCCATTGCAGCTGCGCGCCGCGAGATCGTCAGGCTGCTCGACGCGATGATCTCGCGCATGCCGGAGGAGGGGGCTTTTCCGCGTGCCGGTATCGCGCTCTCCGGGGCCATCGAGCAGTCGCTGGGCGATCGTCCCGCGGTCGAGGTCGAGGAGGAATGGCGCCGCGCCCTTGCTCTGGGGCGCGCCCGCGACGCGGCTGCCGGGCGCACTCTCGACGGCGTCCATCGCTGCGATCTCACCGTCACCCATCTCCCGAAATCGATGCCTGCCGAGCTGTCGTCGACCGGCGAGCAGAAGGCGCTGCTTGCCGGCCTCGTGATCGCCCACGCGCGGCTTGTGACCGATCTGGCAGGCATGAAGCCGGTCATGCTGATGGATGAGATCGCTGCGCATCTCGACGCCTCGCGGCGTGCGGCGCTCTTCGACATCCTTGAGGAGATGGGGGTGCAGGCCTTTCTCACTGGTACGGACGCTTCCCTCTTTGCCGCGCTCGAGGACCGGGCGCAGTTCCTTTCGGTCTCCGCAGGAGGTAGCATCCGCCCGACGCGATAGGGATCGAAGGAAGCGAGCGCCATGAGCCAGCCCGACGAGATGCTGGAGGATGAGGAACTCCAGCGCTACGCCCGCCATATCGTGCTGCCGGAGATCGGCGGCGCGGGCCAGCAGAAGCTGAAGCGCGCGCGCGTGCTGGTCGTAGGTGCCGGCGGCCTCGGCTCGCCCGTCCTGCACTACCTGGCCGCAGCAGGCGTGGGCACGCTTGGGGTCGTCGATGACGACGTCGTCTCGCTCTCCAACCTGCAGCGCCAGGTGATCCATTCGACCGCGGCGGTCGGAAAACCCAAGGTGGAGAGCGCGGCAGATGCCATCGCCGCCATCAATCCGCACGTCTCGACCGAGACGCATGCTTTCCGCCTCGACGAGACCAATGTTGGCGATCTCGTGCGGCGCTACGACGTTCTCGTGGACGGCTCGGACAATTTCGCCACGCGCTACCTCGTGGCCGATGCCTGCGCGGTGGCCGAACGCCCGCTCGTGGTCGGAGCCGTGGGTCGCTTCGACGGGTCGGTGACGGTGCTCGTGCCGTTCCAGCTTGATGCCGACGGGCGGCCGAACCCTTCGCTCCGCGACCTCTTCCCCGAGCCGCCGCCGGCGGGACTCGTGCCATCCTGCGCCGAGGCCGGCGTCGTCGGCGCGCTGACCGGTGTCATCGGCACGATCCAGGCCATGGAGGTCATCAAGATGATCACCGGCATAGGCGAGCCGCTGGTCGGACGCATCCTGCTCTATGACGGGCTCGGCGCGCGTTTCGACGAGATGCGCTATCGGCGGGCGAGCAAAGCCGCCTGACGACCTTCTGCACCAGAACCTCGATCCTCCACGGACCGTTACGTCCGGAGACGCTATGTGAGGAAAGAGGAGCAGAAGATGAAGCGCAAGCTCAGTTTCACGACGGCGACGGCAGTCGCATTGATGATGGCCGGCGGTGCGGCCGCGCAGCAGGCCCAGCCCGCGGGCGAACCCCTCGGCCAGCAGGCACAGCAGCAGAGCCAGTGCCTGCAGGATCTGGAAGCACTGGCCTTTCAGATGCAGGAGGATGGTTTCTGGCTCGGCGGCTATCCGCAGATCGGCATGATGGGTGGCACCGCGCCGGGGGCCGACATGGCCGCTCCGCAGGACCCGGCCATGACCGGCCAGCCTGTGACCGGCGACGCGGCGACCGGTGATCCGGCGATGATGGGCGATCCCGCCATGGCCGGCCAACAGGCGGCCGGGCAGCCGGCCGGCGAGCCTGCAAGCCCGTGGGGCGCGACCGGCTGGCAGCACCAGCCCCAGACGGAGTTGCGAATCCTCCACCAGGCGGCTCACGTTCTGGCGCGGCAGGGCAACGAGGAAGCTTGCGCCACGGTCACTCAGGCCATGGCCGATCGCTACGGCGAGCAGGTGGCGCAGCTCGAGGAACTCGGCGTCGACCCGACCCAGGTCTCCGCCTGGCGACAGGCTCAGATCGCGGACGCCCGGCCGGTCGGCGAAGCCTTTACCCAGGTCAGGGTGGACAACCTCATCGGCCGCAACGTCTGGAGCCCGCAGGACGAGAACTTCGGCGACATCCGCGACGTGCTGCTCGACCCGCAGGAAGGCGGTGTGCGCTACGTGACGATCGCGACCGGCGGCTTCATGGGCCTCGGCCAGGACGAGGTCGTGGTGCCATGGGACATGCTCTACGTCACGTCAGACATGACCACCTTCGTGCTGCCCGTCGACCAGGCGACGCTGGAGGCCGCGCCGCAGGTCGAAGGCGGCGGGCTGCTCGACATGGGCCAAACCGGCTCAATCGACCGCGAGAGCGTCGATGCCTACTGGGCAGAGCACGCAAGGCAGCCGCAGCAATAGCCGCAGCGACTCGTCGTCTCAGGCCGCCGAAGTATCGACGATCTCGAAATCGTGCGACATTTCGGCGGTTTTGGCCATCATCGCCGAGGCCGAGCAGTACTTGTCGACCGAAAGCTGGATCGCGCGCTCGACCTTCTGGCGCGACAGCGCGCGGCCTTTGATGACGAAGTGCATGTGGATTCGGGTGAATACCCGGGGATCGGTCTCGGCGCGGTCGGCGTCGAGCTCCACGACGCAGTCCTCCACCGCCTCGCGCCCCTTTTCGAGGATGCTGACGACGTCGTAGGCCGAGCAGCCGCCCGTGCCGATCAGCACGAGTTCCATTGGGCTCGGCCCCGGCGTCCGCCCCTCGGGTCCGCTCGGTGTGCCGAATACCAGCTTGTGCCCGGTCCCGGACTGGCCGACGAAGGTGCGATCCTCCACCCATTTCACACGTGCTTTCATGCCCTCTCCCCGCTTCTGTCGCGGCCTACATAACGAAGCACCCGCGCGGCAACAACTGCCGTCGGAGGGGTTCAGTCCGTCCGCAGCGCGTGCTCGCGGGAGACGGCGATGTGGATGTGGTCCTGGTGCAGCGCATCGGCGAAGGAGCGGCCGCCGAAGCCGTCGAGCGCCCAAGGGCTGCCGATGATGGCGACGTCGGCCTGGCCGTAGAGCCACTGGACGAAGCGGTAGGTCGTCGAGCCTTGGGCGCGATCGTCGATCACGTCGCGGCCCCCGACCCGATAGACGTCGACGGCAACACCCCGGCTGTGGTCGCTCATCCGCGTCGTGCCAAAGATTTCCCAGGGATGGCCGGTGTCGAAGGCAACGACCCCGAATGGCTCCTGCTCGGCCGCGCGCGCCATGACATGCAGGAGCTGCGGCGCCACCCGCCCGGCATGAATGTCCCAGCGCGCGGTGTCGGGAAGCTCGATCCGCGGGTCGTCCAGCACCGCCTGGGCTTCCGGCGCCAGTTCGTCTGGTCGTGGCACGGCTTCGCCACCATCGGACGCCAGCCTGTCGAACTGCCATCGGCCGTCGCGCAGGCTGACACGGATGTCGAGCGTGCGGGTTTCGGTCCGCACGCCGGTGAGGCTGCCGATCTGCTGCTCGACGACGATCATCAGCGAGGCCTGCTCCGGCAACAGGCCGCCGAACTGGGGATAGACGATCCGTCCCCGCGACCAGCTGCCGGGGTGATGGAGCGCAGCCGCTGCAGGCCGGCGCGCCTCTGCCGGCGTGCCTGGCGGCAGCCGCGCCACGATATCTTCCACGGCGTCGTGCGGATCGTAGGTGGTAAGCGTCAGTGCGACCTCGCTGCCGAAGCGCTTGACGGCCTGCTCGATCTCTCCCGCGGAAAGCCGCACTTCGGACGCCGGTGGAGCAGGCGGAAGTTCCGCGCTCGGCTCCGGCAGCGGCCGGAGGTCACTCGCGCGGAGCGTCGGCGGGTCGCTCGCGGGCCGCGACTGCTCCGCCACCGCCGGCGCGGAGACGCCGAATGCGGCCGCGAGCAGGAATATCAGGCATGCCTTCATCAGGTGCGTTCCCAGCCAAAGGAAGGATGTATTCGCGAATCTCGGCTCCATCCGGCTCCAGACGTCGCGCCACGCACTGGCCGCCGACACGCTCGAAGAAGGGCACTCCCGGCCCGCCCTCGCGGGTGATCAGCCGGGCCCTGCGCGCTCCGCCGGATCCCGCGACCTGACGGAAGCGCTCGACGAGCCTGCGGCCCACGCCCCGCTGCCGGGCACCAGAGGCGGTAACGACGTGGCTCAGCACGGCGACGGGCCGCCCGTTCCCGCGCGGCGTCGGCGCCCCGTCCTTGCGGGCCCCTGCGTGCCGGGCGAGACCCTTGGCGTAGCGGCCGATCCGGGTGGTCAGGAAGCTCCAGGCGAGCGAGGGCTGCAGCAACAACGAGCGGACCCCGTGCCAGGCGAGCGCCTGCCAGTGATTGCGCACGACCCAACGATAGTGCTCGCCATTGGACGTCGTGCCGAAGATCGCACCCTCGAGACCGCCCTCCGACTGCGCCACCAGCGCGACGGCATGTGGCGAGCGCGCGAAGGAGAGATGATACTCGCGCAGGAAGCGGCGCCCCAGCCTCGGGAAGAGCCCGAGCCGGAGATGCTTGCGGTGCAGTTCGACCGTCCTCGGCAGGTCGTCGGGCTGCAACTCCCTGATCTTGATCATGATGCATCCTTCCAGGTCCCCCGGTTGGATCGTCGGAGGGTTAATGCCGGGGATGCGGAGGCGTTCCAGCAAACCCGGCGCCGATGGGCAACCTCCGCCTCGCCGGGGGCTGACCCGGGACGAGCGCCTTCGCCCTGTCGGGAAGGCACAAGGCGAACGTCCTTGGATACGGACAACAGGGATCGAGATGAGATGACCGACCTCGTGCTGACGACTTTCGACTGGGTCCCGGAGCCACCGCGGGGCTTCGTGCGCGACCTGCGAATCCGGTGGGCGCTGGAGGAGGCGGGGCTGTCCTACCGGGCCGAAACCGTTCCGTTCCGGGAGCGGAGCTCGGACCATTTCTCTCACCAGCCCTTCGGCCAGGTGCCGTGGCTGAAAGACGGCGACATCTCGACCTTCGGGAGCGGCGCAATTTTGCTTCACCTGGGAGAGCGAAGCGATGCGCTGATGCCGGCCGATCCCGAGCCACGTACGAAGGTCATCGAATGGCTTTTTGCGGCGCTCAACTCGGTCGAGATGGCCGTGCTGCCATATTCGATCTTCATGTTCTTCAAGGACACCGCCGCCACGCCCGGCCGCAAGGCGCTTGACGACTTTCTCGACAAGCGGCTGACGCACGTGGAGGCGGTGCTCGACCAAAGAGACTGGCTGGCGGACAGCTTCTCCGTCGCCGACATCGCGATGTCCGACGTGTTGCGCCTTGCCGACCGATTCGATCGTCTCGCATCGCTTCCGGCATGTCGCGACTATGTCCGGCGCGCCACGGCTCGACCAGCATTCCGGAAGGCCCATGCCGACCAGCTCGCGCATTTTGAGGCGGCCGACCAGGCAAAGTCTCGGCTTGCCTAGATCCGCGAGGGCAGGACGCGATCGGGGGGGCGGTGGCCGTCGAAGAAGGTGCGGATGTTGATGATCACCTTCTCGCCCATGTCGATGCGGCCTTCGATGGTGGCCGAGCCCATATGCGGCAGGATGACGACCTTGCCGGCCTTGGCGAGCCTCAGGAGCTTGGGGTTGAGCGCCGGCTCGTGCTCGAAGACGTCGAGCCCGGCGCCGGCCAACTCGTCCTTGTCCAGCATCTTGATCAGGGCCGCCTCGTCGATGATCTGCCCCCGCGCGGTGTTCACCACGATCGCGCGCGGCTGGAGGAGCGCCAGCCGGCGCGCCGACAGAAGGTGGAAGGTGGCCGGTGTCGACGGGCAGTTCACCGAGATGATGTCCATCCGCGCCAGCATCTGGTCGAGGCTTTCCCAGTAGGTCGCCTCCAGCTCGTCCTCGATGACCGGCGCGACGCGCTTGCGGTTGTGGTAGTGGATCGACAGTCCGAAGGCTTTCGCCCGCCGCGCCACCGCGGTGCCGATCCTGCCCATGCCGACGATGCCGAGGCGGCGGCCCCAGATGCGCCGGCCGAGCATCCAGGTCGGCGACCAGCCCTGCCATTTCTCGCCGCCCATCAGCACGTTCGCGCCTTCGACCAGCCGCCGCGCGGCGGCGAGCATCAGCGCCACGGTCATGTCGGCGGTATCTTCGCTGAGCACGTTCGGCGTGTTGGTCACCGTGATGCCGCGGGCGGCTGCCGCCTCGACGTCGACATTGTCGACCCCGTTGCCGTAGTTGGCGATTAGCTTCAGCTGGTCGCCGGCCTGGGCGATCAGCGCGGCATCGATCCTGTCCGTGACAGTGGGAACGAGGACGTCCGCCTCACGCACCGCCGCAACCAGCTGCGGCTGCGTCAACGGCGTGTCCTCGAGGTTCAGCCGGGCGTCGAACAGCTCGCGCATCCGCGTCTCGACCCGGTCCGGAAGCTTGCGTGATATCACCACCAGGGGCTTTTTCCTGCCTGGCATCTGCTCCTCGACCCGCGCCCGTTGAGACATCGTTAACCAAGAGTGCCGACAATGCCGGATGTCGTCGCTCCCTGTGGATCATGTAGCAACGGGGCACCGGCAAGACAAAGGAAAAGGGCGGCCGCAACGCCCGCGGGAAGAGCGGACATGACAGTGTTGGGAACACGAAGCCTGGTCGCTGCCTGCCTTTCAGGCCTGGCGCTGATAGCTACCTACTCCCTTGCCGGTCCCGTACCGGCTTCCGCGCAGGCCATCAGCCAGGTGGCGGTCGGACCGAGCGGCCTGCCGCTTCCCCGCTTCGTCAGCCTGAAGTCGCCTAGGGTGAACCTGCGCGTCGGTCCCGGCCTCAACTATCCCGTCGACTGGCTCTATCTGAAGGCCGGCCTGCCGATGGAGGTCGTCCAGGAATACGACAACTGGCGCCGCGTGCGCGACGCCGAGGGTGCCGAGGGCTGGGTGAACCAGTCGCTGCTCTCCGGCAACCGCACCGCGATCGTCGCGCCCTGGCTGCGCGGGCGCGAGGCTCAGCTCGTGCTGACCGTCGAGCCGCGGGCCGACGCCCGCCAGGTCGCCTATCTCGAGCCCGGTGCGATGGGCACGATCCGGACCTGCAACGGCGAGTGGTGCGAGATGGAGTTCGACGGCGTCCGCGGCTGGATCGAGCAGACCCGCATCTGGGGCGCCTATCCGGGCGAGACCTACCGTACCCGCTGAGCCGGCTGATTGCGGCCTAGTTCGGCCGCTTCGGCCGCAGCCTCACGATGATGTCGACATTCGCCACTTCCATCCCGGCCGGCGGCTCTGGAAGGTTCGACACGACGACCGGCGGATGGTCGATGTCCATCACCCGGTTCTCGCCCTCCACGAAGAAGTGGTGATGGTCCGAAGTGTTGGTGTCGAAATAGGTGCGTGAGGATTCGATCGCCAGGATGCGCAGGAGCCCGGCTTCGGTGAACTGGTGCAGCGTGTTGTAGACGGTTGCCAGCGAGACTGCGACGCCCGCCTCCACCGCCTCCTCGTGCAATTGCTCCGCCGAGAGGTGCCGGTCGCCTTTGGCGAACAGCAGCTCAGCCAGCGCCAGCCGCTGCCTGGTGGGTCTCAGGCCGGCATCGCGCACGCGCTGCTCGATCTCGACGTGGTGCTCCCTGGCCTGGTTCATCAATCGGTGATCTTCCGCTGCCGGATCCCATGCTTGTCGGCATCCGGTTCATCCGGCGCGCAAAGCGTTGCAACACATATATTCGCAAGGCTTTTTGCGATCAATAGCGGCACGTTGTCTGATCACTTCGGCGCATTGACCCTACGCCTTGGCCGCGTTAAGCCGCTGCGCGTTTCAAGTGCCGGACGACTGTGGTACGAAGCCGGCGACGTTTTCGAGGAGGATGGGTCACGGATGTCTGAACGCAGGACGAGCTTCGCCTACGAGGATCTCCTGGCCTGCGCCAGGGGCGAGCTCTTCGGCCCGGGCAATGCGCAGCTTCCCGCCCCCCCGATGTTGATGTTCGACCGCATCACCGAGGTCAGCGAGACCGGCGGCGAGCACGACAAGGGCTTCATCCGGGCCGAGTTCGACATCAAGGAGGACCTCTGGTTCTTCCCGTGCCACTTCATCGGCAACCCGGTCATGCCGGGCTGCCTCGGCCTCGATGCAATGTGGCAGCTGACCGGCTTCTACCTCGGCTGGCTGGGGCTCCCCGGCAAGGGCATGGCGCTGTCGACCGGAGAGGTGAAGTTCAAGGGCATGGTCACGCCGAAGACGAAGCTGGTCGAGTACGGCATCGACTTCAAGCGTGTCATGCGCGGCCGGCTGGTATTGGGCATCGCCGACGGCTGGCTCAAGGCCGATGGCGAGCCTATCTACAGGGCCACCGACCTCAGGGTCGGCCTTTCCAGGCAGGAAGCCTGATCACCGCCGATCGCCGGCTGCCCAGGGAGTAGGACATGAGACGCGTCGTCGTGACCGGAATGGGCATCGTGTCCTCGATCGGCAGCAATGTCGATGAGGTCACCGCGTCGCTGCGCGAGGCGCGCTCGGGCATCTCGTTCTCGCAGGATTTCGCCGACCGCGGCTTCCGTTGCCAGGTCTGGGGTGCCCCGACGCTGGATCCGGCCGAGCTGGTCGACCGCCGCGCGATGCGCTTCCTGTCGAAGGGCGGCGCCTGGAACCATGTGGCCATGGAGCAGGCGATTGCGGATGCGGGCCTCGGCCAGAACGACGTCACCAACGAGCGGACGGGCATCGTGATGGGCTCGGGCGGCCCTTCGACCCGGCAGATCGTCGAGGCCGCCGACATCACCCGCGAAAAGGGCGGCCCCAAGCGCATCGGCCCGTTCGCCGTGCCGAAGGCGATGTCGTCGACCGCCTCCGCCACGCTCGCGACCTGGTTCAAGATCCACGGCGTCAACTACACGATCTCGTCGGCCTGCTCGACCTCGGCGCATTGCATCGGCAACGCCTATGAGCTGATCCAGTGGGGCAAGCAGGACCTGATGTTCGCCGGCGGCCACGAGGACCTCGACTGGACGATGTCCAACCTGTTCGACGCGATGGGCGCGATGTCGTCGAAGTTCAACGACCGCCCGTCGGTCGCCTCGCGCGCCTACGACGCGGACCGCGATGGCTTCGTCATCGCCGGGGGGGCCGGCGTGCTCGTGCTCGAGGAATTGGAGCGCGCCAAGGCGCGCGGCGCGACGATCCATGCCGAACTGGTCGGCTACGGCGCGACGTCGGACGGCCACGACATGGTGGCTCCGTCCGGCGAGGGCGCCGTGCGCTGCATGCGCCAGGCGCTGGCGACCGTCGACGGGCGTGTCGACTACGTCAACACGCACGGCACCTCGACCCCGGTCGGCGACCAGAAGGAGATCGGCGCGATCCGCGAGGTGTTCGGCGAGGACATGCCGCACATCGCCTCGACCAAGTCGCTCACCGGCCATTCGCTCGGCGCGGCGGGCGTCCAGGAATCGATCTACTCCATTCTGATGATGAAGGCGGGCTTCGTCGGCGAGAGCGCTCATATCGAGACGCTCGACCCGGAATTCGAGGGCGTGCCGATCGTCCGCAAGCGCGTGGACGACGCGCGCATCGACAGGGTGCTCTCCAATTCCTTCGGTTTCGGCGGCACCAACGCAACGCTGGTCTTCCAGCGCTACGATGGCTGAATTCGGAGGACATCAGGACATGCAGGGACTGATGGAGGGCAAGCGCGGCCTGATCATGGGCGTTGCCAACGATCACTCGATCGCCTGGGGCATCGCCAGGAAGCTGCGGGAGCAGGGTGCCGAGCTCGCCTTCACCTATCAGGGCGAGGCGTTCGGCAAGCGGGTCAAGCCGCTGGCCGAGCAGGTGGGAGCACGGCTGCTGCTCCCCTGCGACGTCGAGGACGAGGCGACCGTTGCATCCACCTTCGATGCGATCGCGGAGGAGTGGGGCGGCCTCGACTTCCTCGTCCACGCCGTCGGCTTCTCCGACCGCAACGAGCTCAAGGGGCTCTATGCCAACACCACCCGCGCCAATTTCACGCGGACGATGGTCATCTCCTGCTTCTCCTTCACCGAGGTGGCGCGCAGGGCCGCCGAGCTCATGCCGCAGGGCGGCTCGATGCTCACGCTCACCTATGCCGGCTCGGTCCGCGTCATGCCGAACTACAACGTCATGGGCGTCGCCAAGGCGGCGCTCGAGGCAAGCGTGCGCTACCTCGCCAACGACTACGGGCCGCGCAACATCCGCGTCAACGCGATCTCCGCCGGCCCGGTGCGCACGCTGGCGGGCTCGGGTATCGCCGACGCGCGGGAGATGTTCTCCTACCAGCAGCGCAACGCGCCGCTCCGGCGCACGCCGACCATCGGCGAGGTCGGCGGCTCGGCGCTTTACCTTCTCTCGGACCTCTCCTCGGGCGTCACGGGCGAGATCCACTACGTCGATTCGGGCTACAACATCGTCTCGATGCCGCGCCTGGACGAGCTGCGCAGGACGGCCGGCCCGAAGGAATAGCGGCCGCTCCTGTACCGCCGGCGGCTTCCCTTCAGCGCCGACGCGGCTGATCTCCCCACAGCACCTTGAAGCCGCCCTCCCGGCAGGTCTCGCCCGAGCGCGCGAAGGAGCGGGCGAGCGCCGCCTCGTAGGGCAGGCCGCTATTGGCGACCATGTAGAGCCGGCCGTCCCGTCGCAGGCCTGTGGCGGCGGCCTTGACGAACGCCTCTCCAATGCCCGGATCGGCGCCGCGGCCGGCGGCGTGGAAGGGCGGGTTCATGACGATGGTGTCGTAGCTGGCGACGAGCCGCTCGGAGGTCACGTCGATCCATTCGACGCGCAGATCGGTATCGCCCTTGAGGTCCTCGAGATTGTCGCGGGCGGCGGTGCAGGACGCGTGGTCCGCCTCGTAGAGATGGAGGATCGCCGGCCGGTCGCCGCGCGCGAGGATGCCGCCGGCGAGATAGCCCCAGCCGGCGCCGAGGTCGGCGACCGCATTGCCGAGCTTCCGCGGCAGGTTGGCGAGCAGCAGCGCCGAAGCCGGGTCGGCGCGCCCGTGCGAGAACATGCCCGAGCTGGTGCGGAAGCGGCCCTCGACGAGGGCCGGTTCCTCGACGAGCGAGGCAAGCGACGCCAGATCCGACGGCCGCTCGAACCAGAAGACCGCGCCATGATGCTTGGAGAGGTGCCCGTGGAGAGGGACCAGCCCCGCGATGCGCCTGCGCAGGCTGTCGCCGCCTTCCAGCTTCGCGCCGGCCGCGACGAGCATCCCGGCGGGCCGCAGCCTCCGGGCCGCTTCGGCGACCAGAGCCTCGTTGCGGCCGCGGTGGCGGCCGGCGAGGACGAGGGCGAGGTCGTAGTCTTCACCGCCCGCTTCCGGCGTCACATCGAAACCGGCGTCGCGGAGCGCGAGGAAGTCGGGCCTGAAGGGCTGGACGAGCCACAGTTCGCCGAGAAACCCTTCCGGCAGCACGAAGCCCGGCCTCGCGTTCAGGAACAGGATGCGGCTGCCCGAACCGGGCATAGGGAGATGCCCCGCCTCGAAGGGATGGAACAGGGTTCTCCAGCTCTCGTCGCGCATGGCGTCTGATGCGGCAGGAGTGCCGGCAGCGCAAGCGCCGGATCGACGCGGTGGTCCCTATGCGACCTGCCGGGCGAGCGCGCAGCGCGACCAGAGCGCCGAAAGCGCGCCGACCAGATGGTCGATGTCGGCGTCGGTATGGAGCGGGGAGGGGGTGATCCTCAGCCGCTCCGTCTTGCGCGGCACGGTCGGATAGTTGATCGGCTGGACGTAGACGCCGTAATTGTCGAGCAGCAGGTCCGAGATCCACTTGCATTTGGCCGCGTCGCCGACCATCACCGGCACGATATGGCTCGGGTTCGGCATGTAGGGGATGCCGATCGCGTCGAGCCGCGCGCGCAGCTTGGCGACGCGGTCGCGCTGGCGCATGCGCTCGAACGGGCTCGCCTTCAGGTGGCGGATCGATGCCAGCGCCCCGGCCGCCACATGCGGCGGGAGCGCCGTGGTGAAGATGAACCCGCTCGCATAGGAGCGGACGAAGTCGCAGAGCGCGGCCGAGCCCGCGATGTAGCCGCCGACGACGCCGAAAGCCTTGCCGAGCGTGCCCTCGATCAGCGTGATGCGATCCATGAGCCCCTCGCGCTCGGCGATGCCGCCGCCGCGCGGGCCGTACATGCCCACCGCGTGGACCTCGTCCAGATAGGTCATCGCGCCGTGCTTCTCGGCCACCGCCACGATCTCCGCCATCGGCGAGATGTCGCCGTCCATCGAGTAGACGCTCTCGAAGGCGACGATCTTCGGCCGGTCGGGGCCGTATTCCGCGAGAATGCGGTCGAGGTCGGCGGGATCGTTGTGCTTGAAGATGCGCTTCTCGGCCTTGGAGTGCCGGATGCCCTCGATCATCGAGGCGTGGTTCATCTCGTCGGAGACGATGACGCAGCCGGGCAGGTGGGCGCCGAGGGTCGAGAGCGAAGCCCAGTTCGACACGTAGCCCGAGGTGAAGAGGAGCGCCGCCTCCTTGCCGTGGAGGTCGGCCAGCTCACGCTCGAGCAGCACGTGGTAGTGGTTGGTGCCCGAGATGTTGCGCGTACCGCCCGCGCCCGCTCCGCAGGCGTCGAGCGCCTCGTGCATGGCGGCGAGCACCTTCGGGTGCTGGCCCATGCCGAGATAGTCGTTGGAGCACCAGACGGTGACGTCGCGGGTGGCGCCGTTCACGTGGCGCGTCGCATTCGGGAACGAGCCTGCCTTGCGCTCCAGATCCGCGAAGACGCGGTAGCGGCCTTCCTGGTGAAGGCTGTCCAGCTTCTGGGTGAAGAAGGCTTCGAAATCCATCCCGTCCGGCTCCGGCGTGCTTAGTATCGGGGTTCCGACCCCTATGCGCAAGTTTTGGCTTCAGTTCAATGTCGCGCGGCGGCTTTTAGGCTGCGGCACATGACCTCGGGCTGCACGTTCGCGTGTTCGCCGCGGCGCGTCCTTGATCTCGCTCAATCCGCCGCCGCGAGTGGCCGCGGTGGATTTTCGGCGTCGCCGATCTAGGCTTTGGGACCTGCAGGCAGAGTGGCGGGATGACGGCCAAGACCGCAGCGGAGAACAAGGTTCCGGAGCCGAACGTGTTGGAGAAGAGGGCGAGCCTCTTCCTCACCACCCGCAGCGTCCATCCGGCACGGGATGCGCAGCCACGGCGGATCGACCCTTCGGAGTTGAACCGCATCCGCCGCCGCGCGGTGACGCTGGCGATCGTCTCCGGCATCGTCTCGGGCACGATCATCGGCGGCGGCGAGGCCTGGCTGCGCTTCGTCTGGCGGGGCGGCATCGAGGACTGGGATTTCTGGGACCAGCTTCCCTACTGGATCGGCTTCTTCGTCTTCACCGGCGTACTCACCCTCATCGAGATCGGCTTCCTGTACTGGAACGGGCTCGACGCGGCGGTGCGGATCAACCGACGGCTGGGACTCTCCTTCGACGGCCGCGAGCGCGACCAGCTGATCTGGCAGCGACCCGGGAGTAATGGCTAGGCTTGGCGGCAATCCCGGCATTCGCCGCGGATTTCCAGTGTCGTGCGGGCGGCGTGGAAGCCATGCGTCGACGACCACTCGGCCAGCCGTTCCTGGACCTGCGGGTCGGCGAACTCCTCGGCCCGCCCGCAGGTCTCGCAGATCGCGAAGGCGGTCATGCCGTGCTCGTGCGGATGCGGATGGGCGCAGGCGACGAAGGAGTTGATGCTCTCGAGCCGATGGACCAGCCCGGATTCCTGCAGCTTTTCCAGCGCGCGGTAGACCTGCAGCGGCGCGCGGAAGCCGTGGCCGCGCAGCCGGTCGAGGATCGTGTAGGCCGACAGGGGCTGGCCGGCGGCCTCCAGCGCTTCGTAGACGAGCGCCTGGTTGCGGGTGAGCGGCGGTGAGGTACTCATCGGGCGGCCTCGCGGCGCAGGAGGAGGCCCGCCGGCGCGAGGCTCAGAAGGAAGAGCGCCAGAGCGGCGACGACGATCGACGGACCCGAAGGCGTGTCGAAGCGGAGCGAGCCGAACAGCCCGCCGGCAACGGCGACCGCGCCGATGAAGGAGGCGAGCACCGCCATCTGCTCGGGGGTGGCGGCGAAGCGGCGCGCGGTGGCGGCGGGGATGATGAGGAGGGCCGTGATCAGGAGAATGCCGACGATCTTCATCGCGATGGCGATGACGAGCGCCATCATCAGCATGAAGACGAGCCGCGAGCGCTCGGGCGCCAGCCCCTCCGCCTCGGCGAGCTCGTCGCTGACGGTCGAGGCAAGCAGCGGCCGCCACAGCCAGGCGACGAGCGCCAGGATGACGATGCCGCCGCCATAGACCACGGCGATGTCGCTGCGGGAGACGGCAAGGATGTCGCCGAACAGGAAGCCCATCAGATCGACCCGGACCCAGCTCATGAAGGCCACCATGACGAGGCCGAGGGCGAGCGTCGAGTGCGACAGGATGCCGAGCAACGCGTCGGTCGAGAGCGCGCCGCGCTTCTGCAGCATCAGGAGCGCAAGGGAGACGATCGTCGCGACGGCGAAGACGCCGATCGTCATGTCGATGGCGAACAGGAACGAGATGGCGACGCCGAGCAGGGCCGAATGGGCCATGGTGTCGCCGAAATAGGCCATGCGCCGCCACACGATGAAGCAGCCGAGTGGCCCGACGGTCAGCGCCAGGCCGACGCCGGCGACCATCGCACGGGTGAAGAAGTCATCGAGCATGGCCGGCCCCGTGATGATGGTCGTGGCCGGCATGGTCGTGGTGGCCGTCGTCGGGGTGGCAATGGTCGGTGACGCTGCCGTCGGCATGGAGCACCCGGCCGTCGGCCAAATGCGTATGGTCGTGCCGGTGGCGATAGATGGCCAGCGTCTCGGCGGCCCGCGCGCCGAAGAGGCGTACATATTCTGGATCGGCCAGCACCGACTGCGGCGTGCCGCGGCAGCAGACATGGCCGTTGAGGCACAGCACCGTGTCCGTCTCCGCCATGACGACGTGGAGGTCGTGGGAGATCAGGAGGATGCCGCAGCCGATCCGGTCGCGGATTTCCCGGATGAGCTGGTAGAGCGCGACCTCGCCGGAGAAATCGACGCCCTGCACCGGCTCGTCGAGCACCAGGAGGTCGGGGTCGCGGATGATGGCGCGCGCCAGCAGCGCGCGCTGGAACTCGCCGCCGGAGAGCGTCTGCACCTCGGCCTTCGCCAGGCGCGCCATGCCGACCGAGTCCAACGCGGCGGCGACGCGATCCCGCGGCTGCGGCCCGGTCAGGCTCATCAGCCGCTCGACGGTGAGCGGCAGGGTCCAGTCGATCGCCAGCTTCTGCGGGACGTAACCCACCTTGAGTCCGGGCTGGCGGGAGACCTTGCCCTCGTCGGCCTTGATGACGCCGATCGCGGTCTTGGCCGTCGTGCTCTTGCCCGAGCCGTTCGGCCCGATGAGGGTCACGATCTCGCCCCGCCGCACGTCGAGGTCCACGCCGCGCACCAGCCAGCGGCCGCGCCGCATCACCCCCGCCCCGGAGAGGGAGACGAGGAGCTGGTCCGGGCCGTCGTGGGTTTTCTTCAGCATCGATGCGGTGCGGGGTTGCCCGCACCCTATGCCACACGTTATAGCGTAACGCAATCGGACGTAATGTCATAACATTGCTGATGTGAGAGGGATGTCACCATGAAGAAACTGCGCGCGCTGCTTTTTGCCACGGCTGCCGTTGCCATCAGCGCCACCTCGGCACAGGCGCTCGACGGCGTCGTCGCCTCGATCAAGCCGCTGCACTCGCTGGTGGCCGGCGTGATGGAAGGTGTGGGCGAGCCGCAGCTGATCGTGCGCGGGGCCGGTTCGCCGCATACCTATACGATGCGTCCCTCGGAAGCCGCCGCGCTCGAGCGGGCGAAGCTCGTCTTCTGGGTCGGGCCGGACCTCGAGGTCTTCCTGGCCCGCCCGCTGGAAACGCTCGCCTCCGGCGCGGCGATCGTCGAGTTGGGCGAGGCGGACGGCGTCGCCCTGCTCGACTACCGCGAGGGCGGACCCTTCGAGGCGCACAGCCACGGTCCGGATGATGCGGAAGAGGGCCACGGCCATGACCATGGCCATTCGCACGATCATGAAGATGACGACGAGGAGGAAGAGGCCTCGCACGATCATGGCCATGACCATTCGCATGACGACGACCACGCGCACGAGGCGGCGCACGACCACGCTCACCACGACGGGCACGACCATGCTCACGGCGCGCACGACATGCATGTCTGGCTGGACCCGGAGAACGCGCGGGCGATGGTCCACGCGATCGAGCACGCGCTGGCGGAAGCCGATCCGGCGAATGCCTCCGCCTATGCCGCGAACGCGGAGAGACTCGAGGCGCGGATCGACGAGCTGAAGTCCGAGATCGAGGCCGAGCTGGGCGACGTCCGGGACCAGAGCTTCGTCGTCTTCCACGACGCCTACCAGTATTTCGAGAACAGGTTCGGGCTCGCGGCGGCCGGCTCGATCACCGTCAGCCCCGAGGTGATGCCCGGCGCGGCGCGGATCGACGAAATGCGTGGGCGCGTGAGGGATCTCGGCGTTGCCTGCGTCTTCGCCGAGCCGCAGTTCGATCCGCGTCTCGTCGAAGTGGTGGCGGAGGGGACGCCGGCACGCGCAGGCGTGCTCGATCCGCTCGGCGCCGACCTGGCGGACGGCCCCGACCTCTATTTCGAGCTGATGCGCAACCTGACGAGCTCGCTCGCCGGCTGCCTCCGGGGCGAGGGATAAAGTTTCTCCGGGGCGCGCCTGCCGGATCGGGGCAGGCGGCGCGGGGCCTGTAGGGCCACAAAGCGACCGGCGACGGGAATTGGCCCTTCGACGGGTGCAGCCCGCCTTAGGACGTATCGTTCGGCTCGTACCTCCAGCCGCCCGGGAGGCGGCTGGCGTCCCGCTCGAGGTGGCCGGGTGCGGGGCGGCGCCGCGCGGACCGGCGGCCGAGCCAGCGCGTGTCGGGCAGCATGGCGGCGAGTGCCGCAGCCAGGGCCCTGAACTGCGCGGCGAGATGGAGTGCCTCCGCAGGCCCGTCGTCCGCCGCCGCGATGCATTCAGCCGCGGGAGCCGGCAGGCCCGTTTCCTCGAAGACGAACTCCGCCGCAACGGCTTCGGCCCGGCGCAACAGCCAGAGCACGATGAAGCGGACGGGCGCGGACCGATGGGCGACCTGCTCGGCAAGGACGGCGAGCGCGACGAGCAGCGCAACGATGCGCCGCAGCATCCTGTCGTCCCTCATTGCCGCATGCCCGTACATGTCACCGCCTTCCGTTCACCGGCGGACATTGTCGCGCCGGGCAGCGACAGGTGGATCGGGTCGGCTGAAAATTCGCGGAAGTGGTTGATCCGGCTGGAGAGGGTATCGAGTTCTATGCACGTCGGCTTCGGCAGGACCGCCGTCGTGAGAACCCCCTCTCCGTCTCGGCTTCGCCTCGACACCTTGTAACTCTTTATTTGCCGAATCCGCTATGAAGGTGGTTGCGGTGGCGGA
>VFQR01001300.1_pt1 | contig 19999 bp, 17 predicted proteins | sample 3512321 | NCBI WGS metagenome assembly VFQR01 (sample SAMN10412374, study PRJNA504923) | tailings metagenome | isolation source: Relicate 3 Philex TSF1 revegetated site | place: Philippines: Tuba, Benguet | collected 2017-08-29
GCATCAAAACCAATACAAATCAACAGTATCAGAAAAATCATCAGATTTTAATAGGTGATCAAATCAATAATATTAACCCAAGTTTAAAAACGGTCAACGTATTTTAGGCATTGACATACTATAAGCCATGAACCATAAGCTATAGGCTAAACAAGCCTTACCATACAACCGGTAGTTTCCGTACATTTGAAATAGAAAATTTTAGTACTATGGCTTTATTCAAATCGGGTAACCCTACCCTTACAGAGAAAATGTTTAATAAGAGTCTGCAGGCGGAAGCTGATATGCAGGGAACCATGAGTGTTCGTGGAACCATTAATAAGTTTGGTTTCATGATGCTAATGGTGATTGCTGGAGCTGCTTACACCTGGAATCTGTTTGAACAATTAAATGAGGGATTGATGTATACCCTCATGATTGTAGGTGCAATTGGTGGATTGATCACCGCATTGGTCATTACTTTCAAACCTACCTGGGCACGTTTTTTAGCCCCTGCTTATGGTATTCTTGAAGGTTTTTTCATTGGGGGACTTTCCGCAGTAATGAATGCTGCTTTTGCAGATCAATATCCCGGACTCATCATGCAAGCGGTAGGACTCACGTTTGGTGTGGCTATTTCCATGTTTTTGCTGTACAACTTTCGTATCATTAAGGCTACGCAGAAATTCAAGTCAGTGGTGATTGGTGCTACTATGGGCATCGCTATTTTCTACCTCATCACTATGGTATTGCGTCTGTTTGGTGTAAATGTGAGCTTCATGTATGATAGCAGTTGGTTAAGCATAGGTATCAGCTTGTTTGTAGTGTCTATTGCTGCACTGAACCTGATCATGGATTTTGATATGATTGAAAAGGGCTCTGAAATGGGCGCCCCTAAACATATGGAATGGTATGGTGCTTTTGGTTTGATGGTCACTATCGTGTGGCTATACATCGAAATTCTGCGTTTGTTGAGTAAACTTGGCAGCAGAGACTAATCATCCTATCCCGAATATTTTTAAAAGAGGTTGTATCAAAAATCTGATGCAACCTCTTTTTTTTTACTATGGACCATCGACTATCGACCAGAAGCCATCAACTATAAACGATTACAAGTATCTTAGTCGCATCATAACAGATACCCCATGGAATTCAATCGAAAATCATTGTCTGACCCCGAACTGGTTTTTATCTATCGTAATATTCTGTTACCCCGAATGATTGAAGAGAAAATGCTGGTATTGCTGCGACAGGGTAAAATCAGTAAATGGTTTAGCGGTATCGGACAAGAAGCCATTGCGGTTGGAAGTACACTTGCGTTACAAAAAGATGAATGGATCATGCCATTGCATCGCAATTTGGGCGTATTTACCAGCAGACAAATGGGTTTAGAGAAATTATTCAAACAATGGCAAGGCAATAAAGACGGTTATAGCAATGGCCGTGAACGTAGTTTTCATTTTGGCAGTAAGCCGCATTATATCTGTGGAATGATATCACATCTCGGTCCACAATTGGCATTGGCAGATGGGGTGGCATTGGCGTATAAACTCAGACAAGAAAATAAAGTATCACTTGCGTATTCAGGAGATGGTGGTACCAGTGAAGGCGATTTTCATGAAGCACTCAATGTTGCGGCGGTATGGGAACTACCGGTAATTTTTGTGATTGAAAACAATGGTTATGGATTGAGTACTCCTGTCAATGAACAGTACCGCTGTGAAAGCTTGGTTGACAAAGCCAAAGGATATGGTATGGAAGGTGTGCGTATAGACGGCAACAATATTTTAGAAGTATATGATACCATCAGAGGTGTACGTGATTATTGTATACAAAATCAACAACCCTATTTGATTGAGTGTATGACTTTCCGTATGCGCGGACATGAAGAAGCCAGTGGAACCAAATATGTGCCGCAAGAACTCTTTGAGGAATGGGGTAAAAAAGATCCGGTAAAAAATTATGAGCAATACCTGATTGCAGAAGGGATTCTAAATGAAATGCAGGTAGCTGATATCAGACATGAATTCAAAGAATATATAGAGTCAGAACTCAAAGCCGCCTTCGAAGCAGAAGCCATTGTTCCGAATAGTGAAGAAGAGTTGAGAGATGTGTATGCTAAAAAGTCCATGGTCCATGGACCATGGACCATGGACTTAAATATCGAAGAAGCCCCACTCACTACCGACTACTCACAACTCACTAAACCTGAAATACGTTTCGTCGATGCCATACAGGATGCTTTGCGCATGAGCATGGAAAAACATGAGAACCTGATTTTGATGGGACAGGATATTGCTGAGTATGGCGGGGCATTCAAAATAACAGAGAGATTTGTACAACAGTTTGGTAAAGAGCGCGTGCGCAATACCCCATTGTGTGAAAGCGCTATTGTAGGAACTGCACTGGGATTGAGTTTAGAAGGATTTAAGAGTGTGATGGAAATGCAGTTTGCAGATTTTGTGACAGTAGGCTTTAATCAGATCGTCAACAACCTCGCCAAAATACATTATCGATGGGGACAAAATGCTGATGTGGTGATTCGTATGCCCACCGGTGGTGGTGTAGGTGCCGGACCCTTTCATTCACAGAGTAATGAAGCTTGGTTTACGCATGTGCCGGGATTGAAAGTGGTGTATCCTTCTAATCCACAGGATGCAAAAGGATTACTGATTACCGCCATCAATGACCCCAATCCGGTGTTGTATTTTGAACACAAAGCATTGTACAGAAGTGTAAGCGGGCAAGTACCAGATATCTATTATGAAACTCCGATTGGTAAAGCAGCGATCACAAAAGAAGGAACGGATATTACGATCATCTCTTACGGATCAGGTGTTCATTGGGCACTAGAGTATCAGGAGCAACATCCGGATATTTCATTACACATACTTGATCTGAGAACTTTGTTGCCATTGGATTTTGAAAGTATTTGTGAAGCAGTTGCGAAGACCGGAAAAGTGTTGATACTCCATGAAGACACACTTACCGGAGGTGTTGGTGGAGAAGTCAGTGCCTGGATCAGTGAGCATTGTTTTGAGTTATTGGATGCACCGGTGATGCGTTGTGCTTCATTAGATACACCGGTTCCTTTTAATATAGATTTGGAAAAGAATTTTATGGCGAAGGGTAGATTGGGAGAGTTTGTAGAGAAACTGATGAAATATTAAACAGCGGAATGATGAATTTTGAATATAGAATTTTCAAGAAAAGATCATCGGTTAAACAACTGGGCAGATAATAATTAGTTGTTTTTTTGTTAATGTATCTCAAAGGATAAGCAGCATTTGTATCTTAGTATTCCCCCCTTATTCTAACTTAAATGAATACGCATGTCCAACAGACAAAGGGGTATACACTACTTTTTATTCTTTCTGCAAATATTTGCTGTATCAACTATTACCGCCCAACATATTGTAAAAATTAATGGCAAACTGGAGAATGAGATATTAAAATATGCTTCCATTGAATTTACTGGAAGGGTATATCCACCTGATGATGCAGCTAAAGCAGAACAGATCATTCCCATCAAAAACAACCGATTTTCAACTACCATTGAAATTGATGAACCGGAAATTGCCATTCTCTATTTGGAAACAGAGAATGGTTATTTTAGTCAACCGTTGTTCTTAGCCAAAGACTATCAACTGAATCTAAAACTAGCCATTCAAAATAATCAACTTCTTCTTGAAACAACCGGTATTGGCGCTAATGATAACCGAAGATTAGATATACAAACAGATCATGAGTTAAAGGCTCTCGTAGAGCGATTAGATTCCATACCTGATAATACTTTTCTGGAATTAAGAAAACTTTTTACCAAAGACAGTATATCCATTGAAAGCTACATTCAAACATATCAACCTTCAGAAGCATTTAAGATTGCCTGGCGATTACAATACCAGTACTCTCTTGTTAGAGATTATATCATCATCAATGAAACCAGAAAGACATTTATACCTTTCACTTATGCCAATAATAAAAAACAATGGAAGCAAATTAAATATGATCTCTTACGAGACTATCCGATCATCAATGAAAAAGCATTCAAAGCGAAGGTTCCTGCTTACTTCAAACTAATTGAGCGCGTTATAGGTGTTATAAAAGATAGCATTCAAAATGAGCGCACTGATCCAATAACATTTGTGAATGAATGGTTTGGCGAAGAAATCAAAAAGGAGGGTAAATCTTTCAGACCAGACTCAAAGAATTTATTAACAAAGAAAATCATTGACCGATTCTTCACAAACGATATACGTCATTATCTATACGCGGTATTATTCAAAAATGCATTGGCGGAAATCGAAATAACCAATCTGGAAAACATTTATAAAGAATATGCGTCTACATATCCAAACAGTAAATATTTACCCATTTTTGACAAATCCATGCAGGATTTTTTCAATAAGACGACCCGTCGTTTTACTCCTGCTATGAAGTTTATTGAGGGAAAAGATACGATTCATACTTTCAAACAATTGATACAATTAGTGAAAGGTAAAACCATATTGCTGGACATGTGGGGCACTTGGTGCGGACCTTGCAGGAGCGATATCAGCAAACACAGTGCTATTATCAAAGCTCATTTTAAAAATAAGCCGGTAGACTACCTATATGTTGCCAACCTTGAAGAAGAGAATGAAAAAGGATGGAAAGAATTGATTTCATTTTATCAGATGGAAGGATATCACATTCTCGCCTCTGCAGCGCTCACAAAAGACATCATGACCATTGTGAAAGGAACCGGCTATCCAACCTATGCCATTATACGACCGGATGGATCTATTGAACTGTCTAAAACACAATATCCAATGAATCGAGAAGTTTTGATTCAGCAGATAGAGGAATTGTTAAAGTAAAATATATTTATACAAAGAGAAAGGTTTTATTTTATTTAAACTCACTGGCAGTGTGTACTCGTAACGTCTTCTCGACCATTTATAAATAGAGCATTTATTATTTATAAATAAATGCTCTGTAAAGAAGAAAAAATATTTTAATGTTGAAGTCAACTATTAAGAACCCATTTTACCCCATAGTTAAATTATTATTTCACGATTTACTCTAGTTAAATCTAAAAAACTCCTTAAGTCAGGATTTACTTGAATAGAATGCTCGGCAGAGAAGAAACTACCATTCATGCTCTTAGTATGTAATTTGAAATACTCTAACATTTTGGGATCATTATCTACAAGTATTGAGTTTCTACTTTCTTCGATACATACCCTTCCTGTTGTACCAGAACCAGCAAAAAAGTCAAGAACAATTGACCCTGGGTAAGATAGCCCTTTAACAAATCTCCTAATAAGCTCAAGAGGTTTTTGTGTAGGGTGGCCTACCCGTTCAATAGAATTACCATTTAGTCTACCAATCTCCCAAACATTTGTTGGGTTCTTACCTTTTTCAACGTTTGCAGGATTTAGCCGTTTATCTTTTTTATACAATTGTTTAGTCTCTTCATCAAATGGAATACGCACCGAGTCCAAATCAAAGTAGTAGTTTTTAGTTTTTGAAAGCCAAATCGCCTCCTCGTGTCTATTTGCAAAAAATCTATGAGCACTCATCCCATTTTTATAATACCAAATAACAAGATTTGTAAATCTAAGATCGGTGTTATGCCTTGTATAATGCATAATCTCTAAAAGGTCCCCTTTTTTTAAGTCCTGATACTGAAACCCGCCAAAAATCACGCAATTCCCTGTTTCAGCTAATACTCGATAAATCTCATCAAGCCATTGTTTTGCCCAATCAAGATAATTTTCAAAAGTATCCCAATGAGCCAAGTCAATATTGTAAGGAGGATCTATAAGAATTAATTGTATAGAAGCGTCAGGTATTTTTTTAAGAAACTCAACAGCATCTTGGGTAAATAAGGCATGATAAGTTTTCACAGGCACCTTAGATTCAATATGGCTGCTATGAGTAACTCCTTTCTTTTTTAACGTATTCATAGCAATATGACCAGCATTGAAATGTGATTTGTTTGCCATTTTTCTAATACTTTTTATTTGTTTCTTGCCTACTGTTCCTTTAGGTATTTATCAATGAGCCCATCTAAATCATTGTCATAGAATTATGATTATCAAGCTTTTTGAAGAATGCTATTTATTAAGCACACACCTGTCAAGTAATGACGTATCAATATCTAGGAGCAAAAATACTTTTCTTAATTATATATCTCGTTTCTCTTTATATTCTCCAATCCTAATTGCAAATTAGGTTAGTTTTTGTTTGGAGAAATCTTAGCATAGACACAATCAATACAAATTAAGATGTCTTTTTTTAGACTAAAAAATTAATCGAAAAAAGTTGTCAACATTTTTAAACTAACCCTATAATACGAAGTGATGTTGTAGAAACATCTATCATTATAGGTAGCATTTCATCAATTGTCCATTCAACAGGCTTGGTATAAATAGATACAGATTGTAACATGACCGTATTTACACCATCAATAGAGATAAATAAGTTTTCGCAGCAATTTTGATTTATAGGCAAACTGTAATTTGCCGCAGTAAGTCTATCAATTCTATTTAATGAACCTACATCATGTTGTAATGTTACCCTACTGCCGTCTGGTCGCTCAATAACAACTGGCTCTGTCATGAAATTGGACCCTTGCAAAAACAAGATATATGGAAAATGCTTTTCATCAATCATGAAATTTCTCATCTCATTAATGTTTTTATGAGAACGCTCAATTGCATTTCCTGCAACCATTAATTCTTGGTCTTTATTTTTCCCAACCGAAATTCCTTTTCGTATATTTTCTATATCTTTCCCTTGATGTTTGGCCTCACATACTAAAATAATTCGCCATTTTCCATGTGTGTCTTTAACTTCTATAATCCCCCCATCTGGTTTTATTTTTGCCCTATCAACAAATATTGTAGCTCCTAATCTAGGGTCAATAGACTTTAATTTTTCATTGATTTCTTTCTTTTCTAAATTATCTCTGAAACGAAATTGAAGGTTCGAGAATCGCTTTTTTAAAGTCTCAAAAACAACTTTAGAAAAGTCATTTACAGCTGTATCATGTAATTGAGCACTTTGACTAAATATTTCTTTTGGCCCTTGACTTTTTACTTTTTCTTTACTTAATCGGTCGGTCTGTTTATTTTTTTTCATGATGCTTTAGATATTATAATAAATTTAAGTCCCTATCTCATAGATATTTCATTCACATAAATCCAACTCTCAATACACGTAAAATCATACTATCAGATATAATTACTTTATTAAAATTAGATAATTGCTTCTGAGTAGAGAGAAGCTTACAAGTGAATATAACTAAATTGTAAATTAATTTCTTCAAATAGATTTTATTCGAATTTTTAAAGCATTCAAAACAGCACTATGAAAAAATACCTTGCAACTATAACACTTCTCCTAGCTACAACCAGCTATTCCCAAACCACCCAATCCTACAAACCCCCATTCTTCAAAGACAATAACCGTCTTGAAAAAATAAAACCCTTCTTCCCGATCATCGAAAAAATATATCGGGAATATGCAGAGAAACATCATTTTCCCGGATACAGTTTTGGGGTTGTAATGGATGGTGCTTTGGTATTCTCAGGAACCGGTGGATATACTGATGTGGTGTCTAAAAATCAGGTCAACAACCAAACTATGTTTCGCATTGCATCCATGTCTAAAAGTTTCACTGCCATGGCTATTTTGAAACTAAGAGATGAGGGTAAGCTTAGATTGGATGATGCTGTTGAAAATTATATTCCTGAATTACGCAACCAACAATTAACCAAAGACGCTCCCACCATTACCATCAGAGATTTGATGACCCATTCCGCCGGCTTTCCGCAAGATGATCCCTGGGCTGATCGTCAATTGGCAGATACGGAAGAAGAATTGTTAGATGTGATCAAAAAAGGATTGCATTTTTCCAATGTACCCGGCTTGCGTTATGAATACAGCAACCTCGGTTTTACGATGCTGGGATATATCATCCACAAAGTAACGGGTAAACCTTACAGCGAGTATATCAAAGAAAATATCTGGCAACCCTTGGGTATGTCGCAGGCTGAATGGGAATTCAGTAAAGTACCGGCATCCCAATTGGCAAAAGGTCACCGCTGGATCAACAACCAATGGATCGATGAACCTTTGCTGCACGATGGCATCTACGGTTCTATGGGTGGTATGATCACTTCTATGGAATCATTCAGTAAATACATCGCCTTTCATTTGAATGCCTGGCCTCCCTCCAATACAGATAATGTAGGTCCGGTGAAACGTAGCACCGTCAGAGAAATGCATCAACCCTGGCGATATAGCGGACTGAATGCTCAATATCGCTACCCCAACGGAAGAACTTGTGCTACAGCATCCGCCTATACGTATGGTCTTCGTTGGACCAATGACTGCGAGGGCAGAACTGCTGTTGGACATAGCGGTGGCTTACCCGGCTTCGGTAGTAACTGGTTGATATTACCCGAGTATGGTATTGGTGTTGCATTCTTCGCCAATGTGACGTATGCTCCTACTGCAGATCCGAATATTCAAGTATTGGATACTTTGGTAAGAGCTGCTCAACTAGAGCCTCGTGTCTTACCCCCTTCCGATATCCTTTTAAAAGCGCAAAAAGAATTACTGTTTCTTTTACCAGACTGGAAAAATGCCGCCAACTCTCCACTCTTTGCAGAAAACTTCTTTCTTGATAAACCCATTCAAGATTTGATCAAAGAGTGTCGTGATATTTTTAATGCAGCCGGTAATATCATTCATGTAGACGATATCGTACCCCTGAACCAACTACGCGGACAAGTAACCCTGCGTTGCGAGAATGGAGATATTCAAATTTTCTTTACACTAAGCCCTACCAATCCGGCTCAGATTCAGGACTTTAGGATTAGAAGGGTGCAGAGGGGGAGATGATGTGTGATGGGTAATGGGTTATCGGGGAATCAGGTGATCGGGTGCTGGGTACAAGGTGCTTGGTGCCAGTTTTTTTGAAGTTTCCGGGCTTTCGATTTGCAATAAACTATTTGCTATCATCTATCCGCCATGGACCATAGACTATCGACCATAGACCTTACTCTGTTAACTCACTCATGTTATCAAATCGTTACCAAATCATTATTAAATAGTTACTAAATAGTTAACGAGTAGTTTTGCCGCCGTTAAACAGTTGATATGAAACCAGTTTACGGGGCGATTATTTGTTTGTTTTGGATACAGACCGGCTTTACACAATCTTTGAGTGAAGCTGTTAAATCGACCTCCAAACCACCCGCTGAGAAAAAATGGTTTGAAAGCATTTCGATCCGCGGTTATGTACAAGCACGATATAATCGTTTGCTGGAAACCAATCCCAATCTTGGTAATGAACAAGGCGACCGTAGTTGGGGCAAAGGCGGCGGCTTTTTTCTTCGCCGAATGCGTGTGATTTTATTTGGACAGATTAGCAAGCAGGTATACTTCTATATTCAACCCGACTTTGCAAGTTCCGCTTCATCCACTAACCTGCATTATGGCCAATTAAGAGATGCTTATTTTGATTTGGGAGTAGATAAGAAAAATGAATTTCGTTTCCGTATCGGACAAAGTAAAGTACCCTATGGTTTTGAGAACATGCAATCGAGTCAGAACCGTTTACCCTTAGACCGTAATGATGCATTGAACAGTGCTGTTTCAAATGAACGTGATATTGGTGCTTTCTTCTATTGGGCCCCTACCAAACAAAGAGAATTGTTTTCATCATTGGTGAGAGATGGATTGAAAGGTTCAGGTGACTATGGCGTATTTGCTTTTGGTGTATACAACGGACAAACTGCTAACAGACCTGAACAGAATGATAAGCTACATGTGGTAACACGTTTCACCTATCCATTACAAATTGGTGATCAGATCATTGAACCGGGTATTCAAGCTTATACCGGTCAGTATGTAGTCACCAGAGAACAAACCAGTAACGGTGCCAAATTCAAAGCAGACCGCAATTATCTTGATCAACGCGCTGCTGCCACTTTTGTATTGTATCCAAAACCTTTTGGTATCCTAACGGAATATACCATTGGAAAAGGACCTGAATTCAATCCGGCTACTGATTCTATTGAAACAAGATCTTTACACGGTGGTTTTATCACCTTGTCTTATATGCTGAAGAACAAAGAACAAGTGTTTATTCCTTTCATTCGCGGACAGTACTACAATGGTGGTAAGAAACATGAATTGGATGCACGCAGTTATCGTGTAAGAGAATTGGAAATTGGTTTGGAATGGCAACCGGTAAAACAATTTGAATTGGTAGCCATGTATACCATCTCCTCTCGCCGTTATGAAGACTTCGTTTTACAGAATAATTTACAGCGAGGCAATTTACTTCGCTTACAAGCGCAGATAAATTTCTAACTTAGGGTTATTCATCAATCATCCATTACAATGGCCGAGATCAAAACTAGAGTCGGACAGGAAAACATTACGGACTTTCTGAATACCATTACACCTGAGCAAAAAAAGAAAGACGCTTTTCAATTACTGGAACTTTTTCAAAAGATTACCGGATTAACACCCCAATTATGGGGCGGCGCTATTGTTGGTTTCGGAAAATACCAGTACCAACAAAAAGGCGGTCAAAAAGGCGAATGGTTTTTGGCAGGCTTTGCTCCGCGCAAATCAAACATCAGCATTTATACCATGGCAGGCTTTGATCAATATGAATCATTACTGAAACAATTGGGTAAATACAAAACGGGCATGGGTTGCTTATACATCAACAAACTAGCTGATGTTGACTTGACCATCCTAGAAAAAATTACTCATGCTTCTTTTGAAGAGATGAAGAAAAAATCTACTACACTTATACGTTACTGACGCACAGGTAATGGCTTTCCTACTTCAACAGAACAATCATGCCCTGGCTGACCATGTGGCGGATTGATCAATACCTTTCCTCCGGCACTGGGTGCCGACTGCATCATCGGAGCGTTTGGCTGAGCGGGTGCTGCATTCATTCGAATAGGAGCAGGTGTTGTATTTGCATCAGGTGCACTGTTTAATGGGGCGCCAACAGCTATATCACAGCGATGTCCGGGCAAACCATGAGCAGGATTCAATGCTATGGGTTCTGCATTGGGTGTGGTGGGTTTAGGTGCTGAATCATTGACAGTAGGTGCTGCAACAGTTTGCGGCACTGGTGCTACTGTATTCATGTCTACATTCCCTTCCCCTTCATTGCTGTTACAGCTAGCTACGAATATGGTTATTACCAACAGACTTAGAATTCTCATGGTTGTGTTTTTAGTAAAGCTAATGGTTTACGATTTCATATTGGCTTTAAAGACGCGAATAAAATTGCCTCCCAATATTTTTTGGATGTCTTTTTTCTTATACCCTCTCTCCAATAATGCTTTGGTGATCAATGGCAATCCGGTTACATCATCCAACTGCTGTGGTGAGGAACTGATCCCATCAAAATCAGAACCCAATCCAACATGATCTACACCGATCAGCCTTACGATATAGTCGAGATGATCTAATAATAAAGACAAAGGCGGACGAAGACTTTTCACCTCATCCGGATATTTTTCAAACAACACCTGCGATGCGTAATAAGGTTCAGGATTGATTTTGCGTAAAGAATCTCTTTCCGCTTTATGTGCTTGCAGAAAAGCATTGTTACGGGCATTGAACCCACTATCCAGAAAACCGGAATAAAAGTTCAAATGAACCACGCCATCGTTCTTGGCAATGGCTTTTAATTGATCATCTTTCAAATTACGAGATACCGGACAAATGGCATGCACACAACTATGAGAAGCAATCACGGGTTTGGTAGTGGTAGCGATGGCATCCCAGAAAGTTCGCTCCCCAACATGCGACACATCTACAATCATTCCCAATTCGTTCATCCTTTGAACAATTTGTTTACCCAATGCAGTGAGCCCTCTTTTATCCATGGGTAAACTGTCTTTTACTTCATCGGCAGCAGAAGTTGCCCATGCGGTAGAATTGTTCCAGGTCAGTGTCATATAACGAACACCTCTTTCAAAAAGTTGATCTAATTTTTGTAGGTCATCTTCAATCATGTGTCCACCTTCCACACCCATCATGGCACCTAATTTTTTTTCTTTTACGGCACGTTGCAGGTCTGAAGGCGTTTTTACCAGCATCATGGCAGATGGATTTCTTTCCACCCAAGCATACACAGAATCTATTTCCTGATTGGCTCTTTTGTAGGCGGCTCCTTTTCCAAAACCACCATCGCAGAAAATGGAAAATACTTGTATATCCATACCGCCTTCTTTCATTCGTTGCAAATCAGAGTGTGTTTTGCCTTTCAAGTTCTGATCAAACCGAACACCTTTATCAGCTGCTTGTGTAGGAAAATCGTTATGCGTATCGATGACGATGGCTCGTTGATGCATTTTTTTATAGGATTGCGACATTGCCAACAATGGCACAAGAAATAAAGAAAATACCAGTGTTTTTTTCATAGTATGAACTTATAAAAGAATACGATTAATCAATTGATTTACGCAATGCTTTACCGGCGCGTATTCCGGTATGTTGACCTTCGTTAACGGTTATCTGTCCATTTACCAATACATAACTGAACCCGGATGAGTATTGATGGGGTTGATCAAATGTAGAACGATCGATCACCGTTTTTTCATCAAAGATGACAATATCCGCTGCCATGCCTTCCAGCAACAACCCACGATCTTTTAATCTGAATTTGGTTGCAGGTAATGAAGTCATCCTGCGAATGGCTTCTTCGAGTCCAATTACTTTTTCCTCACGAACATATTTCCCCAACACCCTTGCATTGGTTCCATATCCACGTGGATGTGGATTGCCTTGTTGGTAGATACGAATGCTGGCATCAGAAGCAAACATATTGAAGGGATATTGCATGATCGTTTTTACATCCTCTTCACTCATTCCATGAAATACCATGCCCGCACCACCTTGCTCCATCATTTGAATAATGACTTCCGCTTCCGACACAGCGGTATGCGGATTACCTTTTGATAGATTCACTTGTTCAATACTCTTTCCATTCAAAGTAGTATCTGCTTCAAAGTAAGCGACTACCGGATAACTGAAATGTTGCAATTTTCTTTTTGCAAGTTTTTGCAACATATACTGTTTCACTTCTTCACGAATCTTCGGATTTTTTAGTCTGGCGTTAATTGAATCTCTGCCATCTGCCAATACCCAATCAGGCAATAAAGTACTGAGTGAAGTACTGGAAGCAGTATAAGGATATTGATCAATGGTGACATCCAATCCTTGTTGTCTTGCCTGCATCACCATCGGTATGGTTTCTTTACTTCTTCCCCAGTTTTGTTGCCCACTAAGTTTGAAATGCGATATCTGAACCGGCAAGCCAGCTTCTTTACCAATGTACAATGCTTCTTCGATGGCTTGCACCACACTATCACCTTCATCTCTCATGTGACTAGCATAAACGCCCTGATACTTTGCCGTGACTTTTGCCAAACGCACCACTTCCTCGGTTTTAGAATAGGTGCCGGGAATATAGATGAGTCCCGTAGACATTCCTACAGCACCACTTTTCATCGCTTTTTCTACCAACTGCTCCATTTGTAACATTTCCGCTTCAGTAGGATCTCTGTTCACTGTTCCCATCACAGCTTTGCGAACATCATTGTGTCCGATCAGCGCCGCAACATTCACTGAAGTACGCAAGCTATCTACCATGGTGAGGTAAGCATCAATATCTGCTTGTGACAATCCACAGTTACCCGTGATAACAGTAGTAACACCATCATAAATAAAATTGGCAGCTTCCGGATGCTTTTTTTCATCCTTCTCAATATGGGTATGTACATCAATAAAGCCCGGAGCTACTATTTGTTGTTGAACATCAATAATGCGATTGGCAGTCCATTTACCCAAATTCCCAATGCGTAGAATTTTTCCATTGCTGATGGCAATATCGCCATAGTACCAGGAATTGCCTGTTCCATCAAGTATGCGACCGTTTTTAATGAGTATTTCAGCCTGCTGTGCCTTAGCAGTACCACATAAAAGAAGAAGAATGACCAATAAACGCATATAAAAAGATTATGCTGAAAGATAAGCAATCTTGACAGACTGGTTTGGCCACTATTTTTAGCAATGAGCTTCGAGCCATGAGCTATGAGCTATCTAACTATACGCAAATAGAAAGATAGCTGGCCTTAGAAGCCCAAACTCAGCCTGAAAGCTGTAATTTTGCACTCCATAAAAAAACGGATATGCTGGATAAGCTCGATGCCATCAAAGCCAGATTTGAACAAGTAGGTGTAGCACTTACCAATCCTGAGATCATCAATGATCAGAAGCAGTTTGGTGCTTACAGCAAAGAGTATCGTTCTTTAGAAAAGATCGTAAAACCTTATGAGGAATATCAAAAGGTGATGGTTGATTACACTTTTGCCAAAGACAATCAGAACAGCAGTGATCCCGATATGCGTGAGTTAGCCAAAATGGAATTGCCTGAGTTGGAAGAAAAGAAAGAAGCACTGGAAAAAGAGCTAACCAAACTACTCATACCAAAAGACCCACAGGATGATAAAAATGCCATTCTGGAAATACGTGCCGGTACAGGTGGTGATGAAGCGAGTTTATTTGCCGGTGATCTCTTAGGTATGTATTTGCGCTATTGTGCTAAAAAAGGGTGGAAAGCCGCTGTAGTCAGTGAAAGTGAAGGAACAGTAGGCGGATACAAAGAAGTTGTGGTAGAAGTGACCGGTGAAGATGTGTATGGCACACTGAAATTTGAAAGCGGTGTACATCGTGTTCAACGTGTTCCCGATACAGAAACACAAGGACGAGTACACACTTCAGCAGCAACTGTTGCCGTAATGCCGGAAGCAGAGGAAGTAGATTTTGAATTGAAAGAAAGTGATGTGAAAATGGAAACTGCCCGAAGTGGTGGTGCGGGCGGACAAAACGTTAACAAAGTAGAGACCAAAGTATTCTTGACCCATATTCCTACCGGTGTGGTAGTGGTTTGTCAGACCGAGCGTTCTCAGTTGGGTAACCGTGAGAAAGCTATGGCCATGTTGCGTACAAAATTGTATGAAGAACAGGTACGTAAACAAGAAGAAGAAATTGCACGCCATAGAAAAACATTGGTAAGTACAGGCGACCGGAGTGCGAAGATCAGAACCTATAACTGGCCTCAGGGTCGTGTCACCGATCATCGTATTGGCTTGACTTCCTACAACTTAGATGCAGTGATCAATGGTGAGATCGATGAATTCATCGAAGCTTTACAAGTGGCTGAAAACGCTGAGAAAATGTTGGTGCAATAAGTTTCCCCTTCTATCTGTTTTGCAACGATTTTATAACAGAGGTTGTCTATATTTATATAGAAAAAATCTGTTATGCAGAAATCGCTTGTATATATTTTCCTATTCGTGCTATTAGCAGGCAGTAGTCAGGCACAAATAGGCTCCTATTCATTTTCCGGAAGTTCTAAAGTATTGTACAATGATGGCTATGGTATACCATGGTCAAATTCTACTCTATACAATACTGATGGCTCTCCTTTTTATGATACATCTTTTTGTATTGGATCCATTCAACTGACCAATGGAAAAATGTACAGCGGCATTAAACTAAAGCTGAATCTAGAGGAACAGAAAATCATTTTTGAAGTGGAAGACGGTAATGCATTCGTTCTATCGATTCCAGTATCGCGTGTTGAACTGGGATGCGCTGCTTCGTCAAAACCTACAATATTCCGCTCCGGATTCAACGCCATTGATAAACAAAATGATCGTTCCTTATACCAGGTACTTGATTCCGGAAAAGTATTGCTGTTGAAATATACAGAGATCAGATTCAAAGACTCCAAAGCCTATAACAGTAATGATATGACGAGAAGTTATCGACAACTTCCCAGTTATTATTTATGGGTACCGGGGAAAGACATGATAAAAGTATCCACCAATGAAAATGATTTATTAGCCATACTTTCCGATCAGCAAAAAATATTGAATGATGCAATTTTAAAAGAGAAATGGAAGCTGAGAAAAGAAGCAGACCTCATTAAGATCATTGCTTTATACAATCGTTCTTCTATAAAAGGCTCTTAAAAAATGTATATGAGAAAAAATCTTTTATTACTACTCACCATCAGTTTTGTGAGTCATATAGCTTCAGCTCAAAGCTTTGAAAGGATAGATCCTTTGCGCCATACAAAAGAAACCATCCAGTTCATGAACGATGGCAATGGTCAACCCTTTAAACCTACTCGTAGTTTTGAAGAAGAAGGCTCTCCATTTTTTGCCAATGACTATTTGGAAAGCACAATTCAACTAATGAATGGGAAAAGCTACCACCGTGTTCCGGTGAAGATCAATTACCTGACAGGTCAGTTATTATTTAAAGCAGATGATGGACAAGAAATGACTGTCGTTAAGCCTTTTCAACGTGTTGAACTCATACGCGAAGGACAGAAATATATTTTTAGAAGTGGATTCCCACCTATCGACAAACAAAATGAATTGACTTTATATGAAATGCTTGATTCCGGTGCTGCGGTATTATTGAAACATACATCCGTAACATTTCAAGACAAGCAACCCTATAACGGAGTGAATATTATCAGGACTTACACAAAAAAAGAACTGTATTATTCTTATATACCTGCCAACGGACTTATCGCATTACCTGCTGAGCCAACAGAACTGATTCGTTTATTCGGGAAAGATGCTGTTATTATGAATGATTATCTGCAGATGCATAAACTCAAGACTAAAAAAGAAGCCGATCTGATCAAATTATTTGCGCATTATAATGCTCTCAAAAAAACAAATTGATCTTTAGTTTTTATTGATGCTATCTTCTTCTTTTTTGATTTTTTGCTCCCATGCCCAAGCAGTCTGCATCATCTGTTCTAGGTCATAGCGAATTGTCCAGCCAAGTTGTTGTACGGCTTTTTCATTATTGGCATAAATCGCTTCAATATCACCCGGCCTTCTTTGTCCTAACTCATAATTGAGTTGCAGACCACTTACTTTTTCAAATGTATGAATAGCTTCTAGTACCGTAATTCCGTTACCTGTTCCCAGGTTAAACACTTCACATTTGTTTTGATTGTTACCAGCACGCAAATAATCAACAGCAAGCGTATGGGCATGTGCAATATCTGATACATGGATATAATCACGGATACAACTACCATCACGTGTTTGGTAATCATTCCCATATACCATCATCTTGGGTAATTTACCGATTGCAGTTTGTGTAATAACAGGAACCAGATTTTGTGGTTTTCCTAGTGGTAATTCTCCGATCAGACAAGAAGGATGGGCTCCTACCGGATTGAAATAACGCAATAAAACGACTTGTGTATTGGATGCTTTTGTAAAATCAAGAAGTATTTGCTCACCCATTTGTTTAGTAGCCCCATATGGTGAAACTGCCTGTTGTAAAGCTGTTTCTTCAGTTACCGGAAAACGATCGGGATTACCATACACTGTACAGGAAGATGAAAATACCACCTGTTGGATATTAAACTCCTTTACGCATTTCAAAATACTAACCAGTGAACCCATATTATTTTCGTAATACAATAAAGGTTGTTCTACCGATTCACCCACTGCTTTATAGGCGGCAAAATGAATCACGGCGCTGATATCCGGATTCTCTTGAAATACAGCTAAGGTTTCATCAAAATTCTTAAGATCAACTTTATAATTCTTGATACGCTTACCGGTGATCAATTGTATGCCAGTAAGTGGATAAGGGGTGGATCGTGATTGATCATCAATAGAAATCACGTCATATCCATTTTCGATCAAGTCCACAATGGTATGTGAACCGATATATCCGCAGCCTCCAGTGACCAATATTTTTGCCATGCTCAAAACTTGATACGGCAAAATACATAGCGCCGCTTAGAATCAGATAAAAAATTTGATGATATAGTAAATCAATGCTGCCATAGCTGCAGAAACAGGAATGGTTAAAATCCATGCCCAAAGAAGATTCACAGTTACTCCCCAGCGTACGGCACTCAATCGTTTAGTGGCACCTACACCTATGATAGCCCCTGTAATGGTATGTGTGGTACTTACCGGAATGGCTAATTTTTCTGTGAGGAATAAAGTAATAGCTCCTGCCGTTTCAGCACTTACACCTTCCAGTGGTGTTACTTTTGTAATTCTAGTACCCATCGTCTTAACAATTTTCCATCCACCACTCATTGTTCCCAATCCGATCACAAGAAAACTACAAAAAGGTACCCAGCTATACTCAGTTACGAATTGATTGAATGTCATATCCACACCCAATGATTGTTCGTAGTAAATAATGGCAGCACCAATAATACCCATTACTTTTTGCGCATCATTACCACCATGTCCCAAACTAAATGCTGCAGATGAAACCAATTGGAGTCTTTTAAACCAAGTTTCTGCTTTATAAGGATTGGCTCGTTTGCAGAGGTGCACAATTAAAATGGTAATGAAAAATGCCATAAACATACCTATCAATGGAGCCATGAAAATGAATAAGAATGTTGGAATGACTTTAGCATAGTTTACTACGTCAATTCCACCTTCACTAAAACCTCCCGCATGTGCTAATGCTGCCCCCATAAAACCACCCAATAAAGTATGTGATGAGCTAGAGGGAATACCAAACCACCAAGTAACCAGATTCCAGGTAATGGCTGCAATCAACCCTGCCAGAATAACTTCGAGTGTGATAAAATTTTCATTGACAGATTTAGCAATGGTATTACCAATTTTAAATTCCCCGATCAGGTATTTTGAAATAAAGAAAGCCGCAAAGTTGAATATGGCAGCCCAAAGTACCGCTTGAAATGGTGTCAATACTTTTGTTGAAACGATGGTAGCAATAGAGTTTGCTGCATCATGAAACCCATTGATATAATCGAATATAAAAGCCAGAACAATGATGATGACCAGGAGGGTGAACATAGGGTTAATTTTTCTGGGGAGAAAAAGTGAAAGGTGATAGGTGAAAAGTGAAACAAAAATCTTTTCACTTTTCACCTCTCACTTTTCACCTTAAGCATACTTAATAATAATAGATTCAATAACATTCGCAGCATCTTCACATTTATCAGTCGCAATTTCCATAACCTGATAAATTTCTCTTTTCTTGATCACTTCTTTAAAGTCATTCTCCTGCTGGAACAACATTTCAATACTCATATCAAATACATCATCCGCCTGGTTCTCGATGCTATTCACTTTTACCATGGCTTCCGTCATCTCACGCAGGTTCTTCATGTCACGTAGTCCATTCACTGCTTTTTTGATCTCGATGGTACCTTGCAGGATCAGATCTGCCATTTTTTGAATACCGGTATCATTCGGATTCACACTATAGAAATTGATCTTTTTGGAAGAAGCAAAAATATAATCGGCAATATCATCCAAAGCTGTTGCCAGGTAGTGGATGTCTTCACGGTCGAACGGAGTGATGAAATTTCTGCCTAATTCTGTAAAAATACGGTGGGTATTATCGTCGTTTTTATGCTCAAGGTCTTCGATCTGAGCCAGTACTGCAGCACGTTTGTTATTATCGGGTTCACTCACCATCTCCTTGAGTTTCAAGCCCATTTCGTGCACTTTTTCGGCTACATCTTCAAATAATTCATAGAAAACTTTGTTTTTTGGCATGAACAAACGGCCGAAAGTATTGATACCCATAGGTTAAAATTTACGCAAAAATAGGCTTACGGTACCGATGTAGAAAGGAAAACAAGGAATTAATAATTAGGTAACATTAAAATTTGCTGAATTTCTGTATATACCCCTAATCGCAATCGTTAACGGTTTGTTCTTATTTAGGACATATCCGGTTAACACAGCCCCTGCCATTTTGCAACACAGTTTATCGTAATTGAGCAACGAAAGTAGATTTTCTCATGTGTCAGCCCCGATGTCTATCGGGGCTTTTGCGTGGGAGGGGGAAGGTAAAAAGGGAAAGGTGAAAGGGAAAACTTTACTAGAGTATGTTCACTTAAGTGTGTCAAATTGTAAATTTAGACACATGAAAGAAGAAA
>VFQR01001301.1_pt1 | contig 19971 bp, 29 predicted proteins | sample 3512321 | NCBI WGS metagenome assembly VFQR01 (sample SAMN10412374, study PRJNA504923) | tailings metagenome | isolation source: Relicate 3 Philex TSF1 revegetated site | place: Philippines: Tuba, Benguet | collected 2017-08-29
TTTCTCGCGCCCTTACCTCACAGCAGGCTGATTGGCTACTGGGTTGAGCAATTACCATTTCTCCATCTCCTTGGGAGTAAGCAGGTGCTGGGTAGAGGTGGATCAAACCCAGTGGTGTGGTGAGGATGTCAACCGTGTATGGCCACCTGGCTAGTGTCGCCACCAGGAGCCACAACCGTGAGCCCGCCGCTGTAGCTGCGGTAGGGGGTGCGATCGCCTGAAATACTCCATGCTCTCCCGGCAGTGCTGGAATTGCCGCACTCCCTCCTTGGGTGTCCTGAAGCAAGACGGTTTTGCCTGGAAAGAGGCTCGTAATGCCTAACGGGCTAACGTTAACTGGCAATTCTCAGCCGCCAATGCCTGCTCCCGATTAGCAAGGCTTTATCCCACTACAGCCTGTTTTAAGGATCTTGGTAGACTACTGGAAACGCCTATACATAGTCGCTATTCCTTGTGGCTCATTAATGTACTTGCCGCTCTTCAAAGGGCTGTAGGTCTCATTGTACAAGCACAAACTCTGAGGATTTTTAGAAATAAATTGCATCATTTTTCGATGGGCTTCGCCTCTGAAAAAGCCTTTCAAACTGCTGCCGGAACTCCAGTAGCTGACCATGACAACTTCATTCAAACCACAAATACCTGCTTTAACTTGTACACAGCCTTCTGCCTGTTCCGTAACGGTTCGAATCCACAGCAGGCTTTTCCAGAGCCAGAAAAAGCCTGGGCGATCGCGAGCAATAAACCCGTTCACAAAAACAACGGCATCAGGATGTTCGGGAAGATCAAGGTGGTAAACAGAATAATTCATTATGCCTCCCAAACAAGTCTTTAATTAGTAAAAAAGCCATACACTTTTCTAGTGGGATACGCCCACTCATGCATGAACCAATGTATCGACGACTTATTGATATGGCACAGAGATTTTGCCAGATTTTCATGGAGTGTTGTCGTCGCTAACATTAGATTAGCGCATGCGTGTTAACACTGTCAACATTTTGTGGTAGTGTTGGAGCTGAAGCGATTTCAGGTGCTTTTAATGGCTAAAGCCCAGGCAAAACCGGCTTACCATCATGGCGACTTGCGCCAGGCTCTAGTCGATGCCGCCCTGGCAATCGTTGCTGAGCGGCAAGATGCCAGGGGTGTATCGCTGCGAGAGGTGGCGCGCCGAGTGGGGGTGTCTCAGGCCGCACCCTATCGCCACTTTGCCGATAAGGAAGCCCTCTTAGCAGCGGTGGCCGAAGAGGGATTTCAGCGGCTATTGGACGATCTACAAGCGAATGCGGCGGCGATCGCTGACCCGTTGCAGCGCCTGCGGGCTAGCGGGGTAGCCTACGTGGCGTTTGCGATCGCCCACCCGGCCCATTACCGAGTGATGTTTGGCGCGTTTCAGGCCGATAACCCGGCCTATCCCACGCTCAACGCCGTCGGTCGCGAGGCATTTGCGGTGATGGTCGAGGCCATAGTGGCCGGGCAATCGGCGGGGCTGGTTAAGGCGGGCGACCCGCGTCAGCTAGCCTGGGTGACCTGGTCGCTGGTGCACGGTCTGGCTATGCTGCTGATTGAGCAACAGTTGCCCATTACTGAGCAGGCAGAGATCTTGTCGTTGGCTCAACTGGCCACTGCCACCATGGTTGGCGGTCTGCAACCCAGCGATCCAAGGTTGGAGCAGCAGTAACTCTCCTGGTCATAGCCTGGGCTACGAGAACGAAGAGCATTCCTACCAGCACTCTCGGAGACCCATCCTTTTGGTTAGGTACAGCTCAGCCATGATTTAGGAGAATAAACTAATCAGCAAAGTCAAACTAAATCCGATGATGCCTCTCAAACTTCAGCAGTAGTTTATGCAACATTGCCAGGTAGCTGCTCGGGCGATCGCCAGCCAGCAGCCAAATGAGGTTTTTTAACCTGAGTAGGTCGTTAACTTGGAGGCTACGTGGCTTACCTTTTACCTATCAAGATGAGAGCGTTCCAACTAAACGTTTAGTACTTTGAGTCGGAAGTAATCCACCTATTTGCTGGGGCAAAAATCTTGAGTGTCTTGAAATCTCCTCCCATACTTTTGCCTGCTGCCTTGCGGTACTAGCTACCTACGAAATGACCACGGAAGGTTTTATGATCCCTTACGTAACGTTAAACACCGAGCGTCTGCTGCTGCGCCCCCTCGTCGAAACCGATGCTGAGGTGCTCTACACCATCTTTTCTGATGCCGCCGTTATGCGCTATTGGAATACCGCACCCTGGGAACATGTGGGAGAGGCGAGGGATACGCTCGCTAACGATTTTGAGGCCCGTCGTACCGGCAGCTATTTGCAGCTCGGTATTGAGAAAAATGCCGATGCCCAGCTCATTGGCACCTGCACCTTATTTAACTTCAACCATCAGTGTCGGCGGGCAGAGTTGGGCTATGCCCTGGTGCGCTCGGCCTGGGGGCGAGGCTTTATGTATGAGGCGCTATCGGCACTGCTTGACTATGCTTTTGGCGAACTCAATCTGCACCGTATTGAGGCCGAAATTGACCCCCGAAACCAAGCCTCTGCCAAAACTTTAGACCATCTGGGCTTTCTCAAAGAGGGGCATCTGCGCGATCGCTGGATAGTCAGCGGCGAAGTTTCAGATTCTGACCTGTACGGCCTGCTGGTGGGCGATCGCCTCGGTTCAGTCTGTGGAGAACGGACATCAGGCCGCGCGGTGAGTGGTCTACGTACTAGATGGGTTGCTTAACCCTGCCATCTAGAAGAGAAAGAGCATGTCTAGTTCAATTTAGAAAGAGTAGCAGCATGAAAGAACTGACCTACTTTGTCGCCTGTAGTGTCGATGGGTTCATTGCCCACCATGACGGCTCCCACGACGGCTTTTCTCAAGATGAAGCCTATCTAAGCGACTTATTTAGCGACTTTCCTGAGACGGTGCCGACTCACTTTCGTGATGCTCTGGGTATCTCCGGCGAGAACAGGTGGTTTGACACGGTGCTGATGGGCCGCAAGACCTATGACGTCGGCTTGAAGGAAGGCGTGACTAGCCCTTACACCCACCTTAAGCAGTATGTGTTTTCGCGCAGTCTGCCCACCAGTCCCGATAAAAACGTGGAGCTGATCTCCAACGATGCCGTTGGATTTATATCTCGCTTAAAAGATCAGCCAGGCCAGGGGATTTGGCTCTGCGGCGGCGCAAATCTAGCGGCTACACTCTTTGCCCACCACCTAATCGATCGCCTGATCCTGAAGGTCAACCCATTTTTGATGGGGGCAGGTATTCCCCTGTTTGGGGGCGAGATTCAGCAAACGGCGCTGACGCTGTGCGATCGCAAGATCTACGACAACGGCGTGGTGCGACTTCACTACCGCCTGACGTAATGCCTTTGAAGATTTATTTCGTCTGCCCGAAAAATAGTACAAGAGAACTAAACTGTTTGGGCGGTTAGCCAATGTTGAACCAGCCGGTACCTACCATGTCTGAGTCAAGCAACCTTGCCCTGCGGCCCGCCATCCTGGCTGATGTGAGCCTACTTCGTCGTTGGGAGAAGCAGCCACACATCGCTGCCGCTGGTATTGATGACTGGGGCTGGGAGGTCGAGCTAGCCCGCACCCCCGCCTGGCGCGAGCAGCTGATTGCTGAGCTAGATGGTCGCCCTATCGGCTTCATTCAAATCATTGACCCCGCCCAGGAAGACAGCCACTATTGGGGCAATGTGCCCGACCACCTGCGGGCGATCGACATTTGGATTGGTGAACCCACCGAGTTGGGCAAAGGCTACGGCACCACCATGATGCAGCTGGCCCTGGCTCGCTGCTTTGCTGACCCCCAGGTCACCGCTGTGCTCATTGACCCGCTGACCAGCAACACCCGCGCCCACCGCTTTTACCAGCGCCTGGGGTTCAAATTTTTGGAGCACCGCCGCTTTGGCGACGACGACTGCTCGGTCTATCGCCTAGACCGAGCCACCTGGTCTGAGTTCAACGTCCAGTCTCCCTAGCTGGGCAATACGTTGTTTGGGGTAAATATTGGTCGCCCTGTCGATTTTGCGTCCCGGCGTTCGACTAATGGGTAGAGCCAGAGATGTCATTCATTCAAGGAGACCGTTATGCAAGTTAACCCTTACCTGATGTTCGATGGTCAGTGCGAAGCCGCTTTCAAGTTTTACCACCAGGTCCTAGGTGGAGAGCTTGGTGACATGATGACCTTTGCCGGTTCCCCCGCCGAGGCCGAAGTACCCGCCGAGTTTGCCAACAAAATTATGCACACCCAGCTGACCTTTGGCGACTGGGCGATCATGGGGTCTGACTGCCCTCCGGGTCAGTACGATGCGCCCAAAGGCTTCTCGGTTTCCCTGCAAATTCCTGACCCCGACAAGGCCGAGCACATCTTTCAAGCCCTGGCCGAAGGCGGCACCATTCAAATGCCCCTTGAAAAAACCTTCTGGGCACAGCGGTTTGGCATGGCAGTCGATAAATTTGGCATTCCCTGGATGATTAACTGCGAATAGACCCAGATCGAGAAACCAGCTCGCTGACGGTCCATTGAGAAGATTTCTAAGCAAGAAATCCCCGATTTAGCTCAAACATTCTGGACGCTGTAGGGTGGGCAATGCCCACCATCAGAGAATCAGTTCTCTCAAAAGAATCTACGCAGCACTTAGCTTTTCACCGCATAAACCAGATGCCTGTGTGTCATCGCTGGCTATGACACACAGGCATTCACCCTCAAAAGCGATCACTCAAGGAGAAACCCCATGACTACTACAACTGATCTACAACAAACCGAACCCGCAGTAGAACAGCCCACAAAAGCACACCAGTGGCTTCAACAACTGGTCGGCGATTGGGCCTATGAGGTTGATGGCATGACAGGGCCAGATCAGCCCATGGAAACCTCCACAGGAACAGAGCGCGTGAAATCTCTGGGCGGCCTTTGGGTAGTGGCCGAAGGCCAAGGCGAAATGTGTGGCACTATGACCACCACCATCATGACCCTCGGCTATAACCCCCAAAAACAGCGCTTTGTCGGCACCTGGATAGGGTCAATAATGACCCACCTCTGGATCTACGACGGCGAACTCGACGCCACCGAACGGGTGCTCACCCTGCACTCTGAAGGCCCAGCCATGACTGGCGACGGCAAAATGAGCCCGTACAAAGATGTGATCGAATTCAAGAGCCCTGATCACCGGGTACTGACCTCCTTTTTCCTCAGCGATGACGGCCAGTGGCAGCAGTTTATGACTGCTAACTACCACCGCCAGTAGCGGTTGCCTAAACAGTTTGTCAGGTGCGTCACCCCCCGGAATGACGCACCCGATAGACACGATTGCTTCTAGCCGCAGTTTGCATTGGGGCTCATCACCGTCAGGAGGTGTCATGCTCTATATATTTGCAGGTCTTCCAGGCACCGGAAAATCGTCCTTATCGTCCAGGTTAGCGGGCCAGCGGGGGGCGGTTTACCTACGCATCGATACGATTGAGCAGTCGATGCGGCGGGATGGCACCGACGATATCGGCCCTGAGGGTTACAGGGTAGCCTACGGCGTAGCGTTGGATAACCTGCGTCTGGGGGCAACGGTGGTGGCAGACTCCGTCAATCCTTTAGACATCACTCGGAGGGCCTGGCGCGAAACTGCCGGTTTGGCCAACAGCCCGTTTGTGGAGATCGAGATCGTTTGCTCAGATACCAAGGAGCACCAGGCCCGAATTGAATCCCGAACGACCGACATTGCCGGTTTAAAACTCCCGACATGGCAGGATGTGCTCCGTCGGACCTATGAGCCGTGGCAGCCAGCCCCAATTGTGATTGACACCGCAGGCCGGTCAATTGAGCAGAGCATGGCCGAAATGATTGAATTATTGCGCCTCAAGGGGTACTGACTTTTTGTTCAGTAGAGTGCGCTATGGGGTAAAGATTTGGCATTTTATTACCCTGCTGCTGTCGGCTCCTCCAAGCAAGCACTACACTGAATTATTTTTGCGCTGAGACAGAAAAAACTAATCGCAAGATTTTGACAGCAGCCTAGAAACTTGATAGCCGCAGATGAGGTGTTTACCTAAATTGAACTATTGAACAGCGTTGAATGTCCCCACTTTACTGATCTGCTATGGTCTTTAATGCACAAGAGATGATTGTTCCGCCGTCACCAGCGCTGCGGGGGGTAGTTAACCACTACTGGCTATGTTTAAACAACTCTAGCCCGACCTATGTTGCGGTGCCTGATGGAGCCATAGATATCGCCTTTAGAGTTGACCGCACATCGATCGATAGCTGGGTCTACGGCACCACAACGGCCAGGGTAGATATTCCCTTAGATCGGCAGTGTCATTATTTTGGTATTCGCTTTAGGCCGGGGCAGAGCCGTCATTTTATTCAAGCTAGTGCTTATGAGTTGACCAACACCTATGAGGCTACTCAGGGGCTGCTCAAGTTTTCGCTGGAACGGTTCACTGAGGCGGTGCTGATGGGCAATATTGTGCAACATTTTAATCAAGTTTTAGAGGCCCATGTGGCCCAGCTGTCGCCCCGTCTGCAACCGATTGATCATGCCATTCGTTTGATTGAAGCAGCCCACGGTGCGGTGCCCATTAGGGAAGCAGCAGAGATATTTGGGCAAAGTCATCGACAATTTGAGCGGGTTTTTCTAGAGACCGTCGGGATGCCTGCCAAGACGTTTGCCAGAATTATGCGCTTTCAACATACGGCTCAACGGCTGGCTTCTCCAGGTGAATTATCGTTGGCCTACATTGCTGCTGAGCTGAATTATTCTGACCAAAGTCATATGAGCCATGACTTTAAGCGCCTAGCAGGGCTATCACCGAGGCAATTTTTTCAAACCCATGTCGCTTTTTTACAAGACCCTGACCGTGAACGGGTTCTAAACTAGGGCCTTCGTGTAGTCATTATGAGGAAACCCGTCTGTGAAACTGTGGTCTGGCATCATTACCGAAAAACTTGAAGCATCGAAAGCATTCTACAGTCGCCTGTTTAATTGTGAGGTGATTTACGATAGCGACTGGTTTGTTTTACTGCGTCTGGGACAAAGCGAGTTGGGGTTTATGCTGCCTAACCTCGAAGCCCAGGCTCCCATCTTTCGGTCACCGTTTTTGGACCAAGGGGTGTGGATAACAATTGATGTTAAAGATGCGAATGCCGAGTATCAGCGTATTGCGGCAATGGAGGTACCAATTGAGCTAGAACTGCGGGATGAACCTTGGGGCGATCGCCATTTTATCGTTATCGATCCCAACGGCATTGGGGTTGATATTGTGCAGCACCAGCCGCCCCCAGCATCGGCTTCCTAGAGCGCTGAACTTGTCCTCAACCTTCAACTCTTTGAGGGGAACCTGTGAAAATTACGGCTTCAGCAATTTCGCTCAATGTCGATGACGTGGCCGCATCGGCGGCCTTTGTAAAAGACCATTTTGGCTTTAAAGAAGACATGTCAGCCGATGGCTTTGTCTCGCTCTCGCGGCCCGATGCTGGATTTAACCTGATCTTTTTGCACACCGAGCTAACCACCTTTAAACCAGTCTCTATGCGCGGGCATCGGGCCGATGGACTGCTAGTTGTTTTTGTTGTAGACGATATTGATCGCCAATACGCCCGACTACAAACCGAAGGAGTGACGATTACCACCCCCATTGAGACCGAAGCCTGGGGCGAACGATTTTTTCAGGTGAGCGATCCCAACGGGGTGGTGATTCAGCTAGTGCAGTGGATGACACCTTCAACACAATAATTTGATCGACAGAAAGTTTGTTAGGCATAGATAACCACAATCCATCAGCAGGAGAAACTCGATGAAAAACAATCCGGTTGTTCATTTCGAAATTTACGTGCAAGACATGACCCGCGCCAAAGCGTTTTATGAAGCCGTGCTCGACACCAGGCTTGAGCAAATGCCAAATCCGACGCCTGAGATCGAGATGGATATGTGGGCTTTCCCCATGGATAAAGAGCTTGGGATGGCCCACTACGGCGCAGGCGGTATGCTGGTTAAGATGGATGGCTTTGCCCCTGGCGGCGGTGGCACTCTGGTTTATTTTGGCTGTGATGACTGTGCAGTGCAGGCCGACCGTGCTGCCGCACAGGGTGGCAGCGTATTTCAGGCAAAAACATCTATCGGTGAACATGGTTTCTGCGCACTGGTTCATGATACTGAAGGCAATCTGATTGGATTTCACTCGATGAAATAATGCTTAATACGAAATCCGGCGTGGTCAACCCCGATTCGTAATTAGGAACTCCGTAGGGGCGTAGTATGCTACGTCCCTACAAACCGGGGGTATTCAATCAGGATTTGGCATAACAACAGCATTTAGTGGGCGGCGCTGCACGTCAGCCTGCTGCGTACTGCATTGTTGCGTTAGAGGGACTGTAGTCTTCACCATGAATGAACACAGCGTATGGCGAATTTCCTTAGCCCATAAAATCGCTCCTGCCTTTACTGCTAATCCAAAAGTTGAAGCGTGTTTCATCTTTGGTTCAGCAGTGTTAGGGATTTCAGACCAGTATTCTGACCTTGAATTGGCGTTTATCTGGTCACAACTGCCGTCTGACAAAGAATTACGAGCAAAAGCCCAAAGTGTTGGTGTCACAGGCTGGGAAATTGAACCGTATGGGGAAGCGACACAGGGGTGGTTGGAGCAGTTCTATCTGTCTGGCATGAAAGTCGAAGCAGGTCATTGGGCGCGAGATACAATCGACCACATCGTGATTGATGTGGTTGAGCGTTACGATGTGTCGCAGAACGGGCTTGTGTTTGAGAAGCAAGCGATCGCATTTCATCTTCAACGCGCAGTGGTTCTTCAGGGCGAAGACAGCATCAAACAGTGGCAAACTCAGCTTTCTCCTTATCCTGAAGAACTTGCAGTGGCGATGGTTCAAAAGCATCTGAAGTTTCGCCCGTTTGATGGTCAACACATCTTGACAGATCGTCTTGAGATTCCGATGCTATACGAGAACAAGTGCGCCATTGTGCGAAGGCTGCTCAACATCCTGTTCGGGCTGAACCGCATTTATCATCCCGGCTTCAAGTGGACACGCTACTGGGCTGAAGAAATGAGCATCAAACCGTCTAATTTTTTCAACCGACTAGAGCGTGTTTTTCAAGCTGAAGCTGTAAGCGAAATTTATGAACTACGCCAACTGGTTGAGGAAGTTCTCGATCTTGTGGAAAGGACATTGCCGCAAATTGATCTCAAGCAGCAGCGCGAGATATTTGATCAGACTTACCCCAGATGGACGTTGCCCGTCGATGACTAAACTTCAAGCTCTCAATAAACAGGCTAACAATCCCCATGCATCGGAACAAAGTCCAGTGATTGGTGAGTTGCAAAGTTTATCTGTGTCCGGTGATTGGGACCGTTGGACAGCACAGCGCCGACGCACCGTAATTGAGCCAAAGGCTGTTGCACAGAGTCGCTAATCTTCTAGCTGTATCAAGTTGAGTGCTGAAAAATTAACAAAAGGAGTTCCCAAGATGCAAGGGATTTGCCACTGCGGGCGCGTCGCTTGGACGCTCGATACACCACCCGAATCCGTCACGGCATGCAACTGCACGATTTGCCGCCGTTATGGCGTCCTCTGGGCCTACGGCTACATTGGCCATGACATCCGCACATCCGGCGAAACGACCAGTTATCGTCGGCCAGATGGTGGCACAATCGACTTCCACTTTTGCAAAACTTGCGGTTGCGTGACGCACTATGTCGCAACCGTTCCAGAGGAGGACGGACGACACTGGACAGCCGTCAATCTGCGGTTGACCGAGCCGGAGCCCATTGCTGATCTACCGATCGATCACTTCGATGGTCTTGACAGTTTCGCTGATTTGCCCCGCGACAACCGTCGCGTTTCAGACATGTGGTTCTGAAACACCTTGTGTTTTTTTACTAGCCTGTCAGCAATTGTCATTCCTGGCTCTAAGCAGACAAAAGTGACGGAGGCAGAGTGCCGTCCAATCGGGATAGGGAGAATCCTTACGAATCCCCCTCCCACCATCAGTTCAAAAAGCCGAAATAACATCATTCTAGGCACAATATTGCTGAGCTAATTACTGCATAAAGGAGTGGAATTCGACCCATGGTGATGATTGCATATCTGTATATCCTGAAAGTAATGGCAGCCCTTGGCTGTGGGTTAATTGCTGGAATATTCTTTGCCTTTTCAACTTTTGTGATGAAAGCTTTGGCGCAACAACCACCCGCCCAGGGCATTGCCGCGATGCAATCTATTAACGTTACGGTCATTAACCCCTGGTTTATGACTGCGTTTCTGGGTACAGGTGTTGTTTGTTTAATTTTAATTGTCTCTTCGGTTTTTCGGTGGCAACAGCCTGGTTCGGCTTATTTGCTTGTCAGCGCTTTGTTCTATCTGATTGGTTGTTTCGGTGTCACAATAGTGCTCAATGTACCGCTAAATGATGCGTTAGCCGTTGCCAATCCCAACAGTTCTGAAGGGGCAAATCTCTGGACTAGCTATCTAACAAACTGGACATTCTGGAACCATGTTCGAACCCTTGCCGCATTCATAGCAGCAGCCTTATTTACGCTAGCGATCGGGACTCCATCACAACTGTAGTGTTCGCTGCGGTGAATTTGTGAATTTCACTACTTGAAAGGATAGGCGATGGGCAACTCCATTCGTTACCGTAATACTGTTCTGGCGTTAACCCAGGCTGAATGCGTGGCTACCCCGCTTCTACTGACCAAACTACACCGACCGTCGCCGCGATCGCATCTGGTGAGGCGCGATCGCATTCTGCAAACCCTTCAGCAGGGGTTGGGCAGTCGGCTAATTTTGGTGTCTGCCCCAGCCGGGTTTGGTAAGACGACCGCTCTGAGCGAGTGGGCGCAGCAGACCCAACCGCCGGTGAGCTGGCTGGCCTTAGATGAGCGCGACAACGACCCAACTCGCTTCTGGAACTATTTGGTAGCAGCGTTACAAAAGGCGGATAGGCCGCTGGGGGAAGCCACGCTGTCAATGGTGCAATCCCCCGAACTGATCCCCTTTGAGGCGTTTTTGACGCCGCTCTTAAATGAGCTAACCCAGCTGCAGAGTGATCTGGTTCTGGTGCTGGATGACTACCACGTGATTACAACTCCGGCTATCCACGAGGGGTTGGGTTTTTTGCTGGAGCATTTGCCTACGGCGGTGCGAATGGCGATCGCCACCCGCATCGATCCGCCGTTGCCCCTGGCCCGCTGGCGGGTGCGATCGCAGCTAACGGAGTTACGGGCTACCGATCTGCGTTTCACCGATGCCGAAGCCACCATATTTTTGCAACAGTCCCTCTCGCACCCCCTCACCGAAGCCCAGGTGGCAAACCTCCAGCAGCAGACCGAGGGCTGGATCGCAGGACTACAGCTGGCGATGCTGTTTTTGCGGGACGCGGTTCAGCCAACGGCACTGCTAGAGACCTTTGGCGGCACGCAGCGATACGTTCTGGACTATTTGGTGGAGGAGGTGTTAGACCGCCAACCGGCCCCCGTGCGGCAATTTCTGCTGCAAACGGCAATTCTGGAGCAACTGTGCGGTAGCCTCTGTGCTGCTGTGATAGATGCAGCTACCGTCAACGGCACCCAGGCCCTGGAGCAGCTAGAGCGGCAAAACCTGTTTGTGGTGCCGCTGGATGACGAGCGCACTTGGTATCGCTACCATCACCTATTTGCCGAGGCCCTGCGCCACCAGCTCCAGCGGACGGAACCGGATCTGGTTCTGGACTGCCACCGCCGCGCGGCCCAGTGGTATGAGCGCCAGGGCTACATCGCCGATGCCCTGCACCACGCGATCGCCGCCCAAGCCTTTGACTATGCCGCCCAGCTGATCGAGCAGGAAATGCAGACCAGCGAAAACCCGCGACTGGATGCCATCGTGCTAAGCGATGCTTTGGCAGCGTTGCCCTCCGACCTGGTTCAGGCCCGTCCCTGGCTGCTGGCGGCAAAGTCTTGGGTGGGGTTTACCACTTCCCAGTTTGCCGAGGCGGTTGCCGTCATTGAACAGATGGAACAACTGCTAGAAGAGAACACCTCCGAGACGGAAAACCTTGATCAGCTCTGGGGATTGGTGGTCGCCCTAAAGGGAATGAAGGCCCGACAGCAGGGGAATAATGCCGAATCGGTCGCCTTTATGGAAAAGGCGCTGCAACTGTTACCCCAAAACTATTCCTGGTTGCGATCGCTGATCCTCCTCAATTTGGGCGTCACCTATTTTGTCGATGACAACTACGAAGCCGCCCGACGGTTGCTGCCGGAAGTCAGCCGCATTGGTCGCGTGCGGGGGGCGGCAGACCCAGCGATCGCGGGGCTTTATTTACAGGCTCAGTTTCTCGGCCTGCGCGGACAGTTGACTGAAGCCATCGCCCTCTGTCAGCAGGGCTTAGACCTGGCTACGGAACGGCGCTGGCTCGCGACCTACGCCGGAGTCCTGGTTCAGGTAGCTTTAGCCGATCTGCTGCGGCAACAAAACCAGTTAGAGACTGCCGCCTACCACCTCAACCAAAGCATCGATCGCGCCATCCAAAACCAGCAACCCGGCCTGATGATGGGCTACATCACCTTGGCGCGGGTGCGTCAGGCCCAGGGAGATCTAGCGTCGGCCTGGACAGCCCTTCGCCAGGCCGAGCGGTGTCAGGTCTGGCTCTGGCCAACCATTCTTCCTGTCGAAGCCTGCAAAGCCCGGCTACATCTGGCCGAAGGCAATGTGAATGCTGCTATGGCCTGGGTCGAAACCAGTGGGCTAACCGTAGAGGATGCCCTACACTACAACACCACCGAGAAATGTCCCACCGCTGCTGAACTCATTTACTTAATCTATGCCAGGGTGCTGCTGGCTTACGGTCAGCAGACTTCATCGACCAGCGCCCTGCAAGCGGCCCTACGGTTGCTGACTCGTTTACAAACCCTCATCGAGAAGGGAGGGCGCACGCTTCGCCTGATGGAAGCGCTGATCCTTCAAGCATTGATTTGGCAGGCACAGGATGAGCAGACCCAGGCCTTAGACTGCCTACAACAGGCGCTGCAAATTCCCCGACAGGACAACGATATTCACCTGTTTTTAGACGAAGGAAAAGCGATGGTAGACCTGTTATCCATTGCGGCCTCAAACAGTGTTCAGTCGAGGGAGATGGCCAGCCTGCTGGCGGCCTTTGAGGTCAGACCAGAGCCAAAACCTCCTGTAGTTCAGCTCTTGATTGAGCCTTTGAGCGATCGCGAACTAGAGGTATTAAACTACCTCGCCATGGGCATGACTAATCAGGCGATCGCCGATGAGCTATACGTCAGCCTCGCCGCCGTCAAATGGCACGCCCGCAACATCTACGGCAAGTTAGCGGTCAAGAACCGTACTCAAGCTGTCGCAAAAGCCAGGGAATTAGGGATCTTGCAGTAGCAGAAGCTTCAGGATCTATCCTTTTGGTTAGTGAGTCGGTGGAGCGATCGCGCCATACTAAAACGCCAGGTGTAGGAGATTCGGTCATGTTGTCGGAAAATGACGCCCGTCTGAACCTGTGCCCGGAGTGCGGTGCGCCTGTTCCTACAAGCGCATCTTGTCAAGCCAACTTCCAGGCGTTGCTCGCACTTGAGTGGGACATCCCAGGTGGACCGGGGGAAACCCCTCACTTCTTCGCCGTTGCAACCTACGGCATCCAGCATCCTGGCTCCATGAACTACACCCAGGAGACGGTCAACGGACTTCTTAGTGCCATGCGAGACGTGCTCGACGGTCGCGCTTCCATTGCCGACATTCGGGCGCGGGTACGAGAGCACGCTGCTTCAATCGGACGCGTGACACGACGTGACGGCGACAAGGTTCCCTTTAATCAGGTGGAGGCTTGGCCGACAGTTGTGACTGATGTCGTCGCTGGCGGTGTAGAGGAGTACCAGGAGCGAGTGGAGCAATGGGCTCGCTCGGTAGTTGAGGCGCTCAATTCCTTCCACGCCTGAATATTTGAGCAGGAGGGTGCAACCTCTCTCGGCTAAATCTGAATGGAGAATTTCTCTATGGAAAAACAGATTGTTTATCTTTTCGTGTTCGATACCCTGGCCGATTGGGAGACTGGCTATGCGATCGCAGCCATCAACAACCCAGCCCACCAAAAACATCCCGGACGCTACGGCGTACAAACATTGGGGCTAACCAATGACCCCGTTACCACCATCGGCGGCATCACCATTCTGCCCGATGTATCCCTCGATGAAGTGGAGGCCGGTGCCATGCTGATTTTGCCCGGTGGGGAAGCTTGGGATGAGGGCAAAAATACCCAGATCTTAGAAACAGCCAAGGCTTTTCTACAAGCAGGCATCCCTATCGCAGCAATCTGTGGAGCGACCGCCGGACTGGCCCATGCAGGGCTTCTAGATGACAGGCCCCATACCAGCAATGCTGCCGAATACCTGCAAGCCACCGGCTATCGAGGTGCAGCCCATTACCAAAACCAGCCTGTCGTCACCGCCGACAACGTGATTACAGCCAATTCAACGGCTCCAATCGAATTTGCCTACCACATCTTCAAAGCGCTAGATCTATACGATGCGCCCGTTTTGGACGCCTGGTTTGGCCTCTTTAAGACCGGTGATCCGGCTTACTATTTTACGCTACAACAGCTCACCGCCCCACCCCAACCTTAGCGGAGGAACCTATGAAAGCGATTATCCGGCAACACTTTGAATCAGAACTTGCCAGGGCAAAATCGGCCACGGCAGCGCAAAACTTTGAGGCAGCCTGGACAGCTCTACAGCGGGCTCACATGCTGGGACAGAGAGATGCGATCGCTCACACCATTGCCCACTGGCACATGCTCACCCTGGCCTGGCGACAGCAGGATCTCAAAGAAATAAAAGGACACATTATCCCGACCTTGCTCGCTTTTCCCTTAACACTTCTGTTTGGGCAAATAAGACAGTTAAGGGGTGGTAAGGCTAACCCTAATTATGCGGATAATAGTTCAACTCCCGAGGACATTCAGCAGCTTTTGCAGCAGTAAACAGGTCATTTACGTCTGGCCAACTATCCTCCTAACTATCCATTAGATCAGGGATTCAATTGAGATAGAGAGCGACTTTGTAACTACAGTCGCACTACTAGGAGATTGTCCAATGGAGTGGACAGTTGGATGGTGGCAAATCTCAGTCCAGCGGGTTTATCCCACTAACTCAGAACTCGCCAAAACCTACAATCAGGCTGCCAGGTGGTGGCATCAGCATCTTCAACTTCTGGGCTATGGTCGGGCGTACCGGCAGCTCTGGCGATCGCTACGCAAAGAAGGTTATCTGCCCCATGGATTTGAACCTAAAATTCTCTGCGATTGCGGTATCGGCACCGCCGCCTTCAGCCTGGCTTTGGCCCAAACTATCGATCCAAACGTACAGATTGTTGGCGTTGATCTTTCGCCTGAGATGCTTAAAACAGCGCAGGCAAAACTGGCTAAAGCCCATATTCAGCATCAGGTATGTCGAAGCGATGTGAAAACTCTACCTTTTGAAAATGTTGTCTTTGATGCCGTGATCAGCGCTCACATGCTAGAACACCTCCCTGACCCCAGGGAAGGGCTCAAAGAAATGTTCAGAGTTCTGCGGCCCGGTGCTCCCCTCATTCTGGTGGTGACCCGCTCAGGAATCCTCGGTTCACTGATTCAGTGGCACTGGGGTAACCGCTGCTTTAGCCCCAATGAATTGATTACCCTGATGGATGAGGCAGGGTTTAGCAACATAAAGGTTATCCCTTTCCCCCTTGGGCTAGCCCGGTTTACTAGTTCTGCCTACATTGGTTTTCGACCGTGAAAACGGCTGGACTGGGCTTCCTATGGTTGATCAACGTTTAGCTCTGGAGTGCTTTATGACAAACTCAAAGCATATTGACTTGCTTCAACAAGCTTACGCCGCATTTAATGCCCGTGATATTGAGACAGTCCTGGCTTTAATGCATCCTAACGTGGAATGGGCCAACGGTATGGAAGGAGGACATGTCTACGGGCGTGGAGCCGTTAGAAGCTATTGGGAACATCAGTGGACCTTAGTTGATCCCCATGTTGACCCAATCGAATTTCAAGACGGCGAAAATGGATAGATAGTGACCCAGGTGCACCAAGTAGTGCATGATTTAGACGGAAACTTGCTTCTAGACCAAGGGGTTCAGCATGTTTATTCCATGCAAGATAATTTAATTCAGCGAATGGATATTCGCTAATCTTTCACTTCCCGTAGCTGACAGGATGCTCTAAGCACATTGACCCTGCCAAACATCCCGTATCGCTACTTTAGTAGGATAAATACATCAGCTATATCAAAGTTTTTTCGAGCGAAGGAAAGTTTTTACCGTCATGAAACATTACTCCATCTTCACCTTAACCAGGGGGGAAACCTGGGCACAGACTGCGATTGGGCTAGGGCTGGGCGTCGTCTTGCTGCTTAGTTCTGCTCAGGGCGCGATCGCACAGTCTAGTCCTCCGGCTCCAGCACCAACTCCCTTTGAGTCGGTAGAGTTTAGCCCAGAGGATGTGCTAAATCCTGCGGCTGCCGGATTTCAGGCGATCTATGTAGACTCGGCTGGCAACGTCTTGGGTGCCTTTTTTGCGATTCCTGGAGCCCGGCTTAAAATTCACGCCAACGGCCTGGTTGAGATTGACCAGCGCGACGAGGCCAACTACCGCACCGATGGCCGCCTGCGCACCCTTGGGGATGTTGAATTGACCTACGACAGCACCGGTCGCCTGCGCAGTATTGATGGCACCCGCTTTAGCTATTTCAGCAATGGTCGTCCTCAGTCGATGGGCGATGTGGACTTTAGCTACTTCAGCCGAGGACAACTCCAGCGCATTGAAGATGTGTCGTTTGAGTACGAGCGCAACGGCACCCTTAAGCGCATCAGCGCCGACCAGACTCGGGATGGCCTTCCCATTGTGATCGCTCACTGATCTCCAGCGGGTGGGTAATGCCGTGAAACCCTAGCGGCGGCGGCTCATAGTCAAACTCGACGAGGGGTATATCTTCGCCGCTCAAGGCACTGGTGGTGGAACCTGCTGGGAAAAAATATGGTTGACCTGTCGATTTGATGACTCCCGGTTCGACTACTTCATACAGCAGAACATTATCGTCGAACAGATTTACGAACCTGTTATCCCACTCAATTGGATTGACCATTATGCAGAAAGTTGTTCCCTGTCTATGGTTTGATGGCGAAGCCGAAGACGCCGCACAGTTTTATGTTTCGCTGCTTCCCAATTCAAGCATCGACCGGGTCTTGAAATCGCCGACTGACACCCCGAGCGGGCCTGCCGGTACCGTGCTGACCGTCGAATTTACGTTGGCAGGGGCGAAATATATGGGGCTAAACGGCGGCCCACAGGTTCCATTCACTGAAGCCGTGTCGTTCCAGATCTACTGCGACGATCAGGCTGAAGTTGACAGGCTATGGGCTGCCCTTGCGGATGGTGGCTCAGAAGTTGCCTGTGGCTGGATCAAAGATCGCTGGGGGCTTTCCTGGCAGATCGTTCCAACCCGACTGATCGAATTGCTTAACGATTCTGACCGGGAACGCGCTCGACGAGCCCAGGAGGCCATGATGCAGATGGTCAAGATTGACATCGCCGAGATTGAGCGGGCTGCCGACGAGCAGAATTAGTCGGAATACGACCTACGATCACGCTTCAAGACAGTAATGATCACGGTCTCTGGCGGTTGTAATTGATAGGAGCAGGATATGGAAACTCAGGAAGTATATCGCGGTCGTTTGATCGACCACATTCAGCTAGTCGTGCAAGACCTTGCCGCTAGCCAGACATTCTACACAGCGATCTTCGATGCCCTGAATGTCCCGCTGGGCGGCACCGGGGATGGATTTTTCTGGGCGGATGAGCTGTTCGTTTCAACCTCCAACAGTGAAGCTGCGCAGGGGATACTCACCGGACGCCATCACTTAGCGTTTCAGGCCCGCGATCGCGCCATGGTGGACGCGTTTTATCAAGCGGCTCTGGCTCACGGCGGTAGAGATAACGGTGCCCCTGGAGAGCGCCGGTACCACCCAGGCTATTACGCTGCCTTTGTTCTAGATCCCGACGGTAACAACATTGAAGCTGTTTACCATGGCGAAGCGAATCGCAGCACACCTGCCGTACGCATCACGTTCTAGGCCGTTATGCGTGGCGAGTCCCCGTCGTCTAACCATCATTCAATGTTTATGCAGACTCAGGAGAATGCCGATGACCATAGAACTCGATCACACGATCGTTCCTTCTCGCAGTCAAGTGAAGTCGGCCAAACTCTTGGCAGAACTCCTTGGGGTGGCGTGGGCTGAGAAAAGTGTTGGTCCATTCTCACCTGTCTACGTAAATTGCGGGCTAACGCTTGACTTTCAAGAAACGGAAGACGATTTCCCGATCTATCACTTTTGCTTTCGGGTCACCGAAGCCGAGTTTGATGCCATTCTTGAGCGAATCAAAACGGCTGGAATTAAGTACCGCAGCATGTTGAGAGGAAGTATGGATATGCAGATCAACACAGAGGTTGGAGGCCGTCTGATCTACTGGAACGAGCCAGATGGACACCAATGGGAAATGTTGACAGTCAGCTACGCTCGGCAGGAACGTTGATTCTTGGTTTCTGGGCGCTGCCACATTATAGACATCGAAAAATACAGACATGAACCCAGACATTCTTAGCACTACAAACGACTTGCAGACGCAGCGGTTCTACCATGGCACCCGGGCTGAACTGAAGCCAGGAGATCTGATCCAGCCCAGCCACCTTCCAGACCTTGGTGAGCGGGACAGGATGACGCCCTATGTCTACCTGACTCCCAATCTGGATGCAGCTATATGGGAGGCAGAACTTGCGATCGGCGACGGTCCCGGCAGAGTTTACAGAGTAGAGCCGACTGGCCCGGTTGAAGATGCCTCCAACCTGACCGATCGCCAGTCTCCCGGACATCCATCAATGTCATGGCGCTCCCGCGAGCCGTTGCGGGTCACAGGCGAGGTCGCGGAGTGGACGCTTTACCACGGCACTCGGGCTGACCTAAAGCCAGGCGATCTAATTCAGCCGGGCCACACCCCGAACTTCGGCAATAGGGCCAGGACAACACCCTATATCTATCTCACCCGCACGTTGGATGCCGCCACGTGGGGAGCGGAGCTAGCGGTCGGTGAAGGTCCCGGCAGAATCTACCTCGTAGAACCGACTGGCCCAATTGAAGAAGACCCCAACCTGACCAATCAGAAGTTTCGAGGCAATCCGACCAAGTCATTTCGATCGCGTGAGCCGCTGCGGGTTACAGGCGAGATCACGGATTGGCAGGGGCACTCGCCGGAAGCGCTAAACGCCATGAAGGACGGACTAAAACGACTTGAGCGCCTGGGGGTTGAGCCAATGGACGACTGAACAATTTTCTAATACCCCAAAAACCATTGACCTGTCGATTTAGACGTTCTCTGTTCGACTAAGCAGTAGAGCCAGGGTTGAGGCTCTGTTCACTCTGGCGCTAAACACCGACAAACATTCAACAGGAGATTTCACCATGAAAGTTATGGTTCTTGTCAAAGCCACCTCGGACTCTGAAGCGGGAGTTATGCCCACCGAAGCGATGCTGACCGAAATGGGCCAGTTTAACGAAGAACTGGTCAACGCCGGAATAATGCTGGCTGGTGAAGGACTACATCCCAGTTCTAAGGGAGCACGGGTGCAGTTCTCCGGCAAGAATCGCACTGTTACTGATGGCCCCTTCACCGAAACCAAGGAATTGGTGGCTGGCTTCTGGATTTGGCAGGTGCAGTCGATGGCAGATGCAATCGCCTGGGTCAAGCGCAGCCCCTTTCAGGACGGCGAAGTCGAAATTCGCCCCGTTTTTGCCGATGAAGACCTTGGCGAAGCGTTTACCCCAGAGCTGCGGGAACAGGAAAACCGCCTGCGGGTCGAAATGGAACGGCAGAGTTAGAGCTAGACCCGACATTCCGCAGGTTGACAGGAACTAATTTAGGAGGTAGTACCGGCAAGCCGG
>VFQR01001302.1_pt1 | contig 19947 bp, 16 predicted proteins | sample 3512321 | NCBI WGS metagenome assembly VFQR01 (sample SAMN10412374, study PRJNA504923) | tailings metagenome | isolation source: Relicate 3 Philex TSF1 revegetated site | place: Philippines: Tuba, Benguet | collected 2017-08-29
GGATCACGCCGCCCGACATGATGAAGCCGAAGGCGTGGATCGGATAGGTCGGGTTGGGGCAGAGGATCACGTCGCCCGGCGCGGTGATCGCCTGCGCCATGTTGGCGAAGCCCTCCTTGGAGCCGAGCGTGGCCACCACCTGCCGCTCGGGGTCGAGCTTCACGCCGAAGCGGCGCTCGTAGTAGCGCGCCTGGGCGCGCCTGAGCCCCGGAATGCCGCGCGAGGACGAGTAGCGGTGCGTGCGCGGGTCGCGCACCACGTCGCAGAGCTTGTCGACGATCGCCTGCGGCGTCGGCAGGTCCGGATTGCCCATGCCGAGGTCGATGATGTCGGCGCCTTCGGCGCGCGCCGTCGCCTTGAGCCGGTTGACCTGCTCGAAGACGTAGGGCGGCAGCCGCCGAACCTTGTGAAACTCTTCCATGGGCCACTCCATCGGACCCCTTTGGGGGCGCCGGCGCGCTATACACCCGAACGAATTGCGGGTCGAGACTACTCCGCCTCGATCCGCCGCAGCGTCTCCTGGAGCCGGTCGCGCGCCAGCCGGCGCATGTCGCCGGGGCTGGGCGCATCCCGCGGCGCGCGTGGGGCCGACGCATTGGCGCGCCGCGCCGCCTGGAGCCGTGCCGTGCCCTCGAGCGTCTCGGCTTCGGTCAGCGTCGGCGCCGCCGACTGCATCGGCACGTTGAGGTTGGGATAGTCGCCGGGCGGCGGCTCGGTCGGCTGCACCGATGCCTGCATGGCGGTGACCGGGGCGGCGGCGGGCGCGGCAGTCGCGACAGGGGCCTCGGCGGACTCGCTCGGCGCCGGCGGCGGAAGGGGTGCCGGAGCCGTCATCGCCGACACCGGCGCGACTTCCTCGAGCGAGGCCGTCTGGCATCCTGCCAGGGCGCCGAAGACGGCCGCCGCGAGGGCGCCGCTCCGCATCACCCGCCACACTCCCGACGCTGCGCCTGAGGCCATTTCCCACATCTTTTCAAGGAGTGGCCAAAAGGCCGCCACGGTTGATCCGCAATGACGCTGACACGATATTGTGTCAAGATAAGGCATCGAGGGAGAGAGGCGCGGCAATGGCCGAAAAGAAGGGCCCGGCGGGTCCGGAGGAGACCGGGTCCAGCCAGGTCGAGCAGTATATCGTGAAGGATCCGGAGCGCTTCGCGCTCAACCTCGCGCGCATGATCGAGCAGGCCGGCAAGGCGGCCGCCGCATGGGCCGCACCGCGCGAGAAGGGCGAATTGCGCGATACGGTGTCTGAGCCCGCCGCCGACATGGTCAAGACCTTCTCGAAATTGACCGAATACTGGCTCTCCGACCCGACCCGCGCCCTCGACGCGCAGACGCGGCTCTTCTCCGGCTACATGGACGTCTGGTCGCGCGCCATCCAGCGCACCGGCGGCGAGCCGCAGCCCGAGGAAGGCAAGCCCGACAAGCGCTTCCAGGACCCCGAATGGAGCCGCAACGCCTTCTTCGACTTCCTGAAGCAGACCTATCTCGTCACCTCGAGCTGGGCGAAGGATCTGGTCGAGAACGCCGAGGGCCTCGACGAGCACACGCGCCACAAGGCGCGCTTCTATGTCAAGCAGATCACCGACGCGATCTCGCCGTCGAACTTCATCCTCACCAACCCGGAGCTCTTCCGAGAGACCGTCGCCACCAGCGGCGACAATCTGGTGCGCGGCATGAAGATGCTGGCCGAGGACATCGCCGCCGGCAAGGGCGAGCTGAAGCTCAGGCAGTCCGACCATTCACGCTTCGAGGTCGGCAGGAACATCGCCACCACGCCCGGCAAGGTGGTTGCGAAGAGCGAGCTGGCCGAGATCATCCAGTACGAGCCGACCACGGAGACCGTGCTCAAGCGGCCGCTCCTGATCTGCCCGCCCTGGATCAACAAGTTCTACATCCTCGATCTCAACCCGCAGAAATCCTTCATCGCCTGGGCGGTCGCGCAGGGGCACACCGTCTTCGTGATCTCCTGGGTCAACCCGGACGAGCGGCACGGCTTCAAGCACTGGGAGCACTATATCCGCGAGGGGCTGCAGCTCGGCCTCGACACGATCGAGGAGGCGACCGGCGAGCGCGAGGTCAACGCGATCGGCTACTGCGTCGGCGGCACCCTGCTCGCCGCCGCGCTCGCCCTCATGTCGAAGGAGGGCGACGACCGCATCCGCTCGGCCACCTTCTTCACAACGCAGGTCGACTTCACCCATGCGGGCGACCTGAAGGTCTTCGTCGACGAGGAGCAGATCGCCGCCCTCGAGACGGCGATGAGCGGCAAGGGCTATCTCGACGGCAACAAGATGGCGACCGCCTTCAACATGCTGCGCTCGGGCGACCTGATCTGGCCCTACGTCGTCAACAACTACGTGCGCGGCAAGGACCCGATGCCGTTCGACCTCCTGTACTGGAATTCGGATTCAACGCGGATGACGGCGGCGAACCACTCCTACTACCTGCGCAACTGCTATCTCGACAACGCGCTCTCGGCCGGAACGATGGAGCTCGCCGGCCACCGTCTGTCGCTCTCCGACATCAAGATTCCGGTCTATAACCTCTCCGCCAAGGAGGACCACATCGCCCCGGCCCGCTCGGTCTTCGTCGGCTGCAGCTATCTCGGCGGCGAGGTCGAGTTCGTGATGTCGGGCTCCGGCCACATCGCCGGCGTCATCAACCCGCCGGCGGCCGGCAAGTATCAATACTGGACCGGCGGGCCGCCGGTCGGCGACTTCGACCAGTGGAAGGCGAAGGCAACCGAGAACCCCGGATCGTGGTGGCCGCATTGGCACGCCTGGATCGAGCGCCAGGACGATGCGCGGGTCCCCGCGCGGCAGGTCGGCGCAAGGACGCCGGTGCTGGGCGACGCGCCCGGCGAATATGTCCGGGTTCGTGTCTGACCCGTCGCACGAGTTGATCGGCCGATCACGGTTTCAACACGTTCTCGCCCCATTTCCTGCCTACCCGGAGGTTGCGAAGCAGAACTGCTTTGTTTAGTCCTTTCAGTCCGGCGCAATGGGGAAGAATCGGCCGCGTTAGCGGTCTGCGCCGGATACAAGTACGCAGAGGGGAATACGTTTGGCTGGAGAGGGAAAGCGCCCTGCGAGCGCCACCAACCGTTTGGTGCTGACCGCGCTCCTCTGCACGCTTGCCGCATCCTGCTCGTCCACCTCCGATGGGGATCAGCTCTTCGGCTTCACCCCCGTCTCTTCCGCCCGCGTCTCCTCCGGCAGCGACTTCTCCCGCCCGACCGTCAATTCGGCGGCCACGACGGCGCCCGTGTTCGAGACCGACGAGGACGACCCGACGCTGCCGCGCGAGATGGCGGCGCTGCCGCTGGTGCGTCCGGGTGCAGCCGACGCCGCAGTTGCCGCCGCGCCCGAGGCGGCCTCCCCTGCCGAGGCGCCGGCCGCTTCGGCGGAAGCAGCGCTAGATTCCGTCCCCGGCGATGTCGCGGCGGCCGAGGCTCCGGCAACGGAGGTCGCGGCCGCACAGGGAGCGGACGGGCCGGCCGCACCCGCCGAGTCCGCCGAGGCAGCTCCGGCCGCGCCCGCCCAGGACGAGGCCCCACGCGGCTTCCTCGCCGCCTTCTTCTCGCCCGCGCCGCAGGCGCCTGCGCAGGCCGCCATCCAGCCGGCGCCCGCAGCCGCGACGACGGCCGCGTCTCCCCAGGCCGCCCAGGCGCCCGCCACGGCGCCGCTGGTGCGCCAGGAGGCTTCCCGCCCGCTGGTCACGCTCGCCTCGACGCCGCAGCAGTCGCGCGCGCCCGCCGCACGCTCTTCGCTGCTCGGCTCCGACGCGCTTCCCGGCGTGCGCACCGAATCGCTCTTCCAGATCAGCCGCCGCAACGGCATGGACGACGATGATAGCGACATCGACCTGCACGAGATGCCGGGCAGCTACCGCGTCGCCTCGGCGGCCGGCCTGGCCCGCCTCGCCCCCAACGGCCTGATGGTCCAGGGCGGCCATGTCGACGTCTCCTGCCTTCAGCCCTCGCTGGTGCGCATGCTCAATTCGATCGAGCGCCATTTCGGCCGGCGCGTGATCGTCACCTCCGGCTTCCGCTCGCCGGAGCACAACCGCCGCGCGCGCGGCGCCCGCAACTCGCTGCACATGTACTGCGCCGCCGCCGACATCAGGGTCGAGGGCGTGACGAAATGGCAGGTGGCGGAGTATGTGCGGGCCATGCCCGGCCGTGGCGGGGTCGGCACCTACTGCCACACCGATTCCGTCCATGTCGACGTCGGGCCGGAGCGCGACTGGAACTGGCGCTGCCGCCGCCGCAACTGAGGAAAATTCCGAAAACTGTTTGCCTGGGCGGCTTGTCGGGCACCGACGAGGCCACTATAACCGCCCCGCACGCGCCCATCGTCTAGCGGTCTAGGACGCCGCCCTTTCACGGCGGAAACACGGGTTCGAGTCCCGTTGGGCGTGCCACTCTTTCGCCAAATAGCTGATGATGCTGAAGTCCTTGGTTTCCAAGGATTTGATCGGCCGCCCGTGCTACATTGTCTTGCTACATTGGCGGTAGAGAATGGCAAGGATGAAGTACCTCCAGCGACGGGCGAACCGATTCGAGTTCCGTTTCGCGCTCCCCGACGATATTGCGGGCAAAGCCGCTCCGGTCCCTTGGCCCGAGACGCTCAGTTGGTGCATCAACGGCAGGACGGGGAGGTTCAAGCAGGAACTCGTCCGTTCGCTGAGGTCCAGCGATGCACGGACTGCCGAGCGCGCGGCCCTGCCCCTGATCGAGGAGGCCCACCGCCTCGTCGATATCTGTCGCAAAGCGCTTCAGGAAGGTCCCCCGACGGCTTTGGCGCCCGGTGTGATCGACCGCCTCGCCCGCAAGCGGGAGGCTGAGCTGCTCGAGGCCGACGAAGCCCTTCGACTTCGTGGCCTGGGGCTGGACGTTCGTAGCGGCAGCGTCGAGCCGGATAGCGGCTTCACCGACGACGACTACCAGCTCTACCGGCGGGCAATCGATCATCTCGATGACATGTCCCGCAACGAAGCTGCCCGCCTCAGAGGTGGCGAGGCGCTACAGATGACCTTGAACCGCGCAGTTGAGGAGAGCGGCATCGTTCTTCACCCGGAAGATCCGGCATGGCGCCAGCTCGAGGTTGCGTTCATCAAGTCGCAGCGCCGCGCGATCGACGGCATCAAGGCGCGGCTGCACGGCGACATCGTTGCGGCACCCGCAGCGCCGGCGGCGGGAGAAACGGCTGGAAGCCTCTCCGACGCCCTACGGCGCTGGCAGCAAGGCGGTGGCCGAGCAGCACGACGTCCGAGTGCCGATTCAGCCGGTGAAGCTGAGCGCGCGGTGCAGCGGTTCATCGAGCTGCATGGCGATCTCCCGTTGACGGAGATCACGAAAGCGCACGCGCGCCTATTCCGGGATGCGCTTGCCAAATTGCCAAAAGCACTTCCGCACCGGCTGGCGCGGCTGCCGCTGCCGAAGCTTCTCCAGCTGAACCTGAGCAGGTACCCGCTCCGCAATGCTCAGACCGTCAACAAGTACCTGAACCTGCTGGCGGCAATCCTAACGAAGGCAGAGAAGGATGGCCATTTCGAGCACCTCCAAGCCTGGAACAACCCCTTCCGCGTCGGCTTCGAAATCGCTCATCAAGATCGCGAGCATTACCAGCCATTCAGCGTCGATGAGCTAAACGGCCTCTTCGCCTCGCCGGTCTATGCCAGCGGCAAGCGTCCGCTGGCGGGGCGCGGCGAAGCAGCGTTCTGGTTTCCATTGATCTCGTTGTTCACCGGGGCGCGGCGAACCGAAATCGCACAGCTGCGCGTGCGCGATACCCGCCTGAGTTCAGGGAACAGATCGCTGCGCTTGCGCGAGCCGGGCGCAGCATTGAGGATCTGGCGCGCGAGTTCGAAACGTGTGCTGCGACGATCCATGGCTGGATCAAGCAGGCCGCCCGAGATGGATCCCGCCAAGGCTGCGCGCATCATCTGGCGGCTTGCCAGCCCCGACCTATTCCTGCTCCTGCGGCGCGTGGAAGGGGCCTCACGGCAGGCTTATATCGAATGGCTAGCAGGAAGTCTGAAGGTCCTGCTTTTCGGCCGTTGAACGGAGAGGGGCTGGGACGCGCTGCCATTGTGGATCGGCACGGGGGTCGGATGCCGATCGGCGCTACAAGTGCTTGATCCCGCTGCAGCTGGGGGTCACTTCTTGAGGCCGCTTCACATCCCGCACCTAGCGATAGCCGTGCTTCGGCGTCCTTCCAGAGTCGGCGGCTGCGGCTGATCCAGGCGAAGAAGCGTTCGACGACCCAGCGTCTCGGCTGGACGGCAAAGCCGACCTGATCGGGTGTGCGCCTGACGATCTCGACGGCGATCGAGGTGGCATCTGCGACGCGCGGGCCTTGATAGCCGGCATCGGCGAAGACCTTGCGGATGAAGGGAAAGGGCCGCCTCGAGGCCTGGAGCACGGGACCCGCGCCGTCGCGGTCCTGGATACTCGCCGGATGCGGGAACAGCACCAGCGCCAGGCCGTCGGTGTCGACCAGCGCGTGGCGCTTGCGACCCTTGATCTTCTTGCCGGCGTCATAGCCGTATGGCCCGCCGCTCTCGCAGGTCTTGACCGTCTGGCTGTCGATGATCGAGGCGGTGGGCGAGGCCTTGCGTCCGCAACGCTCGCGGTCCAGCATGAGAAGGCGGTGGTTGATCTTCTCGAACAGGCAGTCGTCGCGGAAGCGGCCGTTCAGGCTTTCAACGAAGCCGTTCTGGGTAGGCTTGCCGGGCGCGATGTAATGCCAATCGACGCGATTGTCCTCCTGCCACTGCAGGATCGCCCGCGACGTCAGCTCGGTGCCGTTGTCGGAGACGATCATCAGCGGTCGGCCGCGCGTCTCGACGATGGCGTCCAGTTCCCGCGCCACCCGCATGCCCGACAGCGACGTGTCGACCACGAGCGCCAGGCACTCCCGAGTGAAGTCGTCGACCACCACCAGGACGCGGAAGCGTCTGCCATCGGCGAGCATGTCGGATACGAAGTCCAGGCTCCACCGCTGGTTTGCTCCCTGCGGTAGCGTCATCGGCGCCCGCGTGCCCAGCGCCCGCTTGCGTCCGCCGCGCTTCTTCACCGCCAGCCGCTCCTCCCGGTATAGCCGGAACAGCTTCTTGTGGTTCAGCTCGATGCCCTCGCGCCGCAGAAGGATGAGCAGCCGCCGATAGCCGAACCGACGCCGCTCAAGCGCCAGCTCTTTCAGCCGCGCCCGCAGGGCGGCATCGTCCGGTCGCCGCGACGCATAGCGATAGGTCTTCGGGTCGAGCCCGACCAGACCGCAGGCGCGCCGCTGCGAGTAGCACTTCTCTTCGATCGCCCAGGCCACGAAGCGCTTCCCGCTCCTGGGCGTCAGAACTTTCCCAGCGCTTCCTTCAGCGTCGCGACGTCCAGCATCGATTCCGCTAGAAGCTTCTTCAGCCGCCGGTTCTCGTCCTCGAGGCTCTTCAGCCGCCGGGCGTCCGACACTTCCATGCCGCCATAGCGACTACGCCAGTTGTAGAAGGTTGCCTCCGAGATCCCGTGTTTGCGGCACAGCTCTGCCGTCAGGATTCCCGCCTGGTGCTCCTTCAGCACGCCGATGATCTGGCCTTCCGTGAACCGGCTTCTCTTCATCTCCGTCTCCTTTCGACGGAGTCCAGTTCAAACCGAGGGCATTCCAGGGGGCAACGTCACTCCTCATCTTTTTGTCCAGGAACTTCACCATGGGACCGCAGGCGAAGAACGAGCATCGTCATGAGCTTCGCGGCCGGCACCTTGACGCCGGACGACCGATGACCGATGAGGAGAATCCTGCAGGCCCAGACTGAACACTTATTCGCTAGGCTGCTCGACAAGGCGGGAGCTAAGTGCAAATCTGCAAGTTGAAGTGCATTGCTCGGCGCCTCTGTTGAGGGCAGTCGGGGCGACGCGCTTGCGAGTAATTCTCAGCCATTGATCCACGGACCAACGCTGACTCTAGCGGCCATTTATGCAGGGATGTTTCTATGACCGATAACGATCTTGCCGTATTTGTGAGGGGGAATCGAAATTACATCCAAGGGACACAAATAATTGCAAGGTGCTCTGAGTGTTGTGGCGGAGCTAATACTAAGCTTTTCGACGCAACCTTCCATTCTATTACGCAAAATGTTGTATCGTGCATTGAGACGAAATGCACTCTCGAGACAGATGACATAATAGGAGTCGTTCGTTTTCTTGATGATGGCGTCATTCGAGAGTTCCATATACGTGACACGGGGAAACCTGCTCCGCAGCGTGAAACTGGGATGGATATCGAAATCGTGCGGCAGACTGGCGCAACCCACGAACTTGCGACTTATCGATATGGTGGTGCACACCAATTCGAGGCTTGCCTGAATGTCATTGTGCAGGCGACAAAGGACTGCCATTCACTCCAGCCCGGCTGTCTGCAGGACATATGGTTGACGGGCATCCGTAGATTTGAATTGCCCTTGAATTGGAGTGGCACTATGGCCAAAGGAACCTTAGTCATACAACGTGTCAGGTCATTGGTGGACGAGGTGGGTGGCAGGCAACAGACATTGTCCCGAGTAACCATGACCGGCGCAGACGAAGAGGAAAGCGTTACAGGTTTTGTGACCTTTGTATTTAGTAAGAAGAACGATTAGATGGGAATCCGATCAATTAGATACGCACTGCCGAGTGTTCGGCAAACAGCCTCAGACATTGCAAATATGACGGGAGCGCACGAGGAGTTTATTTCAGAAAAGGTGGGCGTCAGGCAACGGTACCTGTTGGGTCCTGGCGAGACTGGAATAGGATTGGCTGTTCAAGCCTGCGAGCGACTTTTCCAAGAGAAGCCCGAATTGCCCGATAACGTTGATCTACTTGTCTGCGTGACTCAGAATCCGGATCAACGTATCCCACATAATGCACCCAGCATTGCCACTCGGCTTGGAATCCGGAGAAGCCTCGCAACCTTTGACATCTCTCTCGGGTGTTCGGGGTACGTTTATGGGATCGATATCGTCGAAGGGTTCTTACGCAGCACTGGAATGCGCAATGGTCTGTTGATCACCTGCGACCCCTACTCTCGGATCATTGCCGCAGAAGATCGTGACACCAATTGTGTGTTCGGGGATGCGGCCACGGTGACCTGGATCAGCGCCGATGACGTGGGCGGCATCAGCCTCGCCTCGAACTTCGGGTCCGATGGGAGCGGCGGCAACGCCATCGAGATCACCGCTGGCGGTGCATTGTCGCCGTTCGTGTCCATCTTGGGGGGAAACAGTGTGCGAACCCTTGGCCGCGACGAACTGCGGCTTCATATGCGCGGCCGTTCGGTCTTTAATTTCGTCTTAGCGACGATTCCCGATAGCATATTTAGCTGTTTGGCTAAGGCAAACATGCATATGGACGATGTCGACTTCGCGGCGCTGCACCAAGGCTCTCTCTACATGCTCGATGCTCTCGCGCGCAAAGCCGGCATACCGCCCGAGAAGGTATTGAAAAATATCCAGTCGTATGGGAATACGGTGTCGTCAACGATCCCTATGCTGCTTGCGGATCTCGAAAGTGATGGCCGCTTGAATGGAAGTACGGTCCTGATGTCCGGGTTCGGGGTGGGCCTGTCCTGGGCCACAAAGATCATACGGTTTCCTGTAGCTACAACGAACGAAGGTGCACTGTGAGTGAAGAAGAGGCATTCAGCCTGATCCAACAGGCGCTTGACAAGACGGGGGCCGGTCTGGCGGGTAAAGTCGATATGAGTTCGCACCTCGTCAACGATGGAATCGTGGACTCCCTCGATTCCATGAACTTTCTCTTTGAACTTGAGCAATTGACAGGAAAACGCCTCGAGGAGATTGACGAGAAGTTCAACGATTTCCGGGTTTCCCGACTGATCGAGATCATGCGGGCGAGCTAATTTCCGTGAAATGGTACGCTTCCGCGCTTACACTTCTGGTGCTAGGCGGGTTTACTTGGCTTGCGGATACGTCTTTCGTCCGCAACCACGTGGTCGGTAACGAGAACATCTGCTCTGCGCAGCAGATCGCGGCATTACCCAAAGAGGTTCCATTCGTTGCGCTCGGAAGCTCGCGGGTACGCGCAGGCTTCTCGGCTGAACTCGCCGATGAGATTCTAGGAGAAGAACTAGCTCCTGCCTACAATCTCGGTCGATCGGGCATTAACATTGCGCGCAACTATCGGATGCTCAGCGACCTCATTAACGCGGGGGTGCGGCCGAAGCTGGCTTATGTCGAGCTGGATCTGCTGGCGCTGGAAGCTCAAACACGCCGCCCCACGGTCGGTGTGGCCAGGGATGTGGGCGTCCTGACCTTCAGCGACATCGTAACATCGACGCTCATCGCACCGGACACATCTGCGGTCGCCCGCACCCATATCATCGCTCTCTCGTTCCTGCAGAAGATACGCAGCGCAATGGTTCTGATACTGTCAGGGCAGGTTCCGCGCTCATACCTGTCAGTCCCCGACACGGCCGTACGCGTGTGCTGGCGCGCCTATTATGATAGACGTAGTCCAGGGAAGCTCAGAGCGATTGAAGAGCAGCGCGCGCTTTACACCGATCGCTACGGCGACCTCGCGACCGCGCTGCGCGAGGAAATCCAAATTGCCAGCGGCTGGCGGGCGGTCACCGAACTCTATTACCTCGATCGGATTCGTGAACTCGCGCGTGCCAATGACATCACTTTGATCGTGAGCAGGCACTGGAGGGCCTACGAGCCGCCACTCAGCCCTCGGTCGATCGCCACCATACAGGCTCGCATCCCGGAGTTCCGGTTTCCTCCGGCGGAGCTAGTACGCGAAAGTTGGGGACACTTTCTCGATAGAACCCATATGTTCGATGAAGCAAGAAACATGTTCACGCAATGGCTTGTGAACCTTCCGGAAACGAAGGGGCAGGCTCATGCTGCTTGGAATTGAACTAACCGCGTTCCTTTACCTTTTGTTGTGCGCTGTGTTCTGGATCTTACGTCCGTTAAGCTTTGCCTTTGCGCTCGGCTTTTTCGTTTTCTTCAATGTAGCGATCCTCTATATCCTCAGCGTTGTCGCGTTGGCGCTTGTCGCGCTACAGGTCTGCTTCGTCTTCATTCTGTATCTCGTGGGCATGCGCCTCTCGCGCGCTCGGGCTAATCAGATCGCGTGGTTGGCATTCGCGTCGCTATTGCCTGTGAACGTTACCCTGCACTGGCCCGACCTCGTCGGGGCCGTTTCGCTGCCGCAGCCCATCACCGAACTCAGATTCGGCCAAATGTTCTGGGCTATCGGCGTCAACTTCATGGTGCTGAAGTCATTCATCATCCTAAAGGACGCACTTTCCGCGCGACGATTTCCATGGCTGGCGGGCTTGGCGGCGCTTACGTTCGTTCCCGCGTTTGGTGCGGGTCCCATCCACGGAAGCGACAGATGGACAAGGGCAGCCTTGGCCGATGCCGTCTCTTTGCGCACATGGACCCTGGCCCTTCTGCAATGCGGATGGGGTATTGCCTCTTTGTACGTCATCTCGCCGTTCCTGATTGCGCAAGCCGAGAGCACCTCAAGTTCGCTATGGGCGAAGATCCCGGAAATCTATCTCAGGTTCGCTGCTCTCTACTTCGATTTTGCCGGTTACTCACTTATTGCGATCGCGTTCGCCGCTATATTCGGGGCCGCACTGCCTGCGAATTTCAATAAACCTTACTTGGCCGTTTCAATTACCGATTTTTGGCGGCGCTGGCACATGTCACTTTCAAGCTTTATCGGCACGTATCTCTACAAGCCATTCGTGCGAGTGACGGGATCCGCGCAGAAGGGCATCTTCCTAGCCTTCAGTTTCGCCGGGCTATGGCACGAAATGACGATCGGCTACCTGCTTTGGGGGATCGGTCACGGCGCGGCTTTGAGCATTGCGATGAAGCCCCCAGCGATGTGGACTAGGTTGAGGAGCCAGATGCCGGGGCCCCTCCAGGTTTTTATCGGTTGGTTCTTGACAATGACGTGGGTGGCCTCCCTATCATATGTTGCCACACGTGGATTCAAATCATGAATCAGTTTGGCATTGTAACAATATACCGCCGCCTATGGGTCCTTCTATTGTCTCTATTTCACAGCTGGTACCTTTGGGGTATCGTTGGATGGATGATAGTGATGTATAATTATCCTCTTGAGAACATTCTACCTCGGTACGCTGGTTGAAATTGGGGCTCATTAGTACGTTTAGGGTGCCTGCTGGCGCTCCGCAACCCACAACGCCTTTAGAAATCCGGGAGCGAAAGAAATGAGTATCACGCAATCAATTGACACTACGGCGATGGCACTGGATGCGAGGCAATAGCGGGAACGCAGTGGGCCCCCAATGGAGGACCGACGCATGTATGCTTCACTTCGGGCCGATGCATGGGCATTAGTGCTGGCTGCTTTGGGCGATAATGTTACGCGACAGATCGACATATCGACAGAAGATGATGGAAATTATTTGGCGAATCTACAGTATGCCTCCACCTATCTAGGCTTACGGGAAAGCGTCCCCATTGTCTATGACGCCGATCTATCTCTCTATTTGGTAGGCCGTGGTCAGATCAAGATTATTGGCCCGGGACAATACTCAGAAGCGGATGACAAGGTTATTGGTAACAATACCACTCGAGGCGTCTCCGCGATGGAGGATTTGTCGAACATCATGGATATTGTTGCTTACCTTACGGATTCATCACTGTTCTTGGACATTGGGATTGCCGACCGTTATTTTGACGAGGAGGATAATAATGACACATATCGGCTCGTTTAGTTTATATGTTGTCTTGATGCGATCTGAAAAGGTGTATGATTGCGCTTAGGAAGCTCCGTAAGTGCCGGCGCATGGCCCGTGGCGGTGACCATCGCAGCGACGACTTGCGAGGCGGTAGTTCAGCGGAGAACGGATCCCAACGGATTTGGACACCTCGAAGAACCTCGGCAATTCTGCCGGGTCATGATTCACTCGCCTGGCGATTTGCGAGGAGGCGTGGATGCGGGGGCAGCCGAGTTTCTGGGACATTGATGAGCGGCATGCGCGGCTGAGCGAGGTTGGCGATCCGCTGGAGAAGCTCAATGCGGTGGTGCCGTGGGAGGTTTTCAGCAAGCCGCTGGCAAAGGCGCTGAAGCGGTCGGACGGCGCCAAGGGCGGCCGTCCACCTTACGATGCGGTCCTCATGTTCAAGATCCTGGTGCTGCAGGCGCTCTACAACCTCTCTGACGACCAAGCCGAGTTCATGATCCAGGACCGGCTGTCCTTCATGCGCTTCCTCAGGCTTGGGCTGAACGACAACTATCGTCCCATACCATCATGTTGGCACGCTGTGGCCGACTATGCTACCTTGAGGAATCCTTGCCTTCCTCGTTCGTCGGCAATTGGACTTTGACGGACATGGGTAGTTCCTTATGCCAGAATTTCCTGCCACAATTGTGCAAAGAAATCGGAATCCCCTCCCCCCAATGCAGCAGGCATTTGAGGGATATAATACAATCGTCTAGAAACAAATAGATGTTGACCCCGGCATCGTTTTAGCGCGAGAATTGTGTAGGTCTGGCGATGGAAGTTCGTGTAGAAACCATAGAAGATGTTGAGACCGAATCTAAGGGTGCAAAAGCCTATTGGGCCCAGCCCGGAACTCAGCCGCTCACCTATAGTTATGCATCCCACTATGCCGTCGCCATAGCGGAAACCTTTAAGTTGCTTGGATGTAGCCGATTTTTCGAGTTTGGATGTGCGGCTGGGCGGAACATACAGTATGTTCTAGAGCATTTGAAATTACATTACGCCTTAGATGCTACCGGAAGCGGCATCGACATTAACCAGGAGTCGGTGAGCTGGGGGCGGGAGAATCTTGCTGTTGACGTCAGGGTTGGAGACGAGAATTTTCTGGAACACTTGGACGACAACAGTTTCGACTCGGTATTTACTGTATCTGTACTTGATCATATTCCGACGATAGATGGAATTGTCAAAAACATGCTCCGTCTATCTTCTAAGTTTGTCTTAATAGTGGAGCCTGTTCATCCCGAGGGTCTTGGCGGCAAGGTAACGAGGATCGCCAACACATGGGGCGATCACAAAGGAAGTGGAGCCACCCCTTTTACTTATGTTCATGACTATAGAAGTATTTTTTCTCAAGTTGGCGCGAATGTCGTTGTCGATATTCCCTTTCCAACTCACTTGAACAACGCTGGACCCTTGTATCGTATGTTCATATTGGAGAAGACGGGACATTCACCGCGCGAATTGGGAGAGAAGATTGAGGAGACAATTTCTACTAGTGCGTTGCTCCAGTTGCTGAAAGTCAATGGTCAGCAGATCATCGATATTAAGCGTTTTCAGAGTACTATTGCAAGGACAGAAGCCAAGCTATCGCGAGAAGTAATTTCGAATAAGGCCCTGGCGAAGGAGATTAGTGCCAATAAAAAGAAGATCCTCTTCTTAGAAGCCCAGGCGCGTCAAGTTGAAGAGGAACTGCAAGGCCGGGTTGCGGAACTCGACCGCGGCGCCGCGGAAGCTCGCGGAGAGGTCGAACGGCTGCAGCATGAGCTTGCCGAGGCAAGCGAGGCGCGGACGCGTGACAAGAGGGAGATGGATAAGCTCGAGCGTGATCGGCAGCGGCTGGAGCAGGAAAAGGCGGCGCTGATCGAAGCTGCGGAGCAGAGCGCGCGGGCGCTTCTCGACTATGCACTCCAAGACGAGAAGACCCAGCGAAGCATGGCGGCGATGCAACGCACTGCGCTCCAATCGCAGAACACGATTACTCGTCTGACGAAGGAACTCGAACAGCAGTCCGCGATGATGAAGCGGGAGGCGATCCAATCGCACAACACCATCGATCGGCTGAAACAGGAACTTGCACAGCAGTCGGAGATCATGAAGCGGGATTCGGTCCAATCGCAGAACACCATCGATCGGCTGAAACAGGAACTTGCACAGCAGTCGGCGATCACTGAACGGGATGCGCTCCAATCAAAGGCGAGCATTAACCGTCTAGAACAAGAACTTGATCGCTTGGCGAAAATCAAGAAGCGGGACACTGCCAGTTTTGGGGCGACTATCGACCGAATTAAGCAGCAGCTTGTTGAAAAGACGCGCGATTCACAAGTACTCGAAAAGCGGCTGGATCAATCAATGCAGAAGCTTTCCGCCACTACGAATCAATCTCGGCGGCTCCAGCAGGAGCTTGATGAAATCAAGCAACGCAACGCGCTAGAGAAACAGAAATCCGCCCAGAGGATTCTGGCACTGGAAAGCAGACTTCGTATCCTTGAAGAATCGATCAGCTATCGATTCGGGTCCGCTGTAGTCGATACAGTGCGTACGCCCAGGAACTTTCCTCGCTTCATTCGAACCATGTCAGGACTGTATAGGGAATATAGGCATCGGGATGCCAACACGGAACAATTTCCTCTGAGAATGCCAGAAATCGAGAAGCCGGCTCCGGCAGCGGATAAGGCAAACAAGCCTTCAAATCAGGCGCCGCAGACGCCAGTGGAGAACGAATCAGTCCCCCAAGAGGATCTGCTGCGGATAGCCAGGGATTCTGGAACGTCCGGAATCATCGAACATATCTCGAATCAATTTCCCAAGGATAGTGCGGCCAAGAACAAAGCGTTGATTGCCGCTTCTAGGACGCTTCTTGCGCAAGGAATATTCGACGGCGAGTTCAATCTGCTGAAAGAGGCAGTCGCACTCGAAAAGTCGGATACGTCCCTGCGCGCCCTCTATTGGGCCGCACAGCGCAGGGGGGAATATATGACCGCGTGGGAATGTCTTCGCGACATCGAGAAGCTATACGGGCAGAATCCGACGCAATCCCAACGACTCATGCTTGAAAAACTGCGCCGCGGCCCTGCTTACGAGCTATCTCTCCTGGCCAAGGTGCCATCCGCACCTCTCCAGGCGGTTGACGCGGTCCCCGGCCGGCTTTGCTATGTGATTCACAATAGCCTACCATTCTCTTCCGGCGGCTACGCTACTAGGGCTCATGGCCTGGCGCGAGGACTCAAGGGCGTTGGCTTCGACGTCGTGGTACTCACGCGTCCCGGCTTTCCCTTTGATATCAAGCACGATCTTGACGCGAACGATGTCCCAGAAGCGGAGGAGATCGACGGCCTCGCCTATCAGCGCCTTTTCTCTCCCAGGCGAAGCGGACGATCTGCCCTTGACTATATGGTCCATGCGGCCGACGCCTTAACGTCACGCCTAGCGGAAATGCGTCCCGAAATCGTAGTCGCCGCGTCCAACTATCTGACCGCGTTCCCTGCCATGATCGCGGCGCGCCGGCTCGGCATCCCGTTCTTCTATGAGGTGCGTGGCTTCTGGGAGATCACTCGAATATCCCGCGAACCCGAGTTTGAGAGTACCGCCTCCTATAAAGTACAAAGGCTTATGGAGTCGGAACTCGCCAAAGCTGCCGATCACGTCTTTACGTTGACGACGGCCATGCATGGAGAATTGGTCGAGAGAGGAGTCCCGGCAGACAAGATCACTCTACTTCCTAATTCCTTCGACCCGAACGACTTCGACCAACAGCAACGTGACACTAACCTAGCCGCGAAGCTGGATATCCCGGCAGGCGTGCCAGTGATTGGCTACGTTGGCACATTCGTACAGTATGAGGGGCTGGACTTGCTCGTCGAAGCAGCCGCGCACCTTCGCCGGCGGTCGCACGACTTTAGGCTCCTGCTGGTTGGCAACGAGAACGCGTCGGGCCAAGACATGGGTCCTCTGGCGACGATGATGAAGCGTATCGCCGCTGAGCAGGGTCTTGATGAGTGGCTGATCATGCCGGGGCGCGTTCCCTATGAGGAGGTCGCGGCGTACTATTCTCTGATCGATATTGCGCCGTTTCCGCGCAAAGCGCAGCCGGTCACCGAGTTGGTGTCACCGATGAAGCCGCTTGAGGCCTTTGCCATGAAGAAGGCGGTCGTGGTGTCAAGCGTTCGTGCGCTCAGCGAAATGGTGCAAGATGGAACAACCGGCGTCATATTCGAGAAAGACAATGTCATCAGCCTTGCCGATGCCCTTGAAAAGCTGATCCTGGATCAGGATCTGCGGACGCGCCTCGGAGCCGCAGGCAGGCGATGGGTCGAGTCGACTCGAACGTGGGACATAACCGCCAACCAAGCTGCGCTTGCAATCAGGCAAACCTTGGGGGCGAACCGAGAGGAGCACGCTTCATCTGTCGCGGTGGGATCTGGACTGTTGGCGAATTAGACCTTGATTTCACATCGATATGTAGCGTTGATAGTGCACTCGATAAGCGGATCTTGTCTAGGCGCTCGCAGGCTTGCAGCGGTTCATGATCTATCGTCGAGAAGGCTACCCTTGCAGTGAGCGCGCCCGCCGTGACACCTACGGAACTTTGGCAAGATGGGGTGACGGATCGGTCGTTGCCGGATCCGGATACAGATGCAAATTCCACTTCGACCGATCGGCGGCTAGCGAATGCCAAGGCCATCATAAGGCGGCGCCGAGTAGAACTTGGCAGGTTGACGCTCCTAAACCATTTCGTACGGAGCCGGTCGGCAAGCGGATCCGCCACGTCGCTTAGAACGAAGGGAGTTCTATATCTGCTCCACAACTGCCTACCGTATCACAGCGGCGGCTATGCCATACGCGCGCACGGGCTCCTGAAGGGCTTTCAAAAAGAAGGGTGGACTGTCATACCCCGGGCCCGGATCGGATACCCCTATGATCGAAAGCCACACGAAACACAAGCCGATCCCATGATCACTATCGACGGCATCGAATACGGCTTCCTGGAGAATCGCACCAGCATCGATACCGAAAATCAACTCGAATACGTCAATGCGTACGCGGAGAGCGTCGTCGCCTCAATCGACCCTTCTAAAGTTGGTATAGTTGTAGCGCCATCGTTCTTCCAGAATGGTTTCGCCGGCCGCATCATCGCTGACCGATTGGGCGTGCCTCTGGTCTACGAGATGCGAGGCCTCGAATGGTTCACGCGTGGATCATCGGATCCCGGGTGGAAACATACTATGGCCGGTATTTCGAGCCGCGATGTCGAACTTCAAGCGGCCCGGTGCGCGGACCACGTATTTGCAATAACGGGTCGTCTCAGGAATTGGCTCATCGAGGCCGGCCTTCCAGAAGAGGGCATTTCCGTACTGCCGAATGGCTGCAGCGCCGACTCAGCCATAAACGAAAACCAACTCGATGCAGACGATGTAGCGAGCAAAATCGGTATCTCCGGCTCCTTTGTCGTCGGGTACATAGGCTCGGTTGTCTACTATGAAGGCATCGACCTCATCATAGATGCAGTCAAGCAGGCGAGAGCAAGTTCCGGTCTCGATATCAAGTTTCTTCTAGTTGGCGATGGTCCTGATTTTGCGAGGATTCGGCGCTACGTTCAGGATGTTGAGGCTTCGGAGTTCATCGTTCTGGTCGGGAGGGTGCCCCACCACGAGGTCGACATATACTACCAGCTATTCGACACTTTTGTCATGGCGCGCACAGACACCGAGGTCTGCCACGCAATTTCGCCACTGAAGCCGCTCGAGGCAATGGTGAAAGGCAAACTTCTCATCACATCCGACGTCGATGCTATCCGAGAGATGGTGGTAAGTTCGGACGGTGGAGCCCTGCTGTTTAAGGCAGGGGACGCCAATGAACTGGCGCAGCGAATCTTGGAAGCTATCGAGAATCCGTCGCGGATGAAGGAGATCGCGTCCCGAGGCCATCAATGGGCTATTGAAAAACGTGAGTGGTCTACGCTTGCACGGAAGGCGATTTCCGACATTGAAGAGAAGTTTGGTACTTCATCCAGCCCATGAGGCGGGTTACCGGAGTGTGGAGAGCCTTGGGGGCTCATAGGCGTCACGTCCTGAGAAGACTAGCCATCCTGAGCGATACGGCCCATAGGACGTCTCCAATAAGGAAGAACGCGCCATACCTAGTGCAGCGGTCACTGTTGAGCAATCCGGCGAGGCGCCGTGACTATGCTTGCCGTTGGGTTCGGCGTGCGGCGCGGAGGTGAGGCTAGAAGTGGGACCGATACAAGACGAAGAACGTGCCGTAGAACGGTCGTTACCGATCAGAGGACCGAATATGGAACTAGAACAATTCTGGCCTCCGGGGGGATATGATCCGGACATAGATGCACTGGCCGGGCGCTATATATCGGATGATCGAAAGCTCGATCTTCGGGGCCTGCTGGCAGATCCCCTGTGTGGCAGAATCGCTTTGGTGTCATCATTTGGCACCGAGTCAGCAGTGCTTCTATGTCTATGCCTTGAAGCCAATCCTGACATTCCAATATTCTTTATCGATACTGAAAAACACTTTGCTGAAACGTATTCCTATATAGAATCCCTAAGGCTGCGACTAGGTTTTCGAAATTTCTCCGTTCTTAAGCCCAATCCAGATCTTATTTCAGAAGAAGACCCTCGCGGTGATCTGCATTCTCGCGCACCAGATACGTGTTGTATGCTGCGCAAGACATTTCCTCTTCAGGATGCACTTGCCGAATATGGCGGCTGGATTACTGGACGAAAACGATATCACGGCGGTCTTAGACAAAATATCCCCTTCATCGAGCGCGATGGCGGACACCTCAAGATTAATCCTCTCATTTACTTTACGCCTAAGGATATTATGTCGTTCTACAGGGATCGCGACCTCCCGACTCATCCCTTGGTGGCGCAGGGATATGCGTCGGTGGGATGTGCCCCGTGCACTGCTCCTGTCTCGACAAGCGGGGACGTCCGCGCTGGCAGGTGGCCAGGCCTCGACAAGACGGAATGCGGCATTCATCTTGGTCCCGACGGGCGATTTGCACGCATCAGTAAGCCATAGCTCTCAACCGGCGTCCAAAGTTCACTCTCGATGTCGTCCGACAGCATCGAGAACGTCGATGCGGTTGCTACCATCCGCCTGCCCCTGGATGATGTCCCACTGAGTGGTGTAGCTGGCGGCATTGGTCGCCGTGCTGTCCGGC